>Ga0214165_1000465_pt1 | contig 28860 bp, 52 predicted proteins | sample TroBogypolimnion_34_FD_153004 | JGI IMG/M metagenome (GOLD analysis project Ga0214165, IMG submission 153004) | Freshwater microbial communities from Trout Bog Lake, WI - Practice 03JUN2009 hypolimnion v3 | ecosystem: Environmental > Aquatic > Freshwater > Lake > Hypolimnion/Profundal zone ... | reverse complement strand
TAGCCAGCACCTTCATCAAAGTATGCAGTGCCACCACATGGCAATTTAATTGGGTTATACCATTCCTTAGTCATTGAAACCTCAATAATAACAACATGTAAAGTTTATCGGACAAATCAAAATATTGGGTAGTAGGCCACACTGTAGTAATTTGAATTGCCCCGTTCTTACGCAACCATTTATCTACTTCACTACCACTAGTGGTAGATACAGTGTGCCATAATTCACCATCAACAACACCTTCATCAACTTTTTCAAAAGGTTTTGTTTTTTTTATGTCCATGGTATGTGGATAAAGACTTGAAATATCGTTGTCTGTAATATTCATTTCACCAACTTGAATGGTATGAAAACTCCCAACCTTTCCACTTGTCAGTAAGTAGATTGGTCAATGTATTTTTTGTATCTTCAAGGTCTTCAAAATAGTACTTGTCGTAATCGGTTGTACCAAAAAAGAAACCACCTTGAGTTGGCAACAATTCACATGCCCTGCCTCGTTCCTTAAGAACACATTCAATCAATTCAAGCAACTCAGTTAGTTGTTCTCTGGACACATCGTATGTACCACAGTTATCTACACTATTTTGTACATTATCAACAAACCACTTGTGAATAGCATTTGACTTGCGCCAGTATGCGGCTTCGGCGGTGACTTTTTTAATGCGAACTTCACCTAGTTCAGGGAAATTGTCACTGATATTTTTACTCAAGTCGTTTTCATTGAACCAAAGAAAACGCTTGGCATCCAAGTACATATCTAAACCCATTTTATCCTCCAGTTGTTGTCGTTTGAATTTCATTTACAAAGTTTGAGAATGTCGTCAGTTGTGTAACCTGCGTGGATTGCCTCCGTACGACATTGTCCTTTAGCATATTCACTTACGCATACTGGAGCAAACATACCACCAATCAAGCCCACAAGGCAGATGCAAATCCATTTATCCATTACTTCGCCCCTTCAACTGCGATAGCCTTTGTTTTCTCTACACCGTTATCAAGCATTTTAGCGATGCCTGAGAAGCCCACAGTAGAGACAATGATACCGAAAATTGTTCCAAGAATAAATGTTTTCATGTTAACTCCTTAAACGATTTGTGCGAGAATACGATTGTACACATCTTTTTTGCTCATGTAATATTCATAGTCACGCTCACCTTCATGGAAGTTGCGCCACTGATTTTGACCAGCATAGGACAAAATGTCACGCTTCAACGATTCACCTGTATAGCTTGCAATGAAACCATACAAGTCATAATGAGCAATAAAGCCTGAACACAGGTAAATGAAGTTGTAACCAGTTTTGTTGAGGTTATCAATACTACGACATGCTTTGACGATGTTAGAAACAATCAAAGACTTTTGGCGTTCTGTCAAGGGTGTGAGAGACATTTTCAATTCCTTATTAAGCAATGAAGTCGTAGATATAGCCGTAAGAGCCATCTTTGGAAACTTGAACTTTGTTTTTGTAGTCTTTTGTAAGTTTGTGAAAGATTTTGCGGGCTTGATTTTCGTCACAAATCACGCTCAATGAGCCACAAAAGAAACTAGCAGAATCTTCGTCTTTAAGAACTGTAGCAACTTTAGCGAGAACTTCTTTTTCAAACGACATTTCAGACTCCTTGTTTCAACTGATTAAGACTCTATTATATGCCCAAAACGATTTATTGTCAAGCCTCTTGTTTGGCTTTGCTCAATTCATAATCAACTGTTGCTTGAAGGAATTGTGTGAATGAAATAGTACTAATTCCGTTTGCCCGCAACTCACACTCAATCTCGCAATAATTCATATAAGTGTCCATGCGTTCTTTGTCAGACACAATACCCAAGGTGTTCATCAAAGTTGTTTGTTTGACTGTAAACATGTTTTTCCTTTTCGTTTCAATACATGTATTGTACAACCAAAATGATTTATTGTCAACAAATGGAAAACCCCGCAAGCGGGGTGTTGTAAAAATGTAACAGTAGTACTAAGTATTACTTTTTATTACTCTGATTCACAAAGCCATACATCTTTTCAGCAGTTTCAATGATCTTGTCCATACCTGGAAACTCTGGCATAGCAACTGTACTAATAACTTGACCATCAACTTTCTTAGCAGTCATTTCCCATCCTGCGAACTTGACTTGATAATCTTGCATCACAATGTCTTTAGCCATTGCTAGTACATCGGCACGAATCTCGTAACCATTTTTGTTGAATTTAACTTCTGGAAGTTTTGGTGTGAATGAATTTTCTTTATCTGACATTTTATGTCTCCTTGTGTATGTGTGTTTATTTTATGATTGTTACATTATTGTTTCAATCATTATGGTAATATTGCATTACCCCATAAGTTTGTTAAACGCTTGCGTAGCCTACCAAACTCATGCATGATTTCACTTTGCTCTTTCCAGAGTTGTGAATTGGTTTCAAAGAATGTTGGTTCAGTAACTTCAATAGCAGCAGTACGCTCACCGTATCCACGCTCTTTTGTTCTTAACTCGTTCTTTGATGCTAGATGTTGAATAACCTTGTTATCTTCAATGCAGTGCATGAATACTTCAGGAATCTTGTGAAACTTAGACCATGTCATCATTTCAACAATAAGTTTGTTACCAATACCTTGTCGTTGATAATCATATTCTACTGATACAGCAAGTTCCCAAGACCCATCATTATTCTTTGCCATGTGTCCCCAACCAACAATACTATCATCTATTTTATGATACCACAATTCATGGTCTAAAGGATGATAGACCATTTGCAGTATTAATTGGTCAATGACAGTATCATTGACGATGTGACCAAAGCGACTTGCTTTATCTTCTGGTGTCAGACTTTTCAAGTGAGCCGCATAGTCTTTTAGACGATATATGTTGGTATGGCTAATCATGATCCACGAATGATTTGTTTTGCCTTAGCCATACGAGCGGCAATGATTGCCTCTAATAATGCTTTAAAAAACTTTTTCATAATGAACCTCTTGAAGTTTTCAAGTCATATTCAACAGTTAATCGTTCTACATCACTTGTAGTTTGTGGGTTATTATCAAGGATATATTGTTCCAAGCTAGACCCATAAGTCTTCTCTTTAAAGAAGTTAACAATTAACCCCGCAGTAAATACCAAAGCCAAAATGACTAGAACGATAAACATGATTATTTACCTTTCTTGGCTACTGGAGCAGTAGAAGGGAAGAAGTTTTGAAAAAACTTTTGTGCTTCTACATAAGGGGTGCGGTCTGTCAACAATTCCATAAAATCAGTAGCAGTTTTAACACCTGTATCAATAGCTTTCTTTGTATACTCACTTTGAGCATCTACAAATTCATTGCTGATTTTTTTGATTTCTTGTGTTGGAGCGAAAGTATCAACGAATTGTTTCTTTGCTGTTTGAATGGCGTCAACGCCGGAATGTGCGAATGTACTAAACATAATTTTCTCCTGTGTGTGTTTAAGTGTATCAGTTTTTACAGAACTGTAACTGCACAAGTATTTAGTACCTGTGAGACTGTATTATACAATACTTTGTAATAAAAGTGTAGAGAGTTGTCTCTAATTACTTCTTTTTTGGTTCAGCCTTTTTAGGTGCTTCTGGTTTCTTATCTTTGCTATGATCCTTTTTCTTAGCAAGCAACATCTTGCCTTCTTTAACTGGACCATTAGTACCTTCTTCTGCCATTGCACACAATGCGAACATTGATGCCAAAATGATTGTTAGAACTTGTTTCATAGGGTTTACTCCTTAATGTTATATAACGCCTTACTAGTCTATTTAGTTGACAACTATATCAACCACCTCGCCCTGTTTTACGCATGACACTTGAACCAAAACCTTTTGTTGGTTTAGGACCCTGAGATTTTGGAGCTTTACCTAATCCAGGATGTTGATTTTGATTTTTGTTTTTGGCTTCGTTAGCCATGTTAATGAATGGGTTTTTGCTTTTCTTTTGTTCGGTCATTTTGTTCTCACTGATTGTAAGTAACTATCTAAGTCCCCGTATAAATTTAGCATCATGCTAATACGGTCATCGTATAGTCTAATGAAAGGCTTGTTTGCCTTGTCACTAGTATTTACATCAACATAATAGGGACATTTGATTTTCTTATCAAGCTCTAACACAAAGTGGTAATAACTTTGATTCTTTGTCTTGATCGGGTGGTCGTGATATTCTAAGCCAACAAGGCGGAAACTAAGATCACCTAATTGTGTTAATCTTAGTCCACCGTCACGTCTGGGATTTTGCCACCATTGTTTGTAAGCCTGTTCAATGGTCAACACTGGATCATTAATCTGTTCAAAAACAGTTTGTGTTATTTGTTCTTTGTATGTTGGCTTACTCATCTGGATAAACCACGGTGCCGTTGTTCATAAACACCACAGTAAATTTATCACTTTTAAATTGCTTGTTCAGTTTACGACACAGGTTACGAGCGTGACCTGGATTACTAAAACTTGTTTTCTTATATTTAGGCACAGCTTCATTATCCAGGTAGTGTTGGCTCTTTAGATTTATAGGTTGTCCGTCAAAGAACACAGCCCATATGCCACTTGCTTCTACAATCTGGTCGCACTTATAAGTTGTCTTGTCTACTATCTCAAGTAGAACTTTTGGTTGTGTTCTGCTCATTACTTACCACTTGTTTCCTCGCACGACTACTTCTATAACCTCTTCTTTGTTACTAGATTTTTTATCCAATAGCATGGTCATGATTTCATCACGCAATAGTTTGGCATCATTCAAAGTCATAGAAACATCCTTACTGCTTCTAGCTTCTGCCAAAGAGATGCGCTCCATAAACTTCTTAATTTGACTCATACGTTATTTATGCTACTATTTACCTCGTCTTTTGTTTTGAAGGGGCCAATGTATTCATAACGTTGAATAAAGATATACTTTGGACAAAAAACTGGTTGAAATTCTTCACCTTGCTTAACTGCAAACCAACCAGCAACATGATAGCATTTACTTTTGGCAGTCTTTGTAAAGATGTGTAGTTTACGTTGCACATCATAGAAACTGTTATAGATGCGATTTGAATCAGTAGGAAAGACTGCGAAAGGTGCTTGAATATCTTTCTTTGCTTTCTTTGCAATCTTTTCAAACTCAATATTGATTTTCTTTTCAATCTGTTTAGTGGACGCATAATGTTCAATGTTGTTGCCAATCTTAACATCAAATCCACTACCATCACTAAGTACATTACCGATCTTCTTTTGTCCATCAGTAATTACCCAGTATTCTCCGTTTATAATTGGTTTAGCTTTTAGGTTCATTTTCATCCTTTGTTAATGCTGCTACAAACATAAAATGTTCGTAGGCTTTCTTTACAGCAGGAACATTCAATAGTTTCTCTGCTTCATGTTCTAAAACTTTAACTGCACGTTGTGCAGCTTCTCTAGCACTGGGCCATTCTAGTTGTTGTGCCTCAGGGCCAAGCAATTCTACTAGACGTTCCCATGCTGCTCGTTGTTCAGGCGTAATGTCTTTTGCTCTTATTTTATTAGTAAAACGTAACTCGGTTGCATCCATGATTGTTTTGCTAATCATTTCCTCAGCAACACGACCGGCAGCAATCAATGCTGCATAGTTAGGTTGAATGTTATACTTATAGCTGGTGACACCGGGCTTTTCCACCACTACTAAATGTGCACCTTCAGTAAATGATTTTGACCACTCACTGTCATATTCACTTACAGGTATATAACGTTTGCCAACTTTCTTATAAAATACTTCTTTAGTCATGCTGATAGCTTCTCCCAAAATAATTCTTTTTCAGGTACATACGCAACTGCTTGTAGTTCACCGTTACTTACAGCATTTAAAATCATACTCTTTAAATAATCAGGACATGATTCTGAAATTTCAATACAGGCACGAGGTACCAACTTGATACCATCTACCATATAAAAATCTCTATCACCCTGTACAATTTTTACTGTACTCATTTCTTCAACTCATTCCAAACCATTTGTTTAGCACGAAGGTCTAATTCTGCTTGTTCTTTTTTATGCATTTGCGGTGCCATGATTTCTATCCACTGTAATACAGCCTCCTTACCTTCATCGGTTAAATGACAATATTCAGGACCAACTCTGCTATAATAATACATTGTGTGATCTTTTACAATCTCAAAAAGACCCGAATATAATTGATTAGGTAGTTTCTTCATGTAGTACACCTTGATACGGGCTATTAAGCCACTTGCTATAATTCTCAGCATTGTCTGCAATTTTTTTAAGTTCATACTTACCACAAAATTTTAATAAGTGAATTCCCGCCATTGGGATAGTTGTAGAACGGACATCATTCTTAATCATTGAATCAACCTTGTCCTTAATGTCCTGAGGTTGTGCCTTCAAATCAATCAATGTTTTGTTTCGTTCATAAGCATCTTTTACACGAACCTCGTTACCATCATGGTCAGTCCAACGTTGTAACATAAAAGTATTATAATTAAATCCTTGCTTGTGACGATCCGCAAACGCTTCACGAATGCCAACTTTATTCTTACTTCCAACCTCACGCACACCTGGATATGCAGTAAAAACGTTGTCGGAAGTATCACCTCTAATAATTTTCTTAAACAATAAGTATTCAGGATCCTCTAATAGTTTAGGCTCATTAGTTTTCTTGTCAATGATTAGTTTGTCTTTATCATTATAGTAGCCATCAAGTTTAATAAGTTCGTTACTAACACCATTATACTGATGAACATTGTTAGCAATTAGTTGTACATAATCAGTGTCTGTACTAATAATATAGTGTGTATCGTTTGGATGCAAGTGGATGAAACGTGCAATCACATCATCAGCCTCTGCTTCGGGATGACGCAATACGCTACAATTTGTTTTAGTCTTTAAATAATTATCCGTAAATTCTGCGTAAGTGTCCCAAAAAAGTTTATTCTCAATCTGTTCTTCCTCAGTCATTGCTTGCACTGCAACTGCACGATGTGCCTTGTATTGTGGGTAGATAGACTTTCTAAACGATTTCCCCTCCAGGCAAAAGACTACGTGGTCAATACCAAAACGTTTCACTGCTTGATTGACACTAGCAAGTGTTAAATGTAGGGCCATACCCACCTTCTCCCATGGATCACTATTGCGTGATGCAACATGACGAGCACGAAAGAAGGTGTTAGCGGTGTCGATTAGTGCGTATTTCATGTGTGTATTATATACGTATATTTAGATTTTGTCAAGTTATTTCAATTTAATTTGGGCAACATTCAATCTAGCAAACACATCATGACCAAACTCCCATCCTTCAGGCATACTTGTTTGCATGTCCAATTCATTGTCTAGCAGTTCAGCTTCTTCTCTAGTAATCAACACAATGGCTAGATTGTGTTTAATCATTTGGGCAACTTCGGTGATACTACGTTTCTCCATTGTCATAGTCACTGCTTGATTAAACACCAAAATACAAGGTACAATATGTTCTCGGTAACTATTTTCTTTTGTACGATTAACTGATTCTCCAATTGTAATCAAGTGGTCAATACTATCACCTTCAAGTAATGCACGAGCGTTTTCTAAACCAAACCCATCTTCGTTGTCAATAAAGTATCGGAAACGTTTGGCAATCTTTTCAAAAATGTTACGTTCAGATACCTCACGTGCAATTGGCTTGATTGCTTGTCCGCGAACTTTTTTAACGATTGATTCTATGGATTCAATTATACCAACGATAACCCAAAAGTTTTCAGAAACATCACCATCAAATGGTATGTTCATAAAATCTTTTTCATCTTTTCTTTTTTCGGATCTCTTGCCTTTTTTCTCAGTAAACCCCACGTCCAACAATCGCTTACGAATTTCAGCCATATCTTCTAGTTTAGAAGACCATCCAACAGTATAGTGATGTACCTTAATTTCACACTTAATGCCGTTGTTACTAAAGATATACCAAATTTTATTTTCGTGTTTCCGTGGTTCGTAGCCACGGTCCTCGCATTCTTGTTTGAAAGTTTCAAATGTCATTGACATTGGCATGTCTGTTCCTAGTTGTTTAATAGTTAAATTATACAACCAAAACCATTTGTTGTCAACCTTTTTATTTGTACTACTTTTAACTAACTTCTGTACGACCGTTGCCTAAGTCACGATTTATGATGGTACGCATATCAGCCATATCTCTGTTATCAGGATCCGCTTGAACCTGTTCATACAATTCAAGTGCAACATTTCGGCAAACGTCATTGAACCAACGATCCACGATATCCTGATCCGTATCTTCTTTCTTTTTCATATACCCTGCTTTTACAAGTTGAGTAATGAAGACACTGTTCCAATCTAATTCAAAAGCACCTGAGTTTACATTGTTAGGATCAAGTTCAAAAGTTAAAATACTAACATAAGGTTCACCTGCAGCCGTTGCTCGTTCTTTTTCAGTTAGTACTGGCTCTGGAGCTTTTTCTTTCTTTGCTCGTTTTGTTTTCTTAGGAGCAACAGCAGGAGTCTCATCCTGCTTCTTGCTAAATAGTTTATCAAATAATCCCATCTTGTTTCGCTTTCTCGTATAGCTTATAATAACGCACCGAAATACATAAATCAATCAAATCGGTATAAATAATAGTGAGGATCGCGGTACTGGAAATACCCACCCTCTCTAATGCTAACAAGGAGCAATCAGCATGACTATTTATACGCATTCCGTCTATTGGATTCATTTGCCGTATCACACTGATATCAACTCAGAAGGGTATGTAGGTGTTTCTAACAATCCCAAACGCAGACTCTCTGAACATTTAAATGATTCAAGAACACATAATGATAAAAATCCATTTTTTGGTAGGGTATTACAGAAACATACACATGAGATAACTCAAACTATTATTTTTCAAGGTACCGAAGAAGGATGTTACTTATTAGAAGAAGCACTACGACCAAATAGAAATATTGGCTGGAATGCTAATAAAGGAGGAAGTAAACCCCCGACCAAAGAAGGATGGAAACCGTCGGACAAAACAAAAGAAAAATGGTCTCGGGCTTTTGCAGGAAGGGTAATGAGTTCATCTTGGAAAGAAAATTTATCTCTTTCTAAGAAAGGAGACAGAAACGGGATGTTTGGTAAGAAACTGCCCTGTTCCATTGATAGAAAAATTTCTATCATCAAATCTAAAAACGAGCATAGACTAGATACGTTAATAGAAATATTCAGATTTATCGCAGAAGGATATTCTGTTAAAAAAATTTCTAAAATATTAGGATGTAGCCAAACACTTGTCGCATCCATCAAAAAAGATCCATCACTTCATTTTGAGGCTTTTCCAATACTCAAACAGTTTAAAACTAGCTAGATTTTTGGCTTTTGCTTCCACCATAACATCGGCCCAATCCCAATGAGTATATGCCCAATCGTTAGCGGCATCTGACCACATATAGTCACTATGGGCCCTTAACTTTTGTTTATTATGTCCTGATTCAATCAACGCACTAACATCGGGTAAGACTGATCTGGAATGGTTAACAAGTACATCTTCCCTACTGAGGGAATAATGGATAGTAGGACGAACACCGCGCCAACTGTCAATAACCTTTTTAATGCGGTCATCAGTAGATTGAATATATTCACCTTCCCGAATAGAGTGATGATGAATATCCAATACAACAGGAACTAAGTCAGACAATGATAAACAGTCAGACAAACCATGTGTGTATTCTTCGTTCTCCAATGTTAAGCCGTTACGTGCCTCAGGGCTAAGACGCTGGTATACATCCCTAATGCCTTGCGGGCCACGGCGTCCTGAGATATGTACATTGATTTTAATATCTTGGAATGACTTTCCAAAACCCATAAAGCGGGCCATGTCTGCATGATACTCAAACTCCTCAATAGATTTGTTTACAACTTCGTCACGATCACTTGCCAATACAACAAACTGATCGGGGTGAAAACTAACACGGACATCATTAGCACGAGCAGTTTCACCTAATGGTGCGAACCATTTAGCGAGTAAAGTTTGTGTGTTTGAATCTTGCCAGAAGTCTTTGTAGTCATCATGTGTATAGAATGATAACATGTCGCTGGTTAGTCGTAACATGCGTAGTTCATTAGGAAGTGTTGCGACCTTCTTAATGAGATTGTGGGTATTGACAATGTTTGTTTTTGCAACGTCAATAATCTTTTCCTCCACTATACTACGCTTGTTGCGATTCGCCCATGCCATAGTAGTGCCGCCGGTGTTAAGACCTTCAGCACTGGCGATCTCGCCTTTTTTGTTAATCTCTGCCCATTTGCAAGCAAAGCCGATACGTTTGATAGATTGATTAGTCATTGCAATATAGTAGCATATTTATGCTTTATTGTCAACACTCAATAGTTCCTCAATTGTGTATAATGATTTCATATACGGACTAACATCTTCTAGTACACTATTAGCACTATCTCCCTGTCTACGAGGTCCATACTTAATATCAAAGTCTACATTATTGACTTTACAAAACAAATTGACAATCTCTTTAACTGTGTATCCTACTCCGTGACCCAAACATTCTATACTATTGCTTGGCTTTTCAATTGCAGTACGGATAGCATCACATATTTCCATAACATGTACATAGTCTCTAACACATGTACCGTCACCGTGGATAGTATCGTAGTCTTTACCATAGATAGTAAACTCACCTGTATCCATAGCTTTGATTAAATTGGTCATTAGTCCATCAGGATTGGTTGGTTGATATCCTTCACTACCTATTACGTTATAAAATCTAAAACTAGTGTAGGGTATTTCTTTTTTGGTACAGTATTCACGCACAACATCTTCTGCTGCCTTCTTGCTTGTACCATATGCACTATCACAGTTTTGTGCAGCACCTGTACTAGCAAGTATAAAACTCTTGTACTTGATATTCTTCAATATATTCAGTGTGCCAATCAAATTTGTTTGGTAATAACTTTCAGGATTTGATTCGCTCTCTCCTACATTGACAAGTGCAGCCAAATGTATAACTGCATCATACTCAAATCTACTACCATACAATGAACGAATGTCTTGTGCATAATGCAGGTTCACATTACGTTGTGGTTGGTTGATATCAAGACCATGAATGTCATAATCTGTTTCTAACAACTTTGTTAAGTGGCTCCCAATATAGCCACTGTTGCCTGTGATTAATATTTTCTTCATGCAAATGTGAACAGACTCGCGCCTGAAACTTCCTCTATTGGTTCAAAGCTAGGATCCTTAGACAGGTAAGTATCATTGTCAGTGTAGATAATACGATACTTGTGTCTGTTAGTTAAGGCACTACGTGCATCATCAATGCAAATAATCTTACGATCCAAATCTTTAATATAATCTCTGTACTTAACTGTAGTATTTTCTAAAATTTTAGCGGTATTGCTATTAGATTGTTTAGTAGTAAACAGGTTGAAGCATTCGTTCCACTTGTGAAACACTTTTGATTCTTGTTGTTTTGTATGGTCTAATGAACCTAAGTTGTACCAAGTTTCTGCCTTTTCAAAACTACCGTATAACTGTTTTGCTCGTTCAGCCATGTCTTTCTTAGTACATGTATAGAAGTAATCACCATTGAAGTTGTTAGTCCAACGTTGTTCATCTAATACAAGTGTGGGTAACTGAATATGTTGTTCATAGAAAGCCATACCATAACTTTCAACTGTACTAGGATTGAAAGCAATGCGACTTGACTTAATGAAGTCTACCTTCTCTTGTCCAACGATACTAGCACGTACATCATACTTAACACCAATCTTTGCTAGTCGTTCTTCAAACTTCTTAACACCGTTGGGGCTAGTCATTACTTTAGCAGGTAGTCTTGTTTGTTCAATCAACTCAATAAACAGTTCTGGATTCTTGCCTTCTTCCCAACGACCTACAAACAAGATACCTTCACGCTCACCTGTGTATTCTGTAAGTAAGTCTTGTTCAGTGATAGGAATAGGTAGATGACAAACATTGTTTACTTGAATTCTATCTTCTAATTCAAGCTGGTTAAACTTACTTTGTGTTCCAACATACAATGAACCTGTCTGTAACTGCAGGCGCATCATTTCATTGGTGTTCTTTAAGAAAGGATTCTTTGTCCAATTAAAGATTTGACTTTCCAAATGAGTATACGCAATAATTTGAACACAATCTTCAAGACCCATTGTGCTTGCTACTTGAATAGTCTCATATGTGTTACAGACAAATGCATCGTAAAGGTTATTTTCTAATGCTTCTATGATTGCATTACGAAAGTTAGCCATACGCTCGTAACAGAATGTATCACCATACATAAAGATGTTGCTATGTGTGGTATATGGCAATGATTCTTTTGGACTGATGATGTTGGCTTTAAGTGACTTGACGAACTCATTATCCTTAGGGTCTTTGTCAGTAATGATGTCAACTTTGATATTGTGTTCATCCATCAACTCACAAAAACTTTTTGCAAATTGACCTATACCACCGTGTGGTATCAATGTCTGATAGCTTACCAAGAAGCCAATGCGTTTGTCGTATGTTCTCATTTGCTAAACTTACTTGTTATTGCATTTACGCATGCCTCTTTTGTTGCATTAGCTAGGTCGTAGTCGTAAGTAGTGCCACCAAAAGTCATTTTTGCTTCGTTAACAGAAATGATACATTCATCAACAACTAGTTGGATCAGATCATCAAGGCGGTCATAGTAGATCCACTTGCCGCTAGTGTCAGTCCCTACTTTGTTTACCAATTCTTTTGTTTTTTCTTTCATACTTTTTCTAACAGTCTCAGTTTAATAAATTCTTCTCTACAAATCCATTTGTAATCAGTAAAAAGTTGCCAATGATGTTTATTGTGTCCACAATAAGCGCCTTTTAACCATATCCATTTATCAGTCTCTAAACATTTATGTGGTAGAAAACAAAACTTGTATACCCAGTTGCGATTTATGCGTTCCCATTCAATTAGGGATATTCCCTGGTCATACTCCATCATGTTCCCCATTCGTTTTTGAAGAGGGGCACTTGTAGTCTATCTGAGTAACGCCATCCTTTTCGCATTGCCATTTCTGCCACTGCTCTGTTGTTTAGGGCGTATACACTCTCAACCCCACCGCAAGGCATAAGATAAACAGGACCGGTAAAGCCACAGCTACGATATTCATTTACAGCCCGTTCTGCTTCCTGTAAGTCTTCTTCTGATGCAACCACGAACTTAAGGTATACAAAGCCCACATTTTGGTATTGACGTATAACATCAGGGCGTATTGCTTCATTCCAATCTTCTCCACTTATTGATAGTTTAGGACTTACGCTAAAGGTAAGTGCGTTCTTTTCACGATTTCGTTTCCAGTTTTGTAAAAACTCAACTAGATCACCACTCAATTCTTGAGTACCATTTGTTTCAAATGTTAGTTCTTTAAGAGCAGCCATACGATAGTTGCTCAATAAATCAGGATAGCTTTTTTGCCAACCTAATAACGGTTCACCGCCTGTGATAACCAAGTGCTCATCCATCCAACGCTTGTGAGGAAGTATATCCATAATGCTATCAACAATACCACTTGACTCAATCACAGGACTAAGATCCTTAAAACGAGGGTCCCAACTAGCGTAACTATCGCATCCTGTGCTGACGAGAGGAAGTTCTTTGTATGAGTTATATTTTTCTGGTTGTACATTAAATCTCTCTACTGACAACTCACCTTTAGGCATTCCAAAGCCATCACACTTGAAGTTGCAACCAAATGTGCGTAAGAACACACTTGGTACACCCATGTAACGACCTTCACCTTGTATACTGTAAAACAGTTCTGATACTTTAATTTTGCTCATTTTTACTCCACAATTCAAGTGCTTTGGCAGGATAAATCTGAACAGAGCCTTTTTCTGTATCACTTTCAACTGCATAACCTTCCGGAGTTAACTCAGTTGAATATGTACCAACAACTGTTCCGTGCCACTGTGAACCTGAAACCTTTTTTACTAAATCACCTAATTTAAATTTGCTCATGCGAATAAATCCTCATTCCAGCACCTATGCCCCTCCCTAAAAGCCATGTTACTTTGTGTTTCTCTAACTTCTACACGATAGCACCAAAGTCGTTCTGCTTCTCCTGGACCCCACATGTCAGGAATGTAAACTCCATTGATATACTTATAAAGCATATTGCTAAGACTTTCACAACCTAGTTTGGATAGCACAACAATTTTTGCCATGTTTTTTTCTTGTAATAGTTTAAATGTTTCAAGTTCCGGGTCATCAGAACTGACCAGAAGGGTATGGTCGAACATATCCTCTAACAACTTCTTCAATTCTTTTAGTCCGCCATAGTCTGCGGCCCAGTGGCGAACATCAAGGTCGTTTGTACCAAAGTAGAACTTCATACTGAAGCTATAGCCATGAATCAAATTACAATGGCTATCTGCTCGCCATTGACGATAAGCGCAAGGAAATGCGTCATGGTACTCTTTAGTACTTGTATATTTGTATGTTATTGGTTGCATTAATTTTCTCCTATGTTAATTATAGCATAGGCGGCAGAATTTATCAAGCGGGTTGACGCCTAAGACCGCTATCTTTATTTACCTTTTTGTGCTTCTGCGACCCTTTTTCTTAGTCCACTTGAACTGAATGAATGGTCACGACTATTGAACACATGGTTGATACCTTTTTGAGCACCTTGAGCACGACCGGTAAAGTCTTGGCTTTGATACTCTACACCTAAGATACGAACATCAATAGGAAGAATCAATATCAAGTCAATCAAATCTTGTTCTGTTTGGTAAACAACGATTTCATCAACATAACGGCATGCCGCCAATTGAATTTGTCTTTCCACCACTGATTGTACAGGTTTGTTTTTTGTATCTGGTCTATCAATTGTGGGGTCAGTCTGGAGCCCTGCAATAAGATAGTCGCAATGATTTTTAGCCTCAGATAGCATAGCAATATGCCCCGCATGAAGTAGGTCAAAAGTTGAGAAAGTAATTCCAATTATCTTTCCATCCTGTTTAAGTTTTTTAATTTTGTTGAATATCATATTAACTCGCTAAGTTCTTCTACTAATGGTTCTGGTTCACCAAATTCACCGAAGCCCCATGTTAATTCGTACTCTTTACCTGCATGAAAATATGTTTCAGTAAAGGTTCGTTGATTGTTGCTTGACTCAGCTGGCTCGACTAACGCAAGAAGTGTAAGCATGTGTTCACGCTCAATACCTTCTAATGTCCTACGCTTTTTCATGCCTATACTTTTAAGAAAGGCAAGTGCTTCTTCTTTTGAACCAAAAGGTGAACGATTCATTCTTTTAATGTTCTCCACATTACTCTCTTTTCATTTTCAGTTAAGAATTCTTGTTCATCAGCAAATGTAGGACTTTCTTTAATGATACTATCAAGTAACCACTTGAGTTTGTACAAGTCTTGTTTAATCATCCATTGTGTGTAGCCATCATTGTAACGACTATTCAATTCTACACCGCTCATGTAGATTTGATGATGTACTGAATTATAATCCATTGGTTTACGATATCCCATTTTGTTTATCCAAACATGTGCAGTTTCTACCTTGATTACAGTCACCGTTACAATTGTTAGTTCGATGCCATGCATTAGTTAAGATAGCTGTTACAATACTGATGAATGGGTTAAGGAAATAACCCAGTATCAATCCATAGATGAAGATTTCAAACATCACGCATAACCTTTGTAAATAAGTTGATTGACCATGTCAAGATCAAACTGCAAGTCTGTAATGTGATCTTTTAATTTTTGATATTCTTCATTGTGTGGATCACTATTGCTAACAACAATACTCAAGTACATGTTGGCAGCAGCCTCATGTGCTTTGCGTAGTTCTTGTTCTAACAACAATCTTCTATCTTTTAACATATCATTTACCCTGACGAGCAATGCTTAAGAACTCTGCTCTGGCAGATGGATCAGTTTTAAAACCACCACCTAGACGAACAGTAACAGTTGAACTACCAGTATCTTCTACCCCTCTTGCTGCAACACAGTAGTGTCGGGCGTCAATAAGAACCGCCACATCTTCGGTTTCAAGAATGTACTGAAGGCTGTGAAAGATTTGCTCAGTGAGCCTCTCTTGAATTTGTGGGCGCTTTGAGAAGTATTCAACGATTCTATTAATTTTTGATAAGCCCAAGACTCTCTGTTTGGGCACGTAAGCAACAGTTGCAAGACCGTCGATAACGACAAAATGATGTTCGCAATTGCTTTGTACCGACACATTGCGCTCAACAACCATTTCGTTGTAATGCATCTTATTATCCACTGTGGTGCATTTTGGGAATGCTTCATAATCTAAACCCCACATCACCTCATTTACAAACATTTTGGCAACACGCTTAGGTGTTTCAATCAAGCTATCATCGGTTAAATCTAACCCTAGTGCTTGCATTATAGCAGTAAAATGAAGTTCAATCTTTTCAATCTTTTCTTTACGGTCAAGATTGTTTTGTATTGTAGGTGTTTCAACACCCATTTTGACTAAGTGCTCATGCACTTTAAGACCCAGTTCTGGATCGCATTTTGTTTTATTAAAACTCATAGATAACCCTCCGTTGTGATGGTTTTGTTTTGACGTTGTGCAACCTTTGTGTTGCACAAGTATTTATCACAATTACTTAGCTGCTGCTTTTTCTGCGGCACGAGCATTTTTAGTTTCAGTGATTTCGTTACGGCGTGCCTTAACTGCTTTAGCCAATTCACCTAATGCTTTACGAGCACGAGTACCTGCTGCATTGTTACCTTTTTCAAATTTTTCACTTTCAGCCAAGTATGCTTCCAAGTGTGTGTTAATATCATTGTGTGCGCTCATAGTATTCTCCTTTGTTTAAGCGATTTTCTCTATCCTAATATATTAGGATTTATTCAGTTTTCTGTGTATCGTCAAAAGGCCATTTAGCTTGAGGACCTTCTTGTGGTCGTTCTGTTGGGAACGCCCAGTTAGCAGATTCAGTTTCTACTGTTTCTGTAGGTAATTCAATGGTACGAACTACATTAGAAAGATCCGAACCTTTAAATTCTTCACCAGTATCCAAATTAGTAAGTTTCAATGGGCCTTGCATGAAGTATTCAGTGTCATCATGTGACCAACCTAATTCTTCTACACCTTCATAGTAGTTTTCTTCCCAGGCTTCGTCAAATTCTTCTAAATCTTCATCAGTGCAATTACGACCTGCTTCGGATTCTGCCCAGCAACCATCAATCATGTCTTCCATTTCCCAAGAAGAATCGGCAGATTCTACCCAATCTAGTTCATAACAATCATCTTCGTTTCTCAATTCCTCAAATGTAAGTGGCATTTCATCTGATTCAATTGTGAATGTACTCCAACGATATCCTTCTTCACGAATAATTACCTTATCATCTTTGTACCAAAATTGTCTTTCAATTGAACTCTTTTTGTATTCAGTTGTTAATTCCCAATTAGCCATATTAGTATTTGCTTTCTTTAGTGTGTTTGCGATAATCAGTACTCATGCGTAACATTGTATCACCCTTGCCCTCAAGAATGTCAACGATACGGTTAATTGTACCGTCATTGTAGTCACTGATTTTACCCATTAACTCGCTTGGTTTTTCAAGTAACTTTTCAAGTTTGTCAAGCGCATCTTCAATAGACCAAGGAATATACATGCGAGTATTATCATTGCTAAAAGTTTCTGGGAAACTACGATAAGCAGGATAAAGCACATTACAGCCCAAACTATCTGCCTCCGAGACAGTATTACTGACCCAATCTTGTAACGCACAGTTAAATACCACGCGGCTATCATTAACAATGTTATAGTAATCATTCTTATCTAAGTCCTCATAGATACTCAACATACCAATAGCATGAAGTCGTTTAGTACGATCCATATAGCTATCATTATTGCTTTTGAGTTTTGCACCACTACAGATACAGAATTCTACACTTGATCCTGGGTGGCGATTATACCATGCTTCAATGATATCCATATAGAAGTCTGGTTGCTTCTCTTGATCCCATCTTGCACTAAACACAACACGATGTTTGCGTTCATTGAATGGCTTGATCGAACCAACACGACTTTGTACTTCACTCTTACCAAACGCAAGACCACTGATATTGTAGATCGGGGCTTCCCAACCTGCAATCTTCATGTGCATGACCATTTCTTCATTAGTTGCGAGGATTCCACCTTCACTTTGGCGGACAGCTTCACATACCATCTGTTCGTAGGATGCCATAAACTTTGACATGCCCCAGACATGGACAAAGTCATCAGGGTCAATTGACTGCGCCAAACACCGTACAAAAATCTTTGGACGATGTGACTGAGGAACTTGATTAAGAATATAAGGCAAACTCTCAAAGCCCGGTTGAAACATGTCTTCAAAGTAGATAACATCGTCACTGGTAACTTCTCCCGCCTTCATCTTCTTAACTAAGTTCATTAGTTGACTCATACCAAAGTATGAACGACCATGTGCATCAAGTACTTGCCCAGTAACAATTGCTTGATCGTTACTTAGTGTTTCACCTGTAACGATTTCATAATTGATACCACGACTTTCAAAGACTCGTGTATTCCACTCAGTCAATTGTAGTGTGTACCTTGCTTTGTAAGGCTCTAGGCCCATGTAATATAGTTTACGCATTATCGGGTGATTGCTTCTGCCCAACCATCTTTTGGTTGTTTACCTGCCAACTGTTTTGTATGTTGACGATAGACAAATGATCGCATATCATACAATGTTGCTTCATCAAACTTAAACCCATAGTCTACACAAAATTCTTTGTAGGCTTCTAAGTCTTCAAAGATTTGACGGACGCGGTGATTAGGTTGAATGTGTGGTTTTGCCATTTTGTTTTCCTATTAAATTTTTAGGTTGTTGTAAGGTTGAGATGTTTTGTAATGAATCGTAGCACCATTCTCATTGTCTTCTGAAACAGTGATAGTGATATTACGATCTGGATATCGAGTTGCAATAACCTCATAAAGGTCATCACTAATCATTTCACAACTTTTGTAATCCAATGCAAGGATGCCTTGAGAATATTGATTCTCTAACCATCGTTTGAATTGAATAAACTCAATATCACGGTCGTTGTGAAATACTTCAATCGTCACTTCAAAGTGAAAGATGTGACGATGTGGAGTTGCTAAAAAGCTAACGTCATACTCATCACCTGTTGCCAAGTTAGGGTCTGTCGCTGCTGCTGGGTATTTGTGAATACCCTCTTTTTGAAATCTTACAAAAATTGTACGAATGGCTTTGTCTTTGATACGTGTACGTTGTTCAAAAAGTGCCTGTTGTCTTTGTTCTTCCATGATTTACTCAAACTTAAAAAATTCGTTAAACTTTGTTCTAGCGTTAATTGCTTTCTTACCGCTGAACCCCTGACTACCACTAGACATTTGTGTCCATAATTGACTGTGTGCATCAATGATATCCATACTATCTTTGCGGGTCTTTTGAGCAAACACTTCATTAACAACTTCACGGAATGTTTTACCAGTATCACGTTCGTGAATCATTGCAGGCATAACACCTTGCTCGTATCTACGATTTGCTTCCTGTACAGCATAGATATGCTGATAAACATTGTGACTTTGAATCAGTGTATAACTCAATGTATCCCAACTAGTTTTAGTTTCTTTACCATGAGCACCGATGAAACCCTGTCCTCTGTAACAAATATCTTTCATAAGTAGTATATCAGTTACAGGACTGTCTGTAAACATAGTATGGATACCGTCAGCAATACAAGCATCACTATACTTACGCATATCACCTGCGTATGTAGGTGTGATACCATAATGCTTGCCTTCTGCTGTTTTGGTCATACTATATGCCCACTTTTTATTATTTTCAATTGTGTTATTAAAGTATGCCAAACCCTTAGCAGCACTAAAGAATGGGCTTGCACAGTCAAAAGTAATTTGCAAGTTTGGATTGTGATTTGCACGAATAGCTTTTTGGATATCAGTAAACAACACAGCATACTCTAAGATGGATACACCCAAACAGTGAATCAAGTCATGTTTGCCTGGCTGTAGTAATCCATCATAGATAATGTCAACCATTCTACGTAGTGTCAAGTGAATGTCAATTTTGTTTTGACCTCCGAATGCCCAACCATTAAAGTGATTGTCTGGATAGATATTTGGATCACAATATTTCTTCATTTCATTATACCAATCATCACTTTCAGTATGATTAGTACCTTGAAGAACGTTTAAGAACTTGCAACTACCATTACGATTCTTAATAAAATATTCGTTGTTAATATGTGTAGCGTCAATAGCATCCTGAATGTTAGTAATGCCATGAACCTTATGCATTTCTTGATTCAAAAAACTTTGTGATGGGATATCTAAACACATACCATAATCCATGTATGTGTCCATCCAGTTCAACACAGCTTTACGCTTAATCATTGCTTTAGGATCGTTGGGGTTTTTCCAATCAGCAGGCCATTGACCTTTGAGAATCTGAAACCCACCACTATCACCTAACATGAATGTACCTTCTTCACGCTTGCGAATGATACTTTCATTTGGATTATCTTTTGTAGTGTCTAAGTCAGCATGACCTGCACTATACAAACCCCACTTATAAGTGTATAAGCCTTCTTTGCTGTTTAAGAAGTTTAGTTTTTCTACATCGCCGTTGAAACTTGCAGGTATACGTTCTTTGGGAAAGTAATCTTCTCCCTCTCGTTGCTTACCCAAGCCAGCAATGTAGAAACTACTGACTGCGGGTAAGAACAATGCCCATTCTGGGTTATGTTGACTTGATAAATTTACTTGTTCCATTAAGGTACCATTGAAGGTGTTACATTGTTGTCAGGACTATTCAATAAAGTTTGAACCATTTTGATTTGTTCTTTTCTTTTGTTGATTTCATCAACTAGACTTTTAATAGTAGGATGCTCTTGTGCAAGTTTTGCTAATTGTTGTTCTTCTATCATTTTCTTTTCTGCCCAATGTAGTATTGATACTGCTTCAACAGATAAAGAAACAGTTGCAGAACCCGATTGTAGAGTAATCCAATTGTTACCATCAAACACCTCTGTCTTTTGACTTGTAGTGTTGTATCGCATGTTACCTACACCTTGCAATCCGGCGTACCCATTGATATAGGTACTACCGGCATAACTAGCAACGTTAAGGTAAGCACTACCAGAAAGAATATTATCTATCATTTTTGTTGTGCTGGCAAACGATATGTGTAAACTGCAAGACCACTATCAACAACAATTTCACTCAAACCTTGATCTGAAATTTTGAAAGTTTTGTCACCTGCTAAACTCAAAATAGCAAGAACTTGTTTGATAGGCCAGTGCCATTGACGACTCAATGAACCACTAACGCCGGGAGCAAATACAAAGTTACCACTGTGTGTTGAAACATCACCAAAGTAGATTTTCAAGTCACCATTTTCAATTTTAGTGACAAATGTAGTTTGTTCACTGTTAGCACTTGCTTGCTTTTTCAAACGTTGAATGCCTGCAACAGTTGGAACGAATTCAACGTTAAAAGTTGGAGTCACTGCCATAACAGGACGTTTAACTTTTTCTTCAATAACAACTGCTGCCATCAAACGATAATCGTTAACAAAGTCACCGTTCTTTGTTTCAAAGTGAATTGTGTCTGGAACATCTACACCATCACGATTTTTTGTAACAACATTAATTTTTGCATCAGTATCATATTCTTCAAAGCCTAAGATAGTGCTTAGTTTACCTAAGTTAGGCATACCAAACGACCCTTTGAATTCAATGTTTGGGTTCTTGAATTCACCTGTAACCATAACACTACGATCTTCTGGGAAAGTAATAATTTCAGTTTTTGTGTCTGTACCTGCGATACGAATCAAATCAACACCCTCTAGTGCTCGGGTGTGTTCAATAATGTCTTGTAAAATGTCTTTCATGTTTGTCCTTATGTTAAATGTATTTAGGAATACTATGTGTGTATTATAGTGGAAGTTTTTGCGAAAGTAAACAGTTAGTTTACCCGAACGTAAAGAAGTTGTCAAAGGTTGATTTAGTGTTTGAGTTTTCACGGATCTTCCAATCCAACACACCTAAAAGGTTATCAATCTTTTCATCAACTAATGTCTTTTCCATTTCTTTGTCATCAAATGGTAACTCAATGAACCATTGCGGTAATCGTAGTTCGTCCGTTGGGTAAGCAACACTATTCATATTCAATGCATTTGGTTTGAGTTTACATACAACAATCTTCATACCATCTACAATTTTCATTGAGTAGTTGTCGTTATAAAGATTTCGTAAATAGTTATAGTTAATCGCAGCCATAGCATGACCAACACCACATTTACCTGTCTTCTCCCAGTTTTGTGTATGCTTAGTCAAATTATTAACTGACTTAGGTGAACCCTTTGTCCAAGGCTTTTGTTCACTCAACCAACGCTTGAATTCTTTTACGGTTTCGATAACTTCATCTCGTGTTTTACCTTGCTGTATGACCATTTGCAATACGTTCATCAAGAACTCTTGCACATACTTAGGAGTATCCGCACGTTTCAAGTCAAGACCCATAGCTTTGATATCGCCTAACTTACCATTACTATCTTTACGTTTACCCTCTTTATCAAAGATGTTGATGGCATAACGTTTTTTAGTAATGAAGATACTGCGATCACCAATTAATTCACGACCAGCTTTAATGATTGCACCATTCTTACGAGGAGCGTGAAACGCTTTCTCCATGAATGCTGGGAAACTCTCGTTTGCTTCATCAGCAATACTGTCGTATAAGCCAATACAAACATCTTTGTCCCATGACAACTCACCTGCTTCAACTTGTGCTTTAAGTGCAGGCCACGCCGAGAAATAACAACTATCAGTATCGCCATAAACAATAGAACGACCTTCGTGTGTATATTCACCTTCAATACTTTGATTGATTTGGCTCATCATGTGTCGTACAATTTGACGACCACTTAGTGTAACACTTTGACCAATACGTTTGTCATAGAAACGACAATGTTCATTCAACAATGCACCATAAGCACTGTTTAACAAAATCTTACGAACTAATTGACGCTTATCATAATAAGCGTGTAGTTCTTTATCTCCTGCTGCATCTGCTTCTTTGGCTTGTTTCTGTGTTGCTTTACGTTCAGTGTACCAACGACTTAGTAATCCTGGAACGACGCCTTCTTTTTCATAAGTATAGATTGTACCATTTGCTGATATCATCCAAGGCTTATGACTGTCAAAGACTAGTTTCCATATCTCGGCTGCACTCATTTCAACACTACGACCATCTTCATAGTCTAGCCATAACATAGTGCCACGTTCTTGGTTCATAATTGCTGTGTACTCTAGTGCACCAAACAAGTTTTCCCACAAGATAGCACCTTTAACATCCTCATCACCTTCTTTGAAGAATTTCTTTTCACGTGCTAGTTTAGCACCTTTTTCCTTCATGTATTGGTCTGTTAATGTTTGTCTGACCTGAGCAACAATGGTTTCACCTGCCATGTTGAGCGCCCGAATAACGGATGGATATAGCGAGTTGATGTCAACTGCTCCGACCCAGTCATGCATTCCCTTTTGGGGAGTAGCAACATAGGCACCTGCTGCTTGCTGTTGTTCTTCATCATTTTCATTCTTCCTTTTCTTATCTGGTACAACTAACCCACGACTGTGAGCCTCGTTCATAACTGCCATTTCAATCATAGCAACTGAACCCATAACTGTTGGCATAAGAACTGTATTCTCATGTGCCAATGCGTTAGCAAGTTCTAAGAACTTTGTTTTGTTGTGAATCTTAACCAACAACATAGTATCTTGACGGTTATACTCTAAGAACTTTTCCCAGTCCTTGTTGTACAATTGGTCTAGAGTACCTTCATATTGTGTTTTGTTTTCACCGACTTCCATTTCACCAATGGCGTCTAGTTTATAACTGTGTCGTGATTCATAGTTATACTTTTTGTACAACTGTAAATAGTCAAGGTGAATACGACCAACTAAATCGTAAGTCATTTCTTTCTTACCGAATCGTTCATATTCTCTTGGCTTTGGAAGCTGACCCAATAGACAGAATTTTCTAGTGTCATCCTTACTCATTACTCGTGTTACACGATTAACCATGTAGGGTATGTCATAGCCTTCACTGTTCCAACCAGTCACAACATCAGCATCTTCTATCAATTGGAAGAAAACATCAAACATTTCCTTTTCGTTTTTGAAAAGTAATGTGTTATCAAACTTACTTACAATTTCTTGTGCTGTTTCTTCACTCATGTGTTTAGGTGGAATACACAATGTTACCAATGTGTCTTGCCAATCTAAGTATAGACTGATTGCTGTTACTGGATTGAATGGGTCACTTGTTGGACTGAAACCTTTAACTGGGTCGAAGTCAACTTCAATGTCAAAGAAACAAGTGTGTAGTTTAGGTGGTTCAACACCTAAATAGTTTTCTGATAAGCAACGGAATATAATGTTAACGTCACTCTCATACAATGTTTTGTTAGAGTGGATTCGTTTTTCCTTTTCAAATTCTTGTCTCTTACGAGTACTGAATCTGCTTACAGGATCACCGTATATGCTTCGTTGTTTGCCTTTTGGGTCTTGATAATAGAACAAGTAATTAGCTGGAAACTCGTTATATGTTCTTTTGCCGTCAGGTTGACGTTCTACTACATAGATGCGATCCTCGTCCCGTGAATGTATTGCGTCCACATAGGACATTATTTTTTACTCCTACAGTTGTCACCGTGCCATCGTGTAAAATTGCCTTTATCAACAATTTTACCACAGTGGTCACAATTTAGTTTTATTTTTGCTGGATTATTCAATGTAAATTGCCTTCTACCTTGTTCTTTCTTTTTCCGTAAACCTTCTTCTGATAATTGTAGCTTAATTCCGCGTCTATTGATATCAGCCTGGGTTCTTTTATCTGTCCAATTTCTAGGTTTGCCCTTTGAATTATCACTAACTTTTTTGGCTACCTCAGGTCTTTTCATTGGATTATTGTTCCCCTTAAGGTCTTCCCTTGGTCCACCTTTTAAGAAATGATGTGTCCCTTCTTGGACTCTTTTTATTGCTGACAATGAACTTAGTGTAGAAATTTCTTCAGGGCTTATGGACATTCTTAGTGCTATCAATCTACAGGCATTCCAATCTTCTTGAATAAAGTGAATTCTATAATGTTCTTCAATAGTCACTAATATCAAATTAGAAATGTCATTGTTTTTATGATTGCCGTCAATGTGGTGAACTTCATAGCTCCTACCATTATCATCTTTTGGTATAGGCCCGTTAACGGATTCCCACACAATTCTGTGTTTTCTTGAACTCATTTTGATACTCCGAATAGTAATAGATGGGCTATCTGTGATTCGGCACAGAAGGAGGATCAGTCCGTTCGCCCTATATTATTTATCAGAGTTATCAAAATTTACAAAGTTTTGCCCACTGTTTCCAAAATAGTATTCAAGTCTTCGTGTTCTTGGTTAGTCTGTGTTAGACTTGCTTTGTGTGCGATACGAATTGCTTTTTTAAGAACAGAAGGTTTCACTTCCAATTCTTCTGCGATAGCTTTAACTGTGTCGTTAAGACCTTCGTTGAGAGTATCAATCTCGTGCATTACTGCCATACCTTCATTTATGATTTGGGTCAACTTAACCTTTTGATCGCCGCTGAACATTTTTGCTGCCATATAATATTCTCCTAAAGAAGTAGTTATTATACTTAAGCTACGCAACAAAGTCAAACTTATTGCGTAATTAATTTACCCTTTGTAACCTTTAGGTAAGATGTGTTTAGATTGTCCTGAACGGTTCCATGACTGCCACATTCTTTCACCTTGGTCAGTTTGCATGTCACTAGGAATAATGTCGTTGCCCAACATCTTGGCATACGCATAAATGTTAGTTGCAATATTCTGACCTTGATAGTTTTTATTTACCCAGGTGTTTTGACTAATCAACGCTTTGTTATGTGGTTCTTCTGCAAGTTCGGCTTCAGCAACTACTTTTTTACCATCGTATACAGTGATGATAAGTTGGTTCCCCCAACCAGTATTGTTTTCTGTTGTAGCAACATATCTAAGCCCATGTATCTCTAATTCATGTTTGAAGTTAGAATGATAGATATCTGGGTTTACTGTTTCGTTGATAAATTCATTTGCTCTCATTTTGTTACTGGGTTCCCAAATACTTGTTCACGAATCTTTCTACCATCTACGATTCGTTCGTAGTTCCCATTATTATCTAATAGTGTTAGATTACTATTTGGAAACAGTTGTTGTAATGTTTGTTCATCGGTAACAGGATTCAATCCTTGCTTACCTAATGTCCTTGCCATAGCATCACTTGATTCAATCCAAACACCCGGTTTAGTCAATAGATTTTTAACTCTATTAATAACCTTTTGTTTTGATTCAGTTTTGCCATCATGACCAATGCCTTGAATCTTGTAACCAGTCCAAGATTCATTTGGTCTTGCTCTACGATAGAATACAGTACAGTCTAAATTTGGATCTGGGTCCCAATCTAATGCTACCCAATCACTTGCTGCAACTTGACTACTATTTTGAACAAACGAACCCAAGTTTGTATTCTTATATGCGTTATGAACTAAGTCAATCAAATTGTTGGCCCACTCATGTTTCTCATTAGAGGTAACAAGTAGTTGCCAACGATTCTTGACTAGTTCACTTGCTCTCATTTTGATTTTGGCTTTTGATGATGCTTCTTCATGTTGATAGCAATTGCAGCCTGTTGTGCTAGATTGGCAGCTTCTTCAACACTTTCATTTGGTACACAGTTGTTTACTTTCATACCTGGATGTGTTGGGCTATTTTTCATTCCTTCTTTGTGCTTACCTGGCCAGCATTTTTCAGCATTGCGTTGTGCTTGGGTTCGTTTCTTTTCAGAGATAAACTGTGTAGCACTTTCTAGCATTTGTTGCATTTCTTCAACACTCTCACAATGCCATCTACGCAAACTCTTATTAATATTACTATTTGGATCATGTGCAGTTTTAGCACCAGTGCGATGTTTCTTCATACCACGCATACGAGCACAGAAACTGGCACGGCGTTTAGCGGCTTTACTACCTTTTTTCAATTTGCTTGGTTTTGTAGTTACAGCAGTTTGAATATGACTACCTGGGTGTTCTCTACGATAAACACTCACGCTTTTCTTGCTCATGCCACCAACACGTTTGTGATTGTGTTTGCTCCAATTTTCACCTTCTGTGATAACTTCTTGTATTTTCATAATATCCTCAAATAGTCTTTAAAATTTTGATGACGGGCTTGTAAGCCAAGTAATGCCGGGTTAATTGCTTTGGTAACGCTAGTTGTGTCACCGAAGTTTTGAACGTTTGGCTTAACACGAGTCTTCCAATACCATAATGCAATTTTTGCAGCAACATCCGGCTTTGCTGCTAGTTCAGGGTGATTGACTAAATCAACGCCAATCGCTTCACCTGCCATACGATAGTTGTCACGTCCAGTTAGCTGAACATAGCCTCTACCATGATAACGTTCACCATCACCTGGCTTGTTGTTACCTAACATTCTTGCTGTTTTAGGAGCATAACGTATATCATATTTATGAGCAAAATAATCTTTGAACTTTGGCTTCTCAGACATTTTGCTAAAGTCCCATGATTCATGTTTCATCTGACCCAAGAACTGAGCAAGTTCACTACCCTTTAATCCATTATGTCTTGCTACTTTTTGTAACACAAGTTCATTGTCAGTGTTAGGGCTTAATACATTGTATTCTTCTGGTTGAGGCTTATACTGCATAGCATTAGCACCGGTAGCTGCCAACATACCTGCAGCGGCAGCACCTTTCATAAAGTTTCTACGACTCATACTCTCAACTAAGAATTCAATTGCTCTCACTGGAATATCTCCGGATGGTTCTTGCCAAAAATCTTGATGTACTTACCAGCTAACATATCAGCCATGACTTCAATTGGACTACCTGGATAGCTGTCGCCAGGCTTAATCATACCCAATTGTGCTTGTCTCTCGTGTACTAACTCATGGAACACTGTACGCATGATATCAACCATGTTTCTTTTACCAGTGTAAATCCAAATTGTATTATCTTCTGGAGTATGTACTCCAGTGTGATGACCTTTTTGTGCTTTTTCAGTGTCATCACTAAATATCATTCTTGGAAACGGCTCTTTAAGATGTAGTCGTCTACTAGTCCATTGAATGAACTCTTTCATTATAGCATGGTCTTTGCTAGTTTTGATTTCTTCATTTATCTTTTTTTGACCATAATCCTTAAACACTTCGTCTAATGATAATTCAAAAATTGATTCAATAGTTTTACCTGTAACTTTAGATTCTGCCATTGATGTGCGTCTTTGGTCAGCATAATATTGTGCAGGTTTCATATAAACACCATTGGTTCTAGGTGCTGAACCTTGACTAGATGCTCTACGCACTGCATCATAATCTAGTTTAGGTTTTGATTGTGGTTTCTTTTTGAAGTAATCAAATACACCTTCTTCCATGTCATCTTCATTGAAGGGCATCATCCCTGCATCCGGATCCTCCGCCACACCTTGCTGAAAGTCATCCATTGGGAAAGTTAAGAATTGTGTTCCTCTGCGTAAAATAATATTTGGTTCATCTTCATCAATTGAAATTCCCATTGATGCTAACGTCTTTTCGGCTTTTGCGTGTTGCTGTGCATTACCTAACCACCACAATTTTACCAGTTTAACTAACAAATCATATTCATCATCGCTGTCACCATCTGATGGTTCAACTGCAAATTCGTTGAGTGAGCCTTCCGCCACACTTTGTTCAAACATACCGGATTCGCCACGATGCATTTCTTTTTCGCTGATCAAATACTGCATAACGCTGGTCAACATACCTTTGGCAGCGCCCATCTTTTCTGCTACCCATTCAGGAATATCATCGTCG
>Ga0214165_1000450_pt1 | contig 29513 bp, 34 predicted proteins | sample TroBogypolimnion_34_FD_153004 | JGI IMG/M metagenome (GOLD analysis project Ga0214165, IMG submission 153004) | Freshwater microbial communities from Trout Bog Lake, WI - Practice 03JUN2009 hypolimnion v3 | ecosystem: Environmental > Aquatic > Freshwater > Lake > Hypolimnion/Profundal zone ... | reverse complement strand
GCGGCCACCCGCAGAGCGCCGTCGAGGCCCGCCGTGACTCCGGCGGCGAACACCATGGGGCCGTCCAGGACCACCCGCTCGTTCACGGGGACCGCGCCGAACAAGGGCAGCAGGTGGAGCGAGGCCCAGTGGGTGGTGGCCCGCCGACCCCGGAGCAGCCCGGCAGCGCCGCAGATGAGGGCGCCGGTGCACACGGAAAAGACGCAGCGGGCTCCGGCCGCCTGGCGCCGCACCCAGCCCAGCACCTCCTCGTCGTCCATGAGGGCCTCCTGCCCCCAGCCGCCGGGTACGTGCAGCACGTCCAGCTGTGGGGCCTCCGCCAGGAGGGCGTCCGGGCTCAGCCTCAAACCGCACACATCCCGGACCGGCGCGGCGGTCTTGGCGTAGATGCGGTAGGTGGCGTTCGGGATCCTCGACAGCACCTCGAAAGGGCCCGTGAGGTCGATCTGGTCCAGGCCCTCGAAGAGGAGCGACCCGATCTGGAGATGGGTCTCGAGCGGGATCCCAGGCGGGAGGCTCGTCATTTTGCCTTGGCTTCGAGAGCCTGAAGGAAGGCCTCCGTGGTCAGGACCGTGGCCTGCCCCGGGAACACCTTTTCCATGAGCACCCGGTGCACCTCGTCGTCAAAGTCGGCGCAGGCGTCCCCCACCACGAGGAGCTGGTAGTCCAGGTCCGAGGCCCAGCGCACCGTGGAGAGGACGACCCCGCTGGTGGAAATGCCGATCATGGCGAGGGTCGTGATGTGGTTGGCCCGGAGGATGGATTCCAGATCCGTGGTGGAGAAGGCGCCCACCCGGCGCTTGGTGACCACGATGTCGCCGGCCTGGGGGGCGACCCGCCCGTGGATCTCCGCCCCGGGGCTGCCTTCCCGCAGGCGCCCGGAGGCCTTGAGGGCGCTAAAGCGCTTGTTCTGGGGGCTCAGCTCCGGGTAGCCGTCCCGGAACCGGACGACCACGTAGATGATCGGCAGACGGGCCGCGCGGGCCTCCTTCAGGATGGCGCTGGCCCGGTCCAGGAGGGGCCCCTGTGCCTTCTCGGGCAGCATGGCCAGAATGTCGTTCTCGAAGTCCATGACGAGCAGCGCCGCGTGTTCCCGGTCGAAGGAGAAAGCCTGGACCGGGGGGCTCTGGTGGGGCGCGTCCGGCGCCCCGGCCGCGGGCCGGGGCAGGCTCAGCAGCGCGAGCCAGGCCAAGGACAGCAGGGCGGATCTGGCGGGGATGCGCATGGGTCGTCTCCTTTGGCTCGGCGGCGCGGGATCGGGAGGATGGAGCCTGGTCCCCAGGATGATAGCCGGCAGGGAAAGCCGTAAATCAGACGGGCCTGCTAAGCCGAGGCCGCGGGGACCTTCAGGTCTCCAGGTAGATCTCCACCCGTTCCTTGGCCCGGCCGATGTTGTTGCGCCTCAATCGGATCGGGCCGACTTCGCCCGTGCGCCGAGGGTGCGTCCCCCCGCAGGGCACCCGAGCGAACCCATCGATCTCCCAGTAGCGTCGCTCCGTGGGAGCATCCTCGAAGGCGGACCTGATCTCCAGGTTGGCCTCGATGATGCGATGGGTTTCGGCACTGAGGGCGGGAAGCCAGGGTGTGAGGCTCTCGGGCCATGCGAAGTCGATTCGGGCCTTCTCCTGGGCAATGTGGGCCCCGACCTTGCCGACCCCCCCGAGGGACCGGTAGACAAGCTCCAGGACCAGTTCGGCGGCAAAGTGGAGGCGCATCAGCCGGTAGCGCCTGTTCCAGTCGATGTCCATCTGCACCGGTTCGCCGGTACTCAGCCCGTGGGACTCGGGAAGGGTGTAGACCAGTTCCAGACCCTCCTTCCGGGCCGAGAGCACCGGGTAGCCGCCGATGGTTCCCTGGTCGCTCTCCTGGCCTCCGGAGAAGGCGTAGTAGATGGTCGATTGCACGGTGATGTCAACCCCGTCCACGGAGGCGACGAGGGTGCGGTGGGTGGTCTGGTAGGGATCCTCCCAGAAGACCTTCCTGGTCATGGCGCCTCGGGATGAAGGTTCACTTCATCTTCGACTTTAGCCGGATCATCTCGCCCGCCACCATGAACCGCCCCCTCCCGAGGTGACGAACCCTTCGCGGGGCCTGCACCGAGGAGCCCAAGGCCTGGACGGGTTCTGACCACGTGTGCCGTGCCCCTGACCCGGTCAGGCCTTCACGAGGTGGGGAAGGACGAGGCCCAGGATGATGACTTTGGCCGAAATGGCCGCGGTGGCGAGGATGGGCAGCCACTTCAATTCGGCGTCGGTGATGGATGGGACTTCATCCCCTGCGGGCTGGAAGGGAAGGAAGGGACCGGTCTCCCCTTCGGCGGTGTCCAGGGCGACCAGGAGGCGCTCCCGGAGTTTCTGACACTGTCTGGCGTGGTAGAGATCCCTCATCAATCTCGCGAAGACGACCCATATGATCCCGAGGAGCAGGGCATCGATGAGCGCGTAGAAAAGGTAATCGCGCAGCAGGGAGTTGGCCAGGAAGGCAGCCAGGACGAAGGAGGATACGGTCACGAAGGAGATGGAGTGGTAGAGGGCGAGGCGGATGGTGCGGATCTCGGTTCGATCCTCAACCATGAGGGTCTTGAGGATGTCGGCCCGGAGGGCCAGTGGAAGCGTCATAATGTCCTCCCTTGACGGGGCAGGAAGCGGGTTCCTGCCGCTGTGGTTCCGATGGTTCTGCGTGGGACTTCGAGATGGGCTTGGAAGGGGTTCCCGACCCTACCTCTGAAGCGGGTTCAGGTGGGTTCCCAGGCCGCACCCTTCTGGATCAGCAGTTCGCGAAGCACAGAGCGGTGGCAATGCGCTTCGTCCTCGCAGTAGCAGCCCACCGAGAAATTGCATTGTCGGGACAGGGTGGCAAGCAGTTCGAGGGTGTGGCTGTTCTCTGGGGTCGCCATCTCGGCCCGGTACTTCCTGGCGAAGTCGGCCCACTGCGAGGCTGTTTGGGCCTCCTGACCGAGCCTTACCGTCGAGGGGCTGGGGGCCAGATTGGGGTACCACACGTCGAACCAGTTCTGGGAGGCGTAGTCGGACTTCGGCACGCCCCGGGGCGGGCGTCGCACCGTTCCGATCCGGGTGCCCTCCCCCTCCACCCTTGGACCGCCGAGCCTGAGGACGCGCATGACCATGATTCGCTCCATTCTAGGATGCCCCGTTTTCGAGGTGGACCTACCCGACCCTGGGGAGGGGTGCGAACGAGGCCGATCCCCAATCCTGCCCCAAGGCCCCAAGGCTCGGGTCCAGCGGCGGATTGGGCAGGGATTCGAAGGCAGGGTCGGGCCGCCAGAAAATCAAACACAAGGATGTCTGCCGGATTGCCGATACTCGAGTCAGGATATTCCACGTCTGGAGTGAGCCCAATGAGCGAAGATTTGTCATCGAAACCCCTGCCTGAGCTGGCCGAGTATGCCCTGGAAACACCCTTGAACTGTCATCACTGCCAGAAGGTGATCACGTGCCTTCATGTGGTCCGCCTCCTCAGGACCAAGGTCAATTTTGTCTCCACCCTTCCACGGCGGGGACATGTCATTGTCTGTCCGGAGTGCCGGAGAATCCTCTCTGCCGACCTGGGTGGCATGACCTGAGGGCCGTTGCTTCGATTTCGATCTTCATGCGGGGGTCCGCCAGGCCAGCACAGATCATCATTGCAGCCGGGCGCACTTCCTCGAAGTAGCGTCGCAGGACCGGCCAACATGGCTCGAAGTCATCACCGTCTGGAAGCACGTAGGTGACCCTGACCACGTCCTTGAGGGTGGAGCCGGCCTGGCGGAGGGCGGCGTCGATGTTCTTCAGGCACTGTTCGGCCTGTTCAATGACGCTTCCGGAAATGGACATGGTGCCGTAGTCGAAGCCCGTGGTGCCCGAGACGAAGATCCAGTCCCCCGCCACCACTGCGCGTGAATAGCCGATTTTCTCTTCGAAGACAGAGCCTGAGCTGATGCATTTCCTGGTCATGGGTCCCTCCTGAAGCACGGTGGGTGGGCGGGGCACTTCTCGTCATGGGGGTTGGTGTCAGCCGCCCCGGGGAAGCTGGTGGATAACCTGGCCCGTGCGCGGGACTCGGTGAAACGTGGGGGTCAGGCCGGCTGGTGAGCGTCCAGGGCGACGAAGACGCCCGAAAAGCGGCCCACCACCTGGCCCTCGTGTTCCAGGATCGAGGTGACCGTGATCCGGGCCTTTCCCTTGCGCTGGAGGATGTGGAGGAACTTCAGCCAGGCCTCCGGGGGGCCAAGGGAGGACCGGGCATAGAAGAGACCCCGGATGGGGTGCTCGTACTCCATGGTGTTCCGCTGGATCACAAGCCGGCAGGCATAGCCAGATCCCCGGAGGCGCGTGTGCAGCAAGGACCAGGCCGCCAGGATGGCCAAGGCCGATGCACTTCCGCCAAATACGGTCTCCCGGTGGTTGATGTTTGGTCCGAGCGGCGCGCTCAACACAACGCATTCATCTTCGACCGAATGGACCGAGAGCTGCATGGCCCTGGATATTGGGATGTGCTCGTGAAGGTAGTACTCAAGCTCAATGGGGGACATGGCTGAATCCTTGAGGCCCCGAGGAAGCGTGACCTTGAGGCTCCCGCGATCGCGTGGAGCATAACAGCGAAGGCCACCTCCGGCGAAAGGAGGCCCCTGTGAGGCCAGGAAGCGGCCTTGTCTAGGGGCTCCGGACCCTCTGGAAGAACCCTGTGGGATCTGAATAGGCCTCTGTGATTTCCTCGAACCATTCCGGGTGATTGAAGGAGATGCCCACGACGGCATGGGTGGCTTCCTCGAATTTGGGATCAGGCCAGGCGGAGTTGATGGAAAACCAGAGAGCCTCGGCAAGGGGCACATCGTTCTGCCAGGTAGTCCTGTTCCAGGGGCCTGCCGGGTGAAGCTCAGCGTCCTCCTGGTCGATGAGCTCGTGGACGCGCTCGGAGTCGGGGCCCCAGCAGCAGATGTAGGTGCAGCCTGCCCGCATGAGGTCCAATGCAATGGTCTTGATCTCCACGTCAGTGGCTTCGGTCCCATCGATGGCCAGGCATGCGATGAAGCCCCCGTTGATCTCCTTGAAGGCGCCATGGGGAATTTTGTGGTGCCGGAGATTCAGCACGTACAGGTCCCGGGAACCGAATTCTGCGTGTCCAAGTTTCTGGACCATCGACATAAGGCCGCCTAGCAGAAGGGAGAATACGGCCGCATGGACAGCGGGCCGCCGAGGTGGGGCGCTCTGGAAGGGCCCAGGGGACTGGGCTGGAAGTCGTGGCTCACGGGGGACAGCTCCACGGCAAGGTGTGATTGAAGCGAAAGGTAGCTGGGCGGCCTTGATTATTGACCCTGCCACCCCGTTTTGGGAACCGAAAGGAGAGCGGCTGCCAGGCCGTGGGGATGGCTAGGAACCTGGGCGGTCATCCGTCCCTGTTGACTTGGCGGTGCCATGAGTGGGCATCCTCCACGCAGGCGGATCGCGGTCCACGGAGGCCCCTCCGGGGTGTCACCGTGGCAGTATGAGCCTGAAGCCGTACACTGATGATTCCTGCTGAGAAATATCCAGGTCCTCGGACCGTCTGAAACCCAAGCGCAGGTATAGACCCAGGGCCACCTGCATCGCCTGGGTCGTATGGAGGATGGCTTCGGAGTGATGCTGCTCCTCTGACAGCTCGATGCAAGCCTGGATCAACGCCCTGCTTACGCCAAGCCCCCGGTGCTTTGGATCGACTCCCAGGAGGCGGATCCCCGAACCGTGGAAGCGGAACGAAGAGAAAGAGCGGAGTCACTGTGGGCAGAGGGCTAGGCCGTGATGACTTCCCATGAGGCTATGCCGCCCTTTGTGACACGGAAAAGTGGGTGTGGGAGCGGCCGTTTAATGTCTGCACATTGCAGGTACCGAGCAGGATCGCGCGATTTCAGTTTGGCCAGAAGGTGCCCCCACTCATATTCGATTTGGCCTTCTGTGACTGTGAGCAGGCCCAGCGGCACAACACTTTGGATCTTCCTTTCGTCAAACAGATAGCCCCGCCGGAGTGACTCGAGATGAACCTCCTTCAGGTAGGAGGCGATGAACGAAGCCGGATTTGGAGAGGCTTTGAACCGTTCCAACTGCGGGTGATTCTTGTAACCCTTGGTTGCGTCCGCAAGAACGGCTTGGGCAAGCAAGCCCTCCCGCCAGAGGGCGACGAGGCCCTTGGAATCCAGGTAGCGAGGATGGATGGACCAGAGTCGCATCAAGGTTCCTTGAGCGGCCTAACCAAGGTGGCCAACAGCCCCGCCTGCAACGATGCGCCGATCGCAGCCGGGGTAGCTGGAAGAAGGGCAAGCACGAAAGGCCCGGCAGGCAACTTCCGTGTTGAGCGCAAGGGCAGGCCGCTACCTGATTCAGAGTCTGGAGACATGCTCAGCCCCATCCTTTGGGCCCACTGACGTTCAAGACCCTTCCGACACTGTCCGAATGAACGATAATCGCAGTGCGATTGGCTATGCCAAAAAACTGCAACACCAACTCAGTCTCCTGTGCTCCCTCGGATTGTGGTGTCTTTATAGCGGCTGAGAATTCTTCTCGCGAGACAAGTTTCCATTCACCGGACCGTCGAACCCTGTAGAGGGTGTAGTGCCGACCTGACATGAACTGCTCTATCTCTAGCACACTCATGCCAATCTGAATTTTGTCATGGACAAAATCGGCACGTCGGCTGGGTTCCTGGACCTGCCAACCAAAGACTGACACCAAGCCAATAGCCAGTAGAACGGCGAGGAGGCAGCCCTTCGTCTTGCGAGTGATCATGTCGATTCCCCTATTAGAAATCCCTGGAGCGAGGCCTCAGGCGCTGTGCGGACCGGCTGGATGATTCTAAATCCAGCGGCGAACCGAATGGAGGTAGGCCTCGTATTCCGCGCCGAAACGCTCGAGGAGGTAGCTTTCTTCACGTGCAATGACGGAATAGCGGATGACAAGGAGAACTGGCAGAAGAGATAGCAGGGGCCACAGTGCGTTGGCTGAAAGGGAGATCCCTGCGTGCGCTAATGAAAGACTGAGGTACAGGGGATTTCGGCTGAGTCGAAAAACCCCATGTGTTACGAGCGAGGAGACAGGGCGGTCGAGCCTGATGGGAGTGTGTACACCCTGGAGCGCGAGAAAGGCGCAGAGGGCTAGCGATGCAGCGAGGATGAGGAAGATCCCGCCAATGAGTCTGAGCGGGGAATTTCCAGAAGTCTCGAGAAGCGCCACCGGGAAGAAGCGCTGGAGTAGGAACCCGATTGCAAGGCTGACTCCGAAGATCACTGGAGGTGGGAATCGGACGCCGGGAGTAGGTGGTTGCTTTACGTTCACTCGATTACCTGATGCGGGAAGGGTGACCATCTGAATGAAGCGAAGCGACCCGGGACTGCACTGAGGCTAGGGGCGAAGCCGAGATCGGAATGCTTAGAAAGTGATTTTATAAATCAACCGGTTATTGTCGATTGCAACACCCAATCGCTCGTTCGATTTCGGATTAGGCCTGATGATTTCGACATAGATGAATGCCCCAGATGAACTCACCAACTTGCCACGGCTGCATCCACTTGAACCTAGTATGTGCTTTGAGAAATAGGAATCGCCGTACACCTGGTCCCAATTTCTCGGGAATTCCAATTCCATGGAGTACAGAGAGTCACTAGGATCTTGTGGTCTGCCAGGTCGAAACAGGTCTCCGGTGTATTCCTCGCCCTTGGGCGACGTCAGTTTGATTTTTCCACTGAGGTTATATATCGTGCCCTTGAGTGCCTGGGACAGGTTCTCTTGATTCACAGGATAGAAGTAAATGTTTTGATAGTTACCAATCAGGCCACAACCTACCAAGGTGGACAAGGACGCTACCGAAAAAGTTTGTTGAAAGGTCATATAGGCCTCCGGAGCTGTTGTGAGTGGGCTTAGGGGTGGGAATAACCGGACTGCCATGCACCGACGTGCCAAGCGGAGCCGAGGGAACGACCGGCCTGCACATTGGCTAAATGGGCCAAAGCCTGGTGGCGAGGAAGTAAGCGAGAAAGTAGCCAATAAAAGCCAAGACAATCGAACCGACAGCCGCAAAAATATTTATGACTATAGATCCTGGCTTTTTCAGTACCAAAAATAAAATGACGGCTGAAGCGAGGAGCGGTAGCCAGAAGAAAGGTACGAACTGACCATACCCATAGATGGCAACCGTGATACCTATCTGCAAAAAGCCGGTCAAGAGAGCGTGGAGAGCCTTCTTCATGGTGAGCCTAGCGTATGAAGCCAGCGGGCCACGCATGGGCCGAGGCGATAAACGGAGACAAGGAACCGAAGGGCGAGAAAGAGTAGGGCAGGGCCGGGCATGGTCCAAGTGGCCTTGAGCGGAGGGTCGGGCTCATTCTGGAGCGGGCCTTGGGGCGCCGCATTTCCAGCAGGATTGGAATTGGGGTGCATGAAATTCTCCACACTCTGGACAATTCCATGAAGGACCCCTCGAGGTTCCGAGTTCCCCCTTTGTAAAACGCGTGACCAGCGCATGAGCTTTTTCTGACTCGGAAGAGTTGAAAATCCAAACGGTGGGGAGAACGCCTGGAGCCGAAGACCCGACACCGAGCATCGAGGAGAGATCCTTACCGCGAATTCCAGCGTCAACACCTTCCGCCTGAAGAAGATTGCAAACCAGGTGTGCCTCGGCAAGATGCTGGGCTTGAAATACCTGCAACATCGTTACCTCCAAGAGGCGGCCTTGCCAGTGAAGCTAATCGGGCGGTGACTTGACCGGGCCAAAGGACCGTCGGCCCCTACTTGACCTCGAAAGGTATTTTCGCCTTCTTAAGTTGAGCATTCATGAATTCTTTCCACTGATTCTTGGGAGTCCATACTTTTAGAACGGCATCGTAGGCCTGCTCAGGGTTCTCCCGGGCCACAATCACACGGTACAGAAATGTCATGGCCGAGGCCCTCCTATTCGCCTGGCAGTGAACCAGTACCTTTCGGCCTTGGAAGCGCTCCATCGCTTCGGTAAAGGAATGGAAGTTGGCTTCGGTCGGATTATTCCACTGAATCGGAATATTGACGAAGTCCATGCCCTGATTTCGAACGAGATCGGGTTCGTTGGCGACCGCGTCGGGGACGGTCGGTGGTGCAAGATAAATCACTGCCTGGAAACCAAGCCTGGAAAGACCTGAAAGTGATTCTGCGGTTGGTTGGCCGGCGGTCACCAGTCCCTTGGAAATGAGAACCACATGCGAGGCTTGGAGACCCCGGTTGCCTTGACCAAAGGCCGAAATGGAAAGCGCCAGGAGCATTAAAGGAAACAGATATTTAGAGTGGCGCACTGCATCACCTCATGAATGAAATCGACCGGACCTGCCTCCAACAAAGCGATGACCGGAGAAGAAAAGCTGGAAGCCGAAAGAGAACGGACGGCAGTGCGGGGGGGCTGATAATAGCGAAGGCCTAAGGGCGCCCGAAGTTGCGTACCTCTATTTGTAAAGACAGAGGTAGGCGGTATCAAGGGTCACCTTGAGCTGGAATTTTTCAAAGGCCTCAACCGTGAAGGACGATCCAGCGGGGTAGGATACCCAATTGCCATTGCTTGGAAGTTTGACCAGAAGCGATCCTGAAATGACATTCATGATCTCCAGCGTGGTTGTACCGAATTCGTACTCGCCAGGTGCCATAACTCCGATTGTGGCGGGTCCTTCAGCGGCTTGGAAGGCGATGGAGGTCACTTGGCCATCGAAGTATTGGTTTGTCTTGAACATGGAGATCCTCAAAAAATGGGTCGTATCAACTAGGAGAATCCGGCGAGCGTCAGGAGCAGGGTGCCTAATCGAACAAGCCAACCAACTCAGGCTGCACCTAGCAGATGAGCGGATGGTTAGTTGTTACTTCGAGGCGTTGACAATGGTTGCCTGAGGTCCGAGTTGAGCGAAGGGTTAGGCGCCAGGTTTAGGAAAGGTGGCAACCTCCTGTCCCCAACGTCTGAGGTTCTGTTCATTGGCCGGCTCCACGATGTGGCGGATATTATCGGCGATTGATGGATCGTCGAATTCTTGGACCCAGGTGACCAATGTTCCGTTTGCCGATGGCCTGAGCGAGATGGAAAGAAGGAAGTTCGGCTGAGAGATGTGCTTAATGGCAACAGATGAATTCGGAATAATCTCTGTGAAAATAGCCTGATTTGGATAATTCGCTCCATCCGGACCATGCATGGTGAAATCCCAATGACCACCTGGTGTGAACTCGAACTTGCGAATGGTATTTGTGAAGCCATCCGGACCCCACCAACGAGCCAGGCGCGCGGGGTCCGCGAGTGCTTGGTACACGGCTTCAACGGCAGCCTTGATTTCTCGGGTATGGCGGAAGGCGGGCAATTGGCCTCCTGGGTATGAGGTGACTTCGAATTTGTATGGCGCTAAACCAGTGAAGCTAACCGGCCCCGTCTGCACCGAGGCGGCGAGTGAAGCCGAGGAAGACGAATGAAGAGAAGGAACGGAAGGCAGTGCGATCGAGGTTCGAGTTTACCAAGCGACCAGGCCTTGATGCGCCAGCACGGGCGTGTTGGTTATTGTCTTGTCAATTGTACCCGTCCGAAAGGAATGGCCTTCCCGTTTTGCACGTTATCCATATGCCAAGACCAAGAATCGTTGACCTTGTCATACGAGAAGGTGTTGTTGAATGAGATGCTCCCGTCTCGGTCGTGGAAAACAAAGGGGATTGCATCGCCACTTCGCTTACCCTGTGCGATTCCCTGGGCAGTAAGGCCACCTCCTCCCGTGGTGTCTAGCCAAAGACATTGATATTCCGAAGCCACTTCGTCCCAGCCGATGAGTACAACTGCTTCGTATTGCGCTTGCCCTTTGCTGTTCTTCTCGCGAGATGTCTCATGGATCCGAAGATACTGGTGATCCAAAAACCACTCAGTAACAACATCATGTGTGGTCTGCTTGCCGGCGATCGTACCCCGAAGCATCCAATTGCCAACCAGACGCTCAAGGAGAGGATCGCTGACCGGAGCAGCCCATGAAAATTCTGAACAGGCAAATAAGCAGAAGAAAATGATGGAAACCAGAGGGCGTCGCATTGATAGAACCTCATGCGAAATGCAGCGGGCAAGGCCTAATGGATGAAGCCACCCAGCCCCGCCTGTCGCGAGGCGATGAACGAAACCGTGGAATCGAGGAGAAGAGATAGAACGGAGGCCAACACAGATAGGATCTGTGATTAGGGGAGGGTCAGGCCGCAGCATGTGGCCAAGGGGAAGCGCGGGGTCATTGGCCTTCGGGGGGCTGCCATAGCTCGACCTTGTTGCCCTCCGGATCGATGACCCAAGCGAACTTCCCAAACTCAGATTCGTCGATCTTTTCAAGCACATGGCAGCCTTCTTCCTTCAAGACCTTGACCAAGGCATGGAGGTCTTCGACGCGGTAGTTGACCATGAAGGAAGCTGAGCTTGGAGCAAAGTGATCACTATCTTGGGGATTGATGCACCAGGCAGTGGTACCTGCGACCGGCTTGCCCTCGGAATCAGTCCAATCGAAGGCAGCTCCACCCCAAACTTGGACATCAATTCCCAAGTGCCGCTTGTACCATGCCCGCAGTGAGGGAGCTTCTCTGGCCTTAAAGAAGATGCCGCCGATGCCAGTGACTCGTCTCATGGGACCTCCCATGTGCGGTGGTGGAGAGTAGGATAATACTCCTGCGTCCAAACGAATGAACCTAACCGGTTCCAGCTACCCGAAACGATGAACGAAGCCTAGGATGCGGGAACATGAGGGTGAAGGGAAGACAATGCGGGCGAGGGCCGAGTTGAGCAAGGGGCTAGGTCGCCTAACAAAGTTGAGTGAAACTTGATAATTACTCGCTGGCATGGGGACCCTCGACACTCACAATACTCCCGGTGCTATCCGAATGAATCATGACCCCAGTACGACCTCCAAAACCATAAAACATTACATTTAAACAGGTTTCCTGTAGCTGATACTGCTGAGGGTCCTTAGTTAATTCTGAGAATTCCTCTCGGGTTACATTCATCCACCCACCTGACTTGAGGACCCTGTAACGACAAAAGTGCCACACGTGGAATTGCCGCTTGGGTATGAAGCCTTCGACTTCCAGGGTGCTAGTGCCCGTGCGTACTTTCTTGCAGAGGAGTTCTGCCCTTCGATTCGGCGCGTTGACCAGCCAGTAGAGGAAGCACAGCAGACCAATCGCCAGGCCTAGAGCGATGAAGCAGCCTTTCGCAATGCGCTTGACCATTCGGTCCCTCAACAGTCACTGCTGGGTGAGCCACCTAACGGATGAAGCTGAACGGCTCCGTCTGTGTCGTGGCATTGAAGATAGGCGAGAAGGATGGAACTCGAGAAAGAATGGAAGGCAGTTGGGGCGGGATCCGAGTTGAGCTAAGGGTTGGGCTGCCGGGAGAGGCTTTTGATTTTTTCATTCCACCCATATTGTGTGCGGACTTTAAAAGAATAATGCCCCCCCAAATAACCGCGATAAAACACCACGCGAGCCCGATAATACCTAAGACGAACCCTGCTTTCGTGCGCCCAAGGGTGGCCTCGCCAGCCTGGTAGTCCCTTTTTCGCTGAATCCGGCTCATGACTAGCGCAAGAATGGCGAGAGGCAAGGTAAATAAGGGGAAGAAGAAGAACACCAAGGAAATTATCCCTAGGACCATTGAGCTAGTCCCGTAGGCCGTGGAGTGTGACTTAGGGGTAGTCATGGCGGTCACGTTCATGAGGTCATCCTGGAGGAAGGGTTGTCCAATTGACAGTTGGAACTGCAAGGATGGCAAAGAATTACAGTGTTGGTTTCATGGGAATTCAAGCGGCCTAAAGGATGGAGCCAAACGGCCCCGCCTGCATCGAGGCGCTAGACGGAGCCGAAGAAGGCGGAACAAGAGAAGGAGCGGAAGGCAGTGCGGGCGGGGTCCTAGTGGAGCGGGAGGTTGGCCCTGTTTGCCGACAGCTCACTTGGTGGCTTTTTGAATACAAAACCAAACAAGACGCCGGACAGAAGGAACTGAATCAAGGCGAAGCCAGCGTTGTAAACGAACCATGCGCTGAGGTGATGAATCTCGGCCTTTGCTGCGAGTGCTAGGACTGTTCCACTTGTGAAGAAGAGGCCCATCAGTAAGTTAAATTCAATGGCCATCTTAAACGAGGGGGCGGGTATCTCTTTTACTTGCCGGTGATAGAGAACAGCTAGGACCACTCCTTGGATCACCATTGACGCGAACCCGATTGGGATGATGGGATTTGCGCGGTTGTACACCCCGAACGTCTCGTACACCTGTTTGAAGAATACAAGGTGCCATGTGAAGCCGTGGACAAAGGTAATTAGCGAGTAGCCTGATGAAGCAAGAATGACCTTCTTCAGCATCGAATCCTCCCAGGAATCGGCACTCGCATCATGACTTAGTTTGAGTAGAACTGCGACAGGGTCGGTGACACTGCCTAACGAATGAAGTTAACCGGCCCCGCCTGCACCGATGCGATGAACGGAACCGAGGAAACGGGAAGCGGAAAGAGAGCGGAAGACAGTGTAGGCGTGGTCCGAGTTGAGATAAGGGCTAGGCGTTATTCGCCCCCTTCTTGCGGGGGCGCTGTTTAGCTGACACAGACTTGATGATGGTCCGAGGACTACCTGTTGTTGGGAGTGGTGTTTTCCCAATGCTTTCGGCCGAGTGGACCAACTGAACCACACCTGGAGCGCGAAGGCGCTCCGCGCTCGGGAGACGGATGAATCGATTCTGCTTGCCTTCGCCCTGAAGGAGGCCCCCGGGGTCCGGCACGCTTGCCCCTCGGTAGAAAGAAAGCACTACGCCATTCGAAGACGCAGCGATGGAAACGATGCAGTCGGAAGGTCTTTCTGTGGAGCAGTACCCGATGACAAAGAAATTATAATTGTCGTAAACAATTTCGACCGCAGTTGGCAGAAGGCGACGCAACTCCGCACGGCATTCACGAATGACCATGGCAATACCTGGCTCGAACCTGTCCATGAAGGAGCCCAGCTCGACCTCAACGAAAGCAGGGTCACTAACGTGCTTACTCGCAACTGGCGGCTTGGGTTTGATGGTTCGTTTCTCTGTAGCCATTGGCTGATGCCTAACGAAGGAAGCTAACGGGCCCCGCCTCCACTTAGGCGATGAACGAAGCAGAGGAAGCGGAACAAAGAGAAAAAACGGAAGACAGAGTGGGCGTGGTCCGAGTTGAGCGGGGGGTTAGGTTGCCGTTCCTTAAGACCTAGCAATTAAAAGCGGATACCAGCGTAGATTCCGACCTGGACGTTCGCAGAATCGTCCTTATGAACCAACGGGGCAGCCACTTCAAAATTAACGAAAGGTTTCACGACGGGGGAGGGCGCGGCATATCCAACATTCAATCGAGCCCAAGGTCGGACGTACGAATTCGAAGTGGGATTCAGGGGGAAGCCCTGACTCGTGATGGTTGTTCTTTCGGAACGAACATCCAATCCGGCGCCAATGGCCAAGGTGGTGTTGAAATTGAACATGCCGCCGACCCCAAAATACTCACTGCCTAACTTGTTGGGGTAGTTGAAGGCCCCATTGGGTTTGAGGTCAGTATCTAACTTGGGTTGATAGGCAACAGTGACCTGGAAAAGTGCAGGGCCCATGTCAACGAGCGCATAGCCAAGCCGTGCAGCGGCCACTATTTTAGAGCTGTAATCGTTATTTATATCTGGAACTGGGTAAAAATTTCGGTATGTGCTTCCAGAGTAACTCTGGCTTGAAACATTGAGACCAATTTCAAAATTCTGCGCTGCCAGTGGGAAGGCTAGAAACAGGAATAACAATTTCAATTTCATGGGTTGTTCCTAATCGTGTTGGGTCGCTCCCAAAGGGTTATGTTTCTGCTGGGGAAGTGGCATTGGATGTGCAGCCTAACTTGGTAGCGGACGCTTGGAGCGGAGAGGCGTGAGTCCGCCTAGCGCGGGAAACGGAATTCCATGGGGGAGTCTGAGCGGGTTCCAATCGGAGAGGAAGAGACATCCCTGGGCGCGGGTTGGCGAAAAAAACGAAAAATTCAGGCATCCCGCCGATTCTGCTCTCGATCCGGTCCCGAGATCAGGGAGATAGGCGACCTGAGACGATGGGGGCAGAGCCCAGGGTCGAGGCGAATCGGCAGACGGGCGGCGGACGCGGGGTCCCGAGCCCACCGGACGGGCTGTGAAGGGAGTAACCTCCTCCCATGCGCGTATCGGATAAGGCGTTCCGCAGGCTGGTGGACGAGGCGCTGGCGCTGGTTCCGGAGGAGTTCCGGCCCTACCTGGACGGTGTGCCCGTGCTTGTGGAGGACTGGCCCCCGGAAACCCTGCTGGAGGACCTGGGCCTGCCCGTGGACGAGACCCTCTACGGCCTCTACTCGGGCCCTGCCCTGACGGAAGGGGTGCAGGTGTCAGGCGACCTTCCGCCTCGCATCACGATCTACCGGGGACCGCTGCTGGAGGACTGCGAGAGCGAGGCGGACTTGCGCCGGGAGATCGCCACCACGGTCCTTCACGAGGTGGCCCACCACTTCGGCATTGGCGAGGCGCGGCTGGAGGAACTGGGCTGGAACTGAAGTCGGTAGGCCGCTACAACGCCTTCAGGAGGGCCTCGCGCTTCGCCTGGTACTCCGCCTCGCTGATGAGGTTCTCGTCGCGGAGGCGCTTGAGGGTCCGAAGGCGCTGGGCCTTGGCCTCGTAGGCGGCATCCTCGGCGGGGGCTGCCTTGGGTGCGGCCGAAGGTGAAGCCGTCGTCGCGGGAACTGGGGTGACCGCTACAGGGGCGACCGGGGGTGCGGGTATGGGGCGCGGAGCCAGGGGCGTGGCAGGCGCGGGAGCCATTAGGGACGGGGCCGGGAGGGCCAGCGGGAGGGCGAGCCAGTCGGGGCGGAGGCGCCTGGCCTGGGGGGCCTGGAGGCTGGCCTTGGAAGCGGCCTGGCGGGAGCCGTAGGTGAAGGTGGGCTCGAGGTTGTCCATCTGGTAGCTGTCCAAGAAGTTCAGCCGGGCGTCCTGGACGATCAGGTTCAGGGCGCCGTCCCGCACGAACAGCCGGGCCGTGAGGCCCGTGGCCCGCTCTAGGAATCCATGACCGTGCCGGCTGGTGCTGAGCAGGGCCACGTCCTCGCCGGGCTGGGCCAGGGAGAGCGCCTCGCTCAGGGCCTTCGAGAGTTCCAGGAGTTCCTTCCTTCCGAAGAGGGGGATATCCTCGCCATCATCCTTGGCCAGGACGGGCCCGAGGGTGGCCTGGAGGACTTCCGGGCTGATCGCCACGGGCTGGGCGTTGGGGGAGGCTCCCGGCTCGGCCGGGACCAGCTTCACCCAGGTGAAGCTGCCGAGCTTCCAGAGGGCCTGGTCGGGGCTGGCGGGGCTCCCCGCGAGCGGGGCCAGCAGCAGCAGCGGCATCATCCAGAGCATCCATCCTCGGTGTCGCATCTGTTTTTCTCCCGGGTGCCTGCCCAAAGCATAGCGGAAGGGCCGGCAGGTATTTCCGGGCCTGGCAGGAGCCCGGTTTCGCTATGCTGGTCGGTCTGGTCCGGCGGCCCGGGTGGGGTTTTCCCAATGTTCAAGCGGTTCTGGATGACACTGAAGGGCAGCTTTGCCGGTTCCGTGCTGGCGGCCAATGCGGTGACCATCTTCTCGGGCATGATTCCGGTGGCCCTGCTGAAGCTGGTGCTCCCTTCCGGGGCGGCCCGCCGGGGCGCGGACCGGGTGCTCAACGCCCTGGCCGAGGCCTGGATCGCCGTGAACGGCGCCTGGATGGCCCTGGTCCAGCGCATCCACTGGGACGTGACGGGTTTGGAGGGCCTGCGCCGCGGGGGGTGGTACCTGGTGAGCAGCAACCACCAGAGCTGGGTGGACATCCTGGTGCTCCAGAAGGTCTTCCATCGCCGGGTGCCCTTCCTCAAGTTCTTCCTCAAGCGCCAGCTGCTCTACGTCCCGGTCATGGGCCTGGCCTGGTGGGCCCTGGACTTCCCATTCATGAAGCGCCGGAGTGGCAGCCGTTCCGCGGACCTGGCCACGGCCCGCCGGGCCTGCGAGAAGTTCCGCCAGATCCCCACCTCGGTGATGAACTTCCTGGAGGGCACACGCTTCAGCCGGGACAAGCACCAGCGGCAGGGGTCGCCCTACCGGCACCTGCTGAAGCCCAAAGTCGGCGGCCTGGCCACGGCACTCAGCGCCATGGGCGAGCGCTTCGACGCGCTGCTGGATGTCACCATCGTCTACCCCGGGGGCGTGCCCAGCTTCTGGGACCTGCTGTCGGGCCGGATGAAGCGCGTGGTGGTGCGGGTGCGCGAGCGGGAGATCCCCAAGGACCTGATGGCCGGCGACTACGAGGGTGACCCCGCCTTCCGCGCCCGTCTGCAGGCCTACGTCCATGCCATGTGGGCCGAGAAGGACCGCGGAATCGGGGAGATCCTGCTCCAGGACCCCGGTTAAGACCTGAGCGAGACCGCGGCTGGTCGGCTAAACCAGCATCAGGGTTCCCAGGAGGGACCCCAGCATGGGTGGCCGACCAGGCCTGCGCTCCTCGTAGAGGCCCGCCAGGCCGGCATCGGGGTGGAACTGGGCCGCGGGTGGAAGGGCCAGGTCGCGGAAGCTGACCAGGGCGCAGAGGTTGGAGGCCAGGGCCGCCTCGTCGCCCGCCTTGGTCTGGGCGCTGCCGAAGGGGCGGGAGGCGGCCCGGTGGTGGTGCAGGTGCTTGCGCATGCGATGAAAGAGACCCGCGAATTCATCGAGGGGGAGGGGGGCCCCCAGGCGTTCCCGACGGTCGAGGACGGCGAAGATGTGGAGCAGCACCTGGACCGGGACCTGGGTGGGGGCGTTCTCGTCCCGGAAACAGGCGTGGATGGCCGCAAAGGCGTCGATGGGGCCCTGGATCCGGGCCTTTACAAAGCCCGCCGCATGGGCCAGGTGGGTGCCGAAGATCAGGGTGGTGCCCCGGTCGCCCAGGTCGTAGGGGGCGCTCTTGGCGGCCTCCATCACGGTCTCAAGGGCCTGGCGTACGAAGCGGTCCATCAGGATGCCCGGCGCGAAGTTCCGGACCCGGGCCGCATGGGCGAGGACCAGGGCCAGGCGGAAGAACTGGCCGTCCCTGATGCGGACGTTCTCCAGCACCTCCGATTGGACGCGGTGGACAGCTTCGAGCAGGCGGATCCGCTGCGCTGCCTGCTCCTCGTCCCCGGAACGTCCGCCGTCCGCCAGGAAGAGATCGGCGGCATAGGGCAGGCGCCAGCCCGAGGCGGCCACGGTGCTGGGCAGCAGGGCGCGCAGGCTGGTGGTCGCCGCATGCAGGCGGTCACGGTTGCACCAGAGGTAGGCCCGTTTGGGGTCCTCTCGGGAGGCCCGCAGGAGCCGCACGAGGAACCCGATCTTGGCTCGGAGGGGCTGCAGGTCCGCAAAGGCGGGGGTCCGGTCGAAGGCCTCCAGCAGGCCTTCATACTCGCTCACGAGGGCGGAGGGCCGATCACCGAGGTCCATGCGATCCAGGAGCAGGGTAAGGAGCCCGGAGGGATCCTCCTTGAAATGGGGGAAGCTCCCGCCCCGCTGGCCGGGGCCGAAGGCCGTCTGCAGGGCGGTCTCGAGCAATTCCATCACGGGGGCCTCAGGCAGGGCGGCCTCGCCGGCGGCAGTGAGCCGGAAGTAGCCCTCACCTTCCACCTGGGTGCCCGGCGGGACCTGCTTTTGGACCTGATCGATCTCCCGGTCCGTGTTGGCCAGGCGGTCCAGGCACTCCCGCCCCTCGACCTGGAGGTATTCCTGGATGCGGTCCAGCTGGGGCAGCACGTCCTCGGAACCCTTCACGCCCCGGACCTGGATCTTCAGGAACTCCAGGAGACGGACAAGTTCGACGGCATCCGGGTCGTCCGGCCCCGGACCCGCCGAGGCACTCCGGGGAAGCAGGCCCGCCAACCGGGACTTCGGCACCAGCCGGCGCTGCAGGCGGTCCGCGCAGCCCTTGGCCTCGACGATCTGGCGATGGGTCTCTTGGAGGGCTTCGTAGCGGACCTCCAGGCTGGCCTGCTGGGGGCGCACGTCCTTCCGAATGAGGCCCCGGGTGATCAGGTCATCCAGGCCGGCCCGGCCGATGGCCTCCAGACGCACCGATTCGGAGGCCGCCAGGAGCTTGAGGTGGTCGAGCCAGGTCGGGAGGTTGTCCATGGGGGAAGGGCTGGCTCCGGCGGGCGCAGGGGGCGCTGGGTTTTCATCGGCCGGGGGCGGAAGAATCCCAAGAATGGGGAAAATGGCCGCCGACGCTGCTCTTTCCTGACGCAGGAGGGGGCGCCTGAATCAGCGCCCTCCCTGCGCGGAGACTCCGTCCTGGAATTACCCGTTCACCTTGACGAACTGCTCCATGAAGTCCACCAGGGTCTTCACGTGGTCCACGGTGACGGCGTTGTAGGCGCTGACGCGGATGCCGCCGATATCGCGGTAGCCCTTGAGGCCCACCATGCCGGCCTTCTTGGCCTCCTTGACGAACTGGTCGTCCAGCTCGGGGGTGGGCAGGAAGAAGTCCACGTTCATGAGGCTGCGGTGGGCCTTCTCGGTGACGAAGCCCCGGTAGAAGCCCGGGTGCTTGTCGATGCAGCCGTAGAGCAGCTCGCCCTTCTTGCGGTTGCTGGCCTCGATGGCCTTCAGGCCCCCGATGCTCTTGTTGTAGGCCAGGACGTTGCGGAGGATGTAGATGCCAAAGGTCGGCGGCGTATTGTAGAGCGAGTTCTTCTCGGCGTGGATCTTGAAACGCAGGTAGCTGGGGAGGTCCTGGGCCTCGCACATCTCCAGGAAATCCTCGCGGATGATGGTCAGGGTGACGCCGCTGGGGCCGAGGTTCTTCTGGGCCCCGCCGTAGATGAGGCCGAAGGGGCTCACATCAAAGGGCCGCCACATGAAGTCGCTGCTCATGTCGCAGATGTAGGGCACCTGGCCGACCTGGGGGAACTCGTGCCACTGGGTGCCCTCAACGGTGTTGTTGGAGGTGAAGTGCACGAAGGAACTGTCGGGGCCGACCTTGATCTCGTCGGGATGGGGCAGTCGGTTGAACTTCTGCTCCTTGGTGCTGGCGGCCACGCGCACATGGTCCCCGCCGACGAGCTTGGCCTCCTTGGTGGCCTTCTCGGCCCAGTTGCCGGTGACGATGTAGTCGGCCTTGCGGCCGCCGCGGAGCAGGTTCAGGGGGATCATGCCGAAGCTCAGGTGGGCGCCGCCCTGGAGCATGAGCACCGTGTAGTTGGAGGGCAGGCCCATGAGCTCCTTGGTGAGGGCGATGGCCTCCTCGTGCACCGCGTCGTACTCCTTGGCGCGGTGGCTGATCTCCATGACCGACATGCCCGTGCCGGCGAAGTCCAGCAGTTCCTCCTGGGCCCGCTCCAGGGCCGGCAGGGGCAGGCCGGCGGGGCCGGCGTAGAAGTTGATCACGCGATGGGTCATGGGGACCTCCAAAGAACCTGAAAACTGATTACCACCAAGGCACCAAGAATTATTTTGCCTCGTGTATCGCCAGCGGCGATACCGAGAAGACACCAAGGAAGGAAGGAAACATCTATTGCAGTTCTTGGTGCCTTGGTGGTGAAGATTTTATGCTTTGAATTCCTGAAGAATCAGCACCACCTCGTCGCCGATGCGGCCCAGGTTTTCCTTGGAATTGGCGCCCAGGTGCGGGGCCATGATGACATTGGGGGCGCTGAGCAGCGGGCAGTCCGCCGGGGGCGGATCGCTGGGCCACACGTCCGTGCCGTAGGCCCGGAGCCTTCCGCTCTGGAGGGCGGCGGCCAGATCGGCGTCGACCACGCACTTGCCGCGTCCGGTGTTGATGAGGATGAGGCCGTCCTTCATCTTGGCGAGGAGCGCGGCGTTGACCATCCCCCGGGTCTCGTCCGTGAGGGGAAGGTGCAGGCTGATGACGTCGGCCTTGGCGGCGAGCTCATCGAGGCTCACGAGCCGGGCGATGGGGTGCTCCTTCAGGTAGGGGTCGTAGGCGATGATTTCCATACCGAAGGCCAGGGCGCGCTTCGCGACCTCCGTGGCGATGTTGCCAGCGCCGACGAGGCCCAGGGTCTTCTGGAACAGCTCGGTGCGCTTCAGCTCGCTCTTGAGGAACTTGCCCTCCTTCATGGAGGTGTGCGCCTCGATCAGGCGCGCGGGGATGGCCACCATGAAGGCCATGGCCATTTCGGCCACAGCCACGCTGCTGGCCCGGGGCGTGTTGATGGCCCTGATGCCCCGCTCAGCGCAGAGCTTCTTGTCCACGTTGTCCATGCCCACGCCGCCGCGGATCACGAGCTTGAGGTTCGGGGCCTTGGCCAGGAGATCGGCATCGACCTTGGTCTTGGAGCGGACCAGGAGGACGGTGGCCTGGGGAAGGGTGGCCAGGTCGCCGCTGACCGTGCCGAAGGCGGCAAGGCGCTCAGGCAGCTTGGCGTCGAAGGCGTCGGCGATGAGGATGTGCATGGGTGCTCCAAGAGTCATTTTAAAAGTCAGTCCACAGATTTCACAGATTCACACAGAAAAAACCAAAGGCAGGACGGGGGAAACACCAAGTTTCGTTCCGTTCCAATCTGTGCAATCTGTGGAATCTGTGGATCCAATGTTTTTCCCCTGAATAGGCATCAGCCTTCGTACATGCGGACCAGCAACCCTGAGCGGAGCTTGGGTTCGAACCAGGTGGACTTGGGGGGCATGACCTCGCCGGCATCGGCCACGGACATGAGCTGGGTGAGCGAGGTGGGGTGGACCGCGAAGGCCACGGCACAGCCTTCCTTCACGCGGCGCTCCAGCTCGTCCATGCCGCGGATGCCGCCCACGAAGTCGATGCGTGTGTTGGTGCGGGGGTCGTCGATGCCGAGGATGGGGTTCAGCAGGTTCTCCTGGAGGATGCTCACGTCGAGGCCGCGCACGGGGTCGCTGGCGGGGAAGCTACCGGGCTTGGCCTTCAGTTCGTACCAGGTGCCGCCCAGGTACATTCCGAAGGTGGTGGGGGCCTGGGGCGCGCGATGGGCCGACACCGCCACCTCAAAGGTCTCCCGGACCTTGGCGAGGAAAGTCTCCTGGCTCAGGCCGTTGAGGTCCTTCACCACGCGGTTGTAGTCCATGATCTTTAGCTGGTCATGGGGGAAGACCACGGCCATGAAGCTCTCGAAGGGTTCGTCGCCATCCACCGGGATGCCCTGGGCCTTGGCCTTGGCCCGGCAGGCCTGGCCGTAGCGGATGGCGGCGGCGGTGCGGTGGTGGCCGTCGGCGATGTAGAGGGCCTCCACGCCGTTGAAGAGGTGCACCAGCTCGTAGACCACGGTCTCGCCGGACACCACCCACACGGTATGGCCGATGCCGTCAGGGGTGACGATGTCGTAGACCGGGACCTGCTGCCGGATGTCATTCACGATGTGGTCGATGTAGGGCACGGCCTTGTAGGTGAGGAAGACGGGCTCGGCGTTGGCGGCCTGGTCGGTGACGTGGCGGGTGCGGTCGTCCTCCTTGTCCTTGCGCGTGAACTCATGGCGCTTGATCTGGCCCGTCTCGTATTCCTGGACGGAACAGAGGCCCACCAGGCCGGCCTGCACGTGGTCGCCCATGCGCTGCTGGTAGACGTAGAGGCAGGGGGTGTTTTCCCGGAAGAGGGAGCCGTTCCCGATGAGGGCGCGGAGGTTGGACACGCCCTTGGCGTAGACCGCGTCTGCGTGGATGTCGGTGCCCGCGGGCAGGTCGATCTCGGGGCGGCCCACGTGCAGGAAGGAGAAGGGGTTGCCCTTGGCCAGCTCGGCGGCCTCCTGGGTGTTCACCACGTCATAGGGGACGGCCGCCACCTGGGCGGCCAGCTCGGGCCGGGGCCTGTAGGCGCGGAAGGGCTTCAGCTGGGACATGGACACCTACCTGGGAAGGGGCCCCGACGGAGCCGCACGGTCGCCATTATTCCTCCTTAGCCGAGCCTTGGAGGACGCAAAGGTTATTTTTTATCCAAAACGGGTTATTTTTTGACCAATGCCCACCCTTCCTCCGGTTCGGGTGTCGATCCGTCAAGGAGGTCCCGCCCCAGGGCAGGGCCGCCCGGAGGGGACCCTTCGGGCCGGGTGGCTGCCGCCCGCATCACCCGGATCTTGAGCAGATGGGGTCAGCCCTCGCCGAACTCGGGGCTCCGGTGGTCGGACACCATGGCGGCGTTCAGGAGGAGTTCGGTCAGGGGCAGTTCGATGGTTCGTTCCACGCGGCAGGTTTCCACGAACTCGATGTCGGGGCGGTCCCAGGAGAGGATCTGGTAGGCGGCAGGCAGGCCCTCGTCGGCCTGGTAGGCCGCATGCACCACCTCGCCCTTTTTCAGGTACAGGAGTCCCATGCCCGCCTCGGACTTGACCGTGAGGGTACAGGTCTTCTTCTCCCAGTCGAGCAGCTGGAGGATGCTGTTCAGCCCGATGCCCTTGACCATGCCCGCGGGCTCAAAGGCCGCGGCAGCCCGGATGGCGTCCATGAGGATGGTGAGGCGGGGCGGCTTGGTGAGGATCCGGATGGCGCCCAGCTGCAGGGGGGTGTTGAGGTGCTGGCTCTCGTCAAGACCGGTCATCACAATGATCGGCACCTGGGGATAGAAGCGGCTTGCCTTGGCGATGAGGTTGAAGCCGTCCATCACGGGCATGTTCAGGTCCGTCACCAGGACATGGACGGGTTCCTGCCGGAGCATGGCCAGGGCCTGGCCGCCGTTTTCGGCCATGAGGATCTTGAACCCCTGGAGACCCTTCAGGCCGGCCCGGTAGAGGCTCAGCGTGGAACGGTCATCCTCCGCCACCAGGAGCGTCTTGGTGGCAGAATCCGGGCCCGGTACAGGGCGGGGGTGGGCAGGGAGATTCATAGGCTAGGGTCTGAGGATACCTTCGGTGGAATCTCAGCGCTCCTTTCCTTTTGGGATCCGGAGGGCGGGCACCGGTTCTTTCCTGATGATGGCCAGTGCTTCTGCGGCATCCCCTGGGTTGCTGGCCTCCCATTCAAGCACCCAGGGGGGCAGTTCGGCGTCCTCGTAGTCCCGCACTTTCCGGTGCCAGCTAACGAGGGACTGCACCACGGCCTCGTGGATGTCCTCCTCCCTGGGCGGCAGGTGGCGATCCCAGATGGGCTCGCGGAAGTACTTCCGCAGGGTGGCTTCGGCGGGTTTGCCCCACACGGCATAGGTTCGGTCCTGGCGGCCGCCCACGGGCTTCTCGTTCAGGTTCTCGCCGTAGAGGTAGTAGAACACCGCGTCCCCGTCGGTCCAGTAGCGCAGCACGCCGAAGGCACCCTTGAGGAGCAGGTCCTGGAGGTCGAGATCGACGGGTTTGTCGGTCCGGAAATCCCAGGGCCCCACGTGGGCGTGGGCCACGGAGGGGTAGCCCACCTCGGTGATCATCACGGGCCTGTGGAAGCGGGCCTGGAGGGTGCGGGCCTTGTAGACGATCCACCACCAGGCGTCGCGGATCTGATCTGGAGCCGGATATTCATCGTACTTGGCGATGGGGTCGTAGGTGTTGACGCCGATAACGTCCAGGCATTCGCCGAAAGTGAAGCTGTCGTGACTGTCGAAATTCACGCTGTAGACCAACTTGCCCTTGAACACTTTGCGCACCTCCGCGGCCAGTGCGCACCAGTGGGCGGGGAAGCGGTGGGTGGAGGCCATCTCGGTGCCAAGGCTGTACCATTCCACGCCGCCCTCCTGGGCCAGCGCGGCCAGGCGCACGTTGAAGGCCGTGTAATTCCGCCACCAGAGCTCCCAGTCGTCGGGCCGGATGTTGCCCCGCCACCAGTCGGCGTTGTCCGCCTCGTCCCGCATGTTGATGGTGGGGAAGAACATCATGCGCAGGCCCCGCGCCCGGGCCTGTCGGAAGGTGAGCCGCAGGGCAGCCTCTGTGGGGCTGGAGGTGGGGTGGCGGCGGATCTCGTGGCTGTGGCCCGTGTCCATGCGGTAGATGGCCTGGAGGCTCACGCAGGTGGCCCCGGTGGCGGCGATGCGATCCAGTTCTGCGTGGTAGTCGTAGTCCGGCACTCCCGCGTAGAGCCCCAGCACCATGCCCCGGGGCTGGGGCACCAGGGCCCGCCGCTGCCGGCGGGCCACGAACCAGAGGGTGAGAGGCAGGATGAGGATGGCGAGCAGTGCGAGGATGCGGCGGGTCATGCGGATGGGCTCCAAGCTTCAGCCTAGCGGCTGAATATTGGAGAGAGGAGAAGCATTTCAGTTCCTATCTCGCGGAGCGCAGATCCGCGAGCGGGCCACGACTCAGGTGCGTTCGACTCGCACCTGCACGATCCGGGTCCCCTCCATGCGTAGCACCGTCAGGCGCGCGCCTTCGACCTGGACGGAATCCTGGGGTTTGGGCACACGGCCCAGGCGGGCCATGACCAGGCCGGCCAGGGTATCGAAGCCGTCCCGCTCCCAGGCGAACCCCAGGGCCTCGGCCACGTCTTCCACGTGGAGTTGTCCCGAGACGAGCCACACGCCGGGAGCCTGCTCGATGAGGCCCGCGGGGGCCTCGTGCTCGTCCTGGATCTCGCCGAAGACTTCCTCCAGCAGATCCTCCAATGTCACCAGGCCCGAGACGCCGCCGAACTCGTCCACCACCAGGGCCATCTGGGTGCGGGCCCGCTGCAGGTCCCGCAGCAGGTCGGCCACGGGCTTGCTCTCGGGGACGAAGTGGGGCGGTTTCAGCAGGGTGGCCAGGGGCGGCTGGGCCCCATAGGGCAACTGCATGAGATCCTTCAGGAGCAGCACGCCTCGGACCTGCTCGATGCCGCCCTCGTAGACGGGCAGTCGCGAGTGCCGGCTGGCGGTGAAGGCCGCCCAGGCTTCCTGGATGGTCGCCGTGAGGGGCAGGGCCACGATGCGGGTGCGGGGTGTCATGACCTCCCGGACCACGGTGTCGCCGAAGGTGACCACATTGCGGATGAGCTCCCGATCCTCGGCCTCGAGGATGCCCTCGGCCTCGCCCTCCTCCAGGAGGGCATTGACGGCCTCCTCGGTGGCCTCGTCCTCGTCCTCGTCCCTGGCCTTTTCCTCGGCGTGCCGGCGGGCGGTCATCCGCGCCAGGGGGTTGACCAGGCGGCCCAGGATGGCCTCGACCGGCGCGTAGAGGGGAAAGAGCCGGACGAGCCAGTGGGCCGGATCCCGCGAGGCAAGCAGGGCCGGCAGGAACAGGTCCAGCAGCCAGAGGCTGGCCAGCCCCAGGGCCCCCAGGGTCCAGGCGCCGCCCGGCAGCGCCTGGCGGAGGGGCCAGAGCAGGAGCACCAGTGCAAGCAGGAGCAGCTGGTTCAGGAACGCCAGCCCCATGCCCAGGGCCCGGGGCCGCTCCAGCAGGGCGACCAGCCGAGGATCGGTGAGGGTCTCCTCCTCCAGCAAGCGCCGCCGCTGGAGCGAGGGGATGGCGTGGAAGGCCGACAGCAGGATCACCATCGAGGCGCGATAAGCCAGCACCGCCAGGGTGGCGAACAGGTACCAGGTTGGGGGGGCGCTGCCGCCGGGATCAGACATCGTCTGGAGGATTCTAGCGCGATTCCCCCCGCGCCAGGATCATCCGGGTCAGGTCCGCGCGGGCCTCGACGCTGAGGTGCATCTTCCTTCGTTCAGCCTCGCGGAAGTACTCCGCCGGGTCGCGGCTGAGGCCGTCGGGCGTGGGGGCCAGCCCCTTGCGGACCCGGGCGGCGTTCAGGAAGTGGTAGGGCTCCTTGGCCAGTTCGGGGCTCTGCAGGAAGTGGCGGAAGGTCCACCAGCCCCCCAGCACGAACCAGACGCCCAGCACGGCCACGCCCTTGTGCTGCAGCCAGCGCATGCGGTCCGGGGTCTGCCGCACCTGCTGCCAGGCGATCCCGGCCCACAGGTTCAGCCCGATGATGGCGGCGGTCATCAGCAGGGTGCCCGTCCAGCCCAGGCTGCCCCAGCCCCAGCCCGTGAGGCCGATGACCATGGGGGAGAGGAGCACGCTAAAAATCAGGTTGAGGTGCAGCATGTAGAGGAGCAGGGATTCCATGCTGGCGGCCTTGATGGGGTTGGCCCCCTTCCACTGGGGCCGCACCAGTTCGATGGCGCCCATGAGGGTGCCGCCCAGGAGGATCCAGCCCGCCCGGGCCGCCACGCTGGGCAGGGTGGTGTTGGCGAGGCTGCCGAGCTCATCGTAGGTGAAGGCTCCAGAGCGGCTGTGCAGCATCCAGACACCGTTCTCCTGGAGCCACTGGCCGCCCCAGAGCCAGGCGTGCTGGGCGGAAGCGCCCCAGACCAGCAGGACGGCCCCGACCACCGCCAGTCCGGCCAGGAAGCGCGATTCGCTCCAGCGGGCCTTCCCCTCGACGGCCTCCACCCGCAGGTGCCGGTAGAGGCCCCCCAGGAAGGCGCCGAAGGCCGGGAAGGCGATCCAGGGGAAGAGCGGGAAGAGGGCCGCCACGCCCCGGTCGGGGTTGCCGTTGATGAGGCCGCGGAGGGGCAGCCAGAGGCCGTCCGCCACGCCATGGGCCCACAGGGCGGGCGAGACCAGGGGCACGAAGACCGCGATCACCAGGGCGAGGCAGGTGAAGACCTTCGGGTTTCGCACCAGCCGGGCCAGGCCCTGGAGGATCAGCAGGGAGAAGACGATGCACTGGAGCACGTCGATCTTGAAAAGCTCCCGGGCCTTCTGGGTGGTGTTCAGCACGGTCCAGTCCGCGGCGGTGATGCCCGGCGCGTGCAGGGCGTAGGCGCAGAGCAGGATGAAGCCCAGGCGCCGGGCCGTGTCGGGCCAGAAGGGGCGCAGGGTGTTGTCGGTCCTGAAGGTGGAGATCACCAGGCTGTAGCCCGCGGCCATGGTGAAGCTGGGGGCCACCAGGCCGTTGAGGTAGTTCAGCCAGTCCGGCCGGAGGCCGGCGTGCAGCCAGACGTTGACCGCATGCACCTCGATCATCACGATCACGGCCCAGCCCCGCAGCTGGTCGATCCAGTCACAGCGTTTGGAGGGAGTCAGGTCATTCCAGGGGGACATCGGATCTTCCTCATGTGGGGTTCAGGGAATCCTTCGGCTGAATCGAGGAATCCCGAAAGAAAAGGACTCGCGGCAGCCGGAAGGGTTGACAGGGGATCGCCGGGAAAGGATGCCACACCCCGGGATTTCCTGGCGGGCGTCAGCCCCTGGCATTCACGAAGGCCGCCACGGTGCGATCGATGTCCTCCGGGGTGGAGGCCCAGGAGCACACGCTCAAGCGGATGGCGGTCTGCCCCTGCCAGCTTGTGCCGCCGCACCAGCACTCGCCGGAAGCCTGAAGGCGCTGCAGCGTGGCGAGGGTGTGCTCGCCCGTGTCGCAGGCCACCAGCACCTGGTTGAACACGACCTCGTTCAGGATGCGGAAGCCCTCGTGCCGCAGCAGCCCTGAGGCCTGCCGGGCCCGGTCGCAGAGCTCTTCCACCAGTTCGGCCGTCCCCCGCCTGCCCAGGGTCTTCAGGGTCGCCCAGAGCTCGATGCCCCGGCCGCGGCGGGACATCTCGGGGGTGTAGAGCATGCCATCCCGTTTCTCGCTGTAGACGATGTAGGCGCCAGTGTTCTGCATGGCCATGACCGTCGCTTCTGAGTGCCGGCAGAGGAGGATGCCGCAGTCGTAGGGGGCATTCAGGGTCTTGTGGGCGTCCACGGACCAGGAGTCCGCCCGCGCCGCGCCCTTCACCAGGTGGCGCAGGCGCGGAGAGGCCGCGGCCCACAGTCCGAAGGCGCCATCCACGTGCACCCAGGACCCTGCCTCCGCTGCCCGGTCGCAGATCTCATCGAAAGGATCGAAGGACCCCGTGTTCACGTTCCCGGCCTGGGTGAAGACCAGCGTGTGCTGGTCCAGCGCGGGCAGGGCGCCGGCCTGCATCCGTCCCTGGCCATCCACGGGCACCAGCTCCACACGTTCCCGCCCCAGACCCAGCAGGGCCAGGGCCTTGAACACGGTACTGTGGGCCTCGGCTCCGATCACCACGCGGATGGGCGGGGCGCCGAAGAGTCCCTTCGCGTTGACGTCCCAGCCCTGCCTCCGCAGCAGCTCCTGGCGGGCGGCGGCGAGCCCCACCGCCGTGGCCGTGGAGGTTCCGCCCACGAAGCCCGCCACGCATCCAGCAGGCAGCCCCAGCAGATCGATGAGCCACGCCTGGCAGACGGACTCCAGCCTCGAGGCCACCGGCGACATCACGTACAGGGCGGCGTTCTGGTCCCATGCGTCCGCCAGCCATTTCGCCGCCACCACCGGCGGAAGCACGCCGCCGGTCACGAAGCCGAAGTAGCGTCCCCCCGTGGTGGCCGTCGTGGCGGGCGAGCCCAGGTCATGGAGCTGGCGCAGCATGGCGGCGGGATCGCAGGGCTCGTCCGGCAGGGGGCCGTCGAAGCCGGTGAGGCCCGTAAGGGCGGCTTCCGGGGGGAAGACGGGCTGATCCGCCACGCCCGTCATGTAGTCCTGGGCCAGCTGCGCTGAGCGCATGAAGAGGGGCCGGTCGGCGGCGCACTGGAACATTCGCTGTTGGAGGCTGGGGCTCGGGTGCATGTGAGGATCTCCGGAAGGGGAAGCCTGCTGGCGACTCAGCACAGCGATTCTCGGTCGAGG
>Ga0214165_1000427_pt1 | contig 30353 bp, 31 predicted proteins | sample TroBogypolimnion_34_FD_153004 | JGI IMG/M metagenome (GOLD analysis project Ga0214165, IMG submission 153004) | Freshwater microbial communities from Trout Bog Lake, WI - Practice 03JUN2009 hypolimnion v3 | ecosystem: Environmental > Aquatic > Freshwater > Lake > Hypolimnion/Profundal zone ... | reverse complement strand
GACGCAGGCCCAACGCAAGCGATATTAATTAGTCGGTCTCGCCCGACTTGATGAGCATGTATTCCTGAACTGCAAGCAAGTCATCTTGTGCACCGGGGAGAATGACGATGGCCATTATTTTTGGCTTTGGCGGGCAGCCAGCAACTGCGCCCGTGAATCAGCTGCGGAAATGCCTTTGCACTTTAAGCGGTCTTTTTCACCCAAGGCGATGATTTTCAGTATCGCGATCAGCGCTTCCTTTTCCTCAAACTGCTTGACGCTTTCAACCACCATGCTGGCTTCCCCATTTTGGGTGATGAAAAATGGATTGCCGTTCATTTCCAGATCTTCGGAAATTTGGGCGGCGTGGCTTTTTGCTATCTTCCGTACACATCCTCAAAGCGCACGATGTCGTCCTCGCCCAGATAGCTGCCGGACTGCACCTCGATCATCTCCAGGTCCACGCGGCCGGGGTTCTCCAGGCGGTGGGTGGTGCCCAGCGGGATGTAGGTGGATTCGTTTTCCGACAGCAGCAGGGTTTCGGTGCCCTTGGTCACCTTGGCCGTGCCGCTGACCACAATCCAGTGCTCGGCGCGGTGGTAATGCATTTGCAGCGAGAGGGCCGCACCCGGCTTGACGATGATGCGCTTGACCTGAAAGCGCGGACCGTTGTCGATGCTGTCATAAGAGCCCCAGGGCCGGAACACCTTGCGGTGCGCCTGGCCTTCGGTGCGGTTTGCGGCCTTCAGGCGGTCCACAATTTTCTTGACGTCCTGGGTCTTGTCCTTGTGCGCCACCAAAATGGCGTCGGCGGTTTCCACCACCACCAGGTCATTCACGCCCACGCAGGCAATCAGGCGTCCGTCCGACAGGGCCAGGGTGTTGCTGCTGTCCTGCAACAGCACATCGCCCTGTGCCACATTGCCATCGGCGTCCTTGGGCAGAGCCTTCCACAGCGCTTCCCAGGCGCCCACGTCCGACCAACCGGCGCTCAAGGGAATCACCACGCCAGCGGGCAGGGCGGCATCGGCGTCCGGGCGGGCAATGCGCTCCATCACGGCATAGTCAATCGAGTCGGAGGGGCAGGCGGCAAAGGCATCTTTACCCACGCGCACAAACTCGCCATCGCTCTTGCCCGCTGCCCAGGCCGTGTCGCAGGCTGCCAGGATGTCGGGTCGGCAAATTTTCAGGGCCGACAGCCAGACGGACGCGCGCACCATGAACAGGCCGCTGTTCCACAGGTAGTTGCCCTCGGCCAGATAGGCCTCGGCCGTGGCCACATCGGGCTTCTCGACAAAGCGGGCAATCCGCAGCGCACCGTCGGCCTGGAAGGCAGCACCGGTCTGGATATAGCCGTATCCCGTCTCGGGCGCATCGGGCGTAATGCCAAAGGTCACCATCGCACCGCCATCGGCCAATACAGCACCCTGGCGCACCACCATCTGGAAGGCAGCCTTGTCGATGATCACATGGTCGGCCGGCATCACCAGCAGCACCGGGTCCTTGCCATCGGCCTGTGCCGCCTGGGCGGCAATGGTCAGAGCCGGGGCGGTGTTGCGGCCCTTGGGCTCCAGCACCACGCATCCGGGCTTGCCCATCACGCGCAGCTGCTCGGCAATCACAAAACGGTATTCCTCGTTGCACACCACCATCGGTACTGCCAGCTCCATGCCCTCAATGCCCTCCACCCGGCGCACCGTGGCCTGCAACAGCGAATCCTCGCCAATCAGCGGCAGCAGTTGCTTGGGGTATTTTTCGCGGGACAAAGGCCACAGGCGCGTGCCGGAGCCGCCGGAGAGTATGACTGGTTGGATCAGCATGGGTTGGTTTATTTTAAAAAAAGCCTATGGTAAGGCATTGGAAGCGGCTGCCATCGCCTGCGCTGCTCCACCGCTTGCGTGTCGGTGCCCAGACGTCTTAATTCGCAGGCCATAGGCATAGCTGTGATAAGTTCAGACTTATTGTGAATGAATCGAGCCGACACTGTCCTGACACCATGCGCCTAAGCCCAGACCAAATCCAAGCCATACGCCACGCCGCCATTACCACGTTTGGTGCTGACACGGCCGTGTGGCTATTTGGGTCACGCGTCGACGACACCAAAAAGGGCGGCGACATTGATCTGCTGGTGCGCCCTTTGGCCACGGACGCAGAGCAGACCTTTGCCAAGAAAATCAAAATGCTAAGCCTGCTTGAGCACCTGCTGGGCGAACGCAAAATTGACCTGGTCATAGAACAGCCCGATGACACAAGGGCAATCGTGGCAGTGGCCCACAGCACAGGCATCCAAATCCAATGAAAAACACCCCAGAGCAACTTGCGTTGCAACACAGTCATGCGGTTTGCCAAGGCCATGCCGAGACCCTGGCCGAATCTCTGCAAGACATGCAACTGCGCGGGCTTAGCCTTGATGACTACCAGAACCTGAGCAAGGCCGATCGTCGCCTGCTCGACCAGTTTGCTTATCGCTACACCCGCTTGCAAGACGACATGGGCGCGCGACTGATGCCGGCTGTGCTCAAAGCCTTGGGTGAAGACATTGCAGCTCTGACGGCCATAGATCGCTTCAGCCGTTTGGAGCAACTTGGCTGGCTGCCCAGCGCCGACGAATGGCTGACGTTGCGCCAAGTGCGCAATCAGTTTGCGCACGACTACCCCGATAGTGCGGCCGAACGCTTTGAGCGCCTGCAGGCCGCCACCCAGGCTGCAGGGCAGTTGTTGGAGGTCATGACGCGGTTTCATCGAAAAATAGTGGGCATTCCGAGTCGATTACCCTGATTGACCGGGTTTTGAGGCGCTTGCCGTTCCAGCAAGACAAATTGCGCGCCGACTTTGAAGGCATAGAAGGTCTGGAAGTCACCAACCCTTGGCAATCGCACTGACCATCTGCCACATCAGTGTCACAGTCTTTGCTTAGACTCCCATTGCGTTAATGCGACAGCTGCGTGACATTTTTAGCATTTTTTGATGACGTAAAATATCCCTACATGTTGCAATGCAACAAATTGATCAAATCGGCAATTATGCGCGCAGATTTCATGAAAATTCACCCGTTTGGGGGATACCGGAACCTTGGGGATTACCCTAGACTCCGAACGTTCCCAGGAACAGGGTGGTAGCGAATGCGTTGGATGGTTCGAAAAAGCGGCATGGCTCCTAGCAGAGCGGTGTTTACATAAAATCAGCAAGAAGGTCTTCACTTGTTTTCTAGTCAGCCCAGAACCACCACGGCCAGGTTTATCAGCCGTTTGTTGTCCATCCGCTCTTCCTTCGCTTTGTGTAGCTTGGCGCTGGCGTTTGCCGGCCCCATGTCGCAGGCTCAAGCCCAGGCAATCGGTGTAACAGGTGTAACGGGCGCAACGGTAGGCACTTCTGCTGCAATGACCGCACCCGGACTCCAAGCTGCGGCACCCGCCATGGGAACGGGTCTTCAGGCTGATGCAGTACCCAAGGCCGTAGCTAACACGCCAATTCCTGAGGTCTCTGAGGCGCCCAGCGCGCAAGGTCCTCGCGCATTGCGCCCACAACTTCCCAGCCAATTCCAGCGCTTTGTACAGGAGTCTACCGGCCGCCTGCTGCCGGTCTTCGGCGCCGAGCTGTTTGAAAGCCCACAGGCTTACACCCCCGACACCAGCTTGCCGGCACCGGCCGAATACATTCTGGGCGTGGGCGACGAGGTGCGCGTTCAGGTCTGGGGCGCAGTGGATTACAGCGGCACACACACCTTGGACCGCAATGGCCAGATCAGCCTGCCCAAGGTCGGCACTTTCTCGCTGGCCGGTGTGGCCGTGCGCGATCTGGAAGGCGTGTTGCGCAGCCAGCTGTCCAAGGTGTTCACCAATTTCAATGTCAACGCCAACCTCGGGCGTCTGCGCAGCATCCAGGTCTATGTGGTGGGCCAGGCCCGTCAGCCCGGCACCTACAAGCTGTCCAGCCTGGGCACCATGGTCAACGCCTTGTTTGCCAGCGGCGGCCCCACCACCAATGGCTCCATGCGCGCCATTCAGCTCACACGTGCCGGCAAGGTGCTCACCACGTTGGACCTGTACGACTTTATCGCGCGTGGCGACAAGGGCCGCGACCTGCCGCTGCAAAGTGGTGACGTCATCGTCATCCCGCCGGTGGGCCCACGCGTTGCCGTCACCGGCGCCTTTGATCAGGCCGCCATTTACGAGCTCAAGGGCAATCAGACCAGCCTGGGCGACATTCTGGCCTTGAGCGGTGGCGTACCGGCCTTGGCCAGCACGCAAAAAGCACTGATTGAGCGCATTGACACCACCAAGGCCATTCCGCGCCAGGTGCAAGACTTGTCCCTGGATGCCGCTGGACTCAAGACGTTGTTGAACGATGGCGATGTGGTCAGCCTGCTGGGCATCAGCGTAGCCTTCTCCAATGCGGTCACGCTGCAAGGCAATGTGGCGGCACCGCTGCGCTACAAGTGGTTTGAGGGTATGAAAATTCTGGACCTCATTCCCGAAGTGGACGCACTGGTCACCGGCGACTATTACGCACGCAAAAACCTGCTGGTTCAAAGCACGGGCGTGGCCAAGGTTGCAGGCGCCAAACTGGATAACCGGGTGCGCAGTTCGGTCGATCAGATCAACTGGGAATACGCAGTCATCGAGCGACTGAACCGCAAGACCTTGGTCGTTGAACTGATCCCCTTCAACCTGGGCAAGGCAGTGCTCGAGCACAACCCTGCCAGCAACCTGCCGCTCCAGAGTGGTGACGTGGTCACCATCATGAGCCAGAACGATTTGCGCTTGCCGCAAGAGCGCCAAAGCCGTCAGGTGCGGGTGGAAGGTGAAGTGGCTGCCCCCGGCGTGTACCAGGTGCAGGCCGGCGAAACCTTGCCCCAGCTCTTGCGCCGACTGGGTGGGCTCACTACCCAGGCCTATGTGTTTGGTACCGAGTTCAGCCGAGAATCTGTGCGCCAGCGCCAGCAGGAAAACCTGGATTCACTGATCCGCCGTCTTGAATCGCAGTCACAGGCGCAAAGCACGTCCGTGGCCTCCAATATCAAGGCAGATAACCAGGCCCAGGCGCAAGCCATATTGCAACAGCAACAGGCCCAACTGAAAAGCCAGATTGAACGTCTGCGCGCCATGCGCAGCAATGGCCGGATGGCGCTGGAGCTCGACCCTGCAGGCAAGGCCTTGGCCTCGCTGCCAGACCTTCCCTTGGAAGATGGCGACCGCATTCTGATTCCATCCGTGCCCAGCTTTGTGGCGGCCTTTGGTTCCGTCAATAACGAAAACGTGTTTCTGTACAAGCCCGGTAAAACGGTGGCAGACGTCATCAAGTCTGCCGGCTTGACCGAAGACGCTGAGCCCGACCAGGCCTTTGTGTTGCGTGCCGATGGCAGCATCGTCGCACGGCGTGACCGCTCGGGTGTGTTTGGTGGAAACTTCGAGAGCCTGGCCTTGATGCCCGGTGACACGGTGGTGGTGCCGGCCCAGATTGACCGCGAAAGCAAATACAACTTCACGGTGCGTGCGCTCAAGGACTGGACGCAGATTCTCTCCAACTTCGGCTTGGGCATGGCGGCCTTCAAGTCCCTGGGTGTTTAGCAATGGCAATGAACGAAGCAAACACGATCGAGCAAGACGAAGACGAGATCAGCCTGCTGGACCTCTTGCAGGTCGTGGTTGAAAACCTGCGGCTGCTGGTACTGGGACCGCTACTGGTGGGGCTGTTGGCCCTGGGTTATACGTTTACCATCACGCCCACATTCACCGCCACCACCAAGTTCATGCCGCCGCAGCAGCAAGCCAGTGGAGCGGCCAGTCTGCTCGCCAGCCTGGGCTCGCTCGGTGGCCTGGCAGGTGCTGCCAGCGGCTTGAAGAGTCCCGCAGACCAATATGTGGCCTTCCTCAAAAGTCGCAGTGTGGAAGACGCGCTGATTGACCGCTTCAAGCTGACCGAGCGCTATGAGCAAAAACTCAAGGACGACACCCGCACCACCCTGGAATCCGTGGCAAGGGTCAGCAGCGGCAAAGACGGCCTGATCACCATCGAGGTGGACGACAAGGACCCCGTGTTTGCAGCAGATCTGGCAAACGCACATGTGGACGAGCTAGGCCATTTGCTCAAGCGCCTTGCCGTCACCGAGGCCCAGCAGCGCCGCGTGTTCTTTGAGAAGCAACTCTCCAGCGCCAAGGACAATCTCGTCAAGGCCGAACAGGCATTGAAATCCAGCGGTGTCAGCAGCGACACCCTCAAGTCTGACCCCAAGGCGGCAGTGGAAGGCCTTGCCAGATTGAAAGCTGGCATCACGGCCCAGGAAATCAAACTCGCCAGCATGCGAGGTTATTTATCCGAGTCTGCCCCCGACTTCAAGCAAGCCCAGACCGAGCTGGGTGCCATGCGAGCGCAGGTAGCGCGCTCCGAAGAGCAGCAACCCTCGGGGCCAGCAGGTGGCAGCGACTACATCACTAAGTACCGCGACTTCAAGTACCAGGAAACCCTGTTCGAGCTCTTTGCCAAGCAGTACGAAATTGCCCGCGTAGACGAGAGCCGCGAGGGCGCCCTCATCCAGGTGGTGGACACCGCCTTGCCACCCGAGCGCAAGAGCAAGCCCAAGAAAGCCATGATTGCCGCAGTGGCTACGCTGGCCTCTGGTTTTGCCTTGCTGCTGTTTGTGTTTGTGCGCCAGGCCCTGCGTGGCGCGGCTGCCGACCCCGAGACCGAGCAAAAGCTCTCCAAGCTGCGCCAAGCCTGGCGCAGGGCGTTGGGTAAGCGATAGTCGATCTTAGCGGGGCTTTAATCAAAAATGCTTCGAAGTGATTTAAAGCCGGTATCTCGGAATATATTGAACAGGTAAGAATGAGCTCGATTTCCAACATTTCTCCCAAGGTCGCCCTGATCACCGGCATTACCGGCCAGGACGGCTCTTATCTGGCCGAATTTCTGCTGGAAAAAGGCTACACGGTGCACGGCATCAAACGCCGCTCGTCGAGCTTCAACACCGAGCGCGTGGACCATATTTACCAGGACCAGCACATTGAGAATGCCCGCTTCAAGCTGCATTACGGCGACCTCAGCGACACCAGCAATCTGGTGCGCATCGTGCAGGAAACCCAGCCCGATGAAATCTACAACCTCGGCGCGCAAAGCCATGTTGCGGTTTCATTCGAATCGCCCGAATACACCGCCGATGTCGACGGCCTGGGCACGCTGCGCCTGCTGGAAGCCATTCGCATCCTGGGCTTGGAAAAGAAGACCCGTTTTTACCAGGCATCCACGTCTGAGCTGTATGGTCTGGTGCAGGAAATCCCGCAAAAGGAAACCACGCCTTTTTATCCGCGCAGTCCCTATGCCGTGGCCAAGATGTACGCCTACTGGATCACGGTGAACTACCGCGAAGCCTATGGCATTTACGCCTGCAACGGCATTCTGTTCAACCACGAAAGCCCGCGTCGCGGTGAAACCTTTGTCACGCGCAAGATCACCCGCGGCCTGGCCAATATCAGCCAGAACCTGGAAGACTGCCTGTACATGGGCAATATCGACGCCCTGCGCGACTGGGGCCATGCCAAAGATTACGTGCGCATGCAGTGGCTGATGCTGCAGCAGGATCACGCCGAAGACTTTGTGATTGCCACCGGCAAGCAATACACCGTGCGCCAATTCATCGAGTGGACGGCGGCCGAGCTGGGCATGCCCATCACCTGGAAGGGTGAGGGCGTGGACGAGGTCGGCTACTTTGGCGAGCGTGCGATTGTAAAAATCGACCCACGCTACTTCCGCCCCACCGAGGTCGAAACCCTCTTGGGTGACCCGGCCAAGGCCAAGGCCAAGCTGGGCTGGGTGCCGGAGATCACGGCACAGGAAATGTGCAAAGAGATGGTGGCAAATGATCTGGCCCGTGCCAAGCAGCATGCGCTGCTGAAGGCGAATGGATATGACGTCAATGTAAGCGTTGAATAGGAACCATCAGCATGTCAGCAGCAACCCTAATTTCCAACAATGACAAGGCCGACATCCTGGCCCAGGCCCTGCCCTACATCCGCAAGTTCCATGGCAAGACCATGGTCATCAAATACGGCGGCAATGCCATGACCGACCCGGCCCTGCAAAAGGCCTTTGCCGAAGACGTGGTGCTCCTGAAGCTGGTGGGCATCAACCCGGTGGTGGTGCATGGCGGCGGCCCGCAGATTGAGAACGCGCTCAAGCGCCTGGGCATGAAGGGAGAATTCGTGCAGGGCATGCGCGTCACCGATGCGCCGACCATGGAAGTGGTGGAGTGGGTGCTAGGTGGCGAGGTGCAGCAGGACATCGTGGGCCTGATCAACCAGGCCGGAGGCAAGGCCGTGGGCCTGACCGGGCGCGACGGCGGCATGATCCGTGCGCAAAAGCTCAAGCTCATGGATAACGTGGACCCCAGCATAGAGCACGATGTGGGCCAGGTGGGCGACATCGTCAGTGTGGATCCGAGCGTGGTCAAGGCGCTGCAGGACGACGCTTTTATCCCTGTCATCAGCCCGATCGGCTTTGGCGAAAACAACGAGAGCTACAACATCAATGCCGATGTGGTGGCGGCCAAGCTGGCCACCGTGCTCAAGGCCGAAAAGCTGCTGATGCTGACCAACATCAGCGGTGTGCTGGACAAGCAAGGCCAGTTGCTGACCGATCTGAGTGCGCGCCGCATTGACGAGCTGTTTGCCGACGGCACGATATCGGGCGGCATGCTGCCCAAGATTGCTGGCGCGCTGGACGCCGCCAAGAGTGGCGTCAACGCGGTACACATCGTCGACGGCCGCGTGCCCCACGTGCTACTGCTGGAAATCCTGACCGATCAGGCCTTTGGCACCATGATCCGATCTCACTAAACATGGCCGCCACGCTCCGCCGCTACGCGGGTCGCTGCCCCCTCAATGGGCTAATCTCCCTTGGGGCGGCCCGGCGGGGAATTGCCCTGCTATGAGGCTGCTCCTGGTAGAAGACGACGTGCTGGTGGCTAGCGGCATCAAGCTGGGCCTGTCCAATGCGGGCTATGCGGTGGACTGGGTCGGCAGCGCCGAGCGGGCGTTGGAGGTCACACAAAAGGATGGTTTTGACATTGCCGTCATCGACATCGGCCTGCCCGCTATCGACGGACTGCAACTCACCCAGGCACTGCGCGACCAGGGCCACACCATGCCGGTGCTGATACTCACGGCGCGCGATGCCTTACACGACCGAGTCCAGGGCCTGGATAAGGGCGCGGACGACTACATGGTCAAGCCCTTCGAGCTACCGGAACTGCTGGCCCGTCTGCGTGCCCTGTTGCGCCGCTCGCAGGCTGCCACCTCGTCCGTGTTGCGCTTTGGTCCGCTGGAGCTGGATATGGCGCTGCGTCAGGCCAGCATCCAAGTGCCAGCCCAGCCCTTGGCTGGCGGTGCCGCTGCGCTCAGGCAGCCGCTGGAGCTGGGTCCACGCGAGTGGACGGTGATGGAGTACCTGATGCTGCAGGCGCCCAAGCCTGCCAACAAGGACAAGCTACTGCAGGCCCTGACCGGCTGGGACAAGGAGATCACCCCGAACGCGGTGGAGGTGTACATCTCACGCCTGCGTGCCAAGCTAGAGCCGCATGGCATAGGCTTGCGATCCATCCGTGGCTTTGGCTACCGGTTGGAACGGGTGGTCGGCGATTGAATAGGCTGCTGCAGCCAGCCACTATGGGTACCGGACTGCAACGCCGCCTGCTGCTGTTGCTGCTTGCGCCCTTGCTGTTGCTGGCGGCCATCAACACCTGGTTTGATTACCAACTGGCCGATACAGCAGCCATTCAGCAGGACCGGCAACTGTTGACCTTGGTGCCTCAGCTCGCCGATTCGATCCAGGCGCACGGTGCCTGGCCACCGCAGACGCCGGGTTTGCGCATGGACCAGGAGATCGCCGATTTTTTGGCAACGCGGCGGTCTGCCTACGCGATTCTCAATTCCGACGGCAAGGTGCTGCTGGGCGAGTCTTGGCTGGGAGACTATCCGCCCCCCACCTATGAGCCGGAGTTTTCCAGTCAGGAATACCAAGGCGTGGTCTACCGCATTGTCAGCCAGCGCGTGATCGGCTCTCCGGGCGAACTGACGGTGCGCCTGGCCGACGGGTCGAGTGGGCGCACACAATGGGTTCACCGTCTCTGGTTCAAGGTGGTCCTGCCCAATTTGGTGCTGGCGCTGGGAGCAGCCTTTGCCGTCAACTGGGCAGTGCGCCGTGCCCTGCGCCCGCTTTTGGAATTGAAAGACGCGGTCGAGGGGCGCTCCCCGCGCGATCTGACACCGCTGGATGCCCAGGGTTCGCCCGAAGAAGTTCGTCCGCTGGTGCTCTCGCTGAACCGCCTGTTTGACATGGTCAACGCCCAGGCCGAAAGCCAGCGCCGTTTTGTGGCCGATGCGGCGCACCAGTTGCGCACGCCGCTAGCCGGCCTACAGGCCCAGGTCGAAGCCTGGGCCATGCCGGAGGGCCAGAGCATCACCCTGCGCGCCGACCAATTGCAGAAGCTGCGCGATGCCACACGCAGAACCTCGCAGTTGGCCAATCAGTTGCTGGCCTTGTCGCGAGCCGATGCCCGCGCAAGCATGTCCGAGCCGCGCCAGCCGGTAGACCTTAAAGCCCTGTGCGAAGATGTGCTGGAAGAGTATCTGGACCGGGCCGGGGCCAGGCAGATTGATCTGGGCCTGGAGGCCGACTATGTGCAGGTGCAGGGCTATGCCTGGCTGCTGCGGGAGCTGCTGTCCAATCTGGTGGACAACGCGGTGCGCTACACGCCCAAGGGTGGCCATGTCACACTGCGTTGTGGTCTGCGTGCGATGGCGGATGCAGCACGGGTATTTTTGGAGGTGGAGGACGACGGCCCCGGCGTGTCAGAGCCGGTACGGCCACGCCTGTTGGAGCGCTTTTACCGCATGCCTGGCACGCCCGGAGATGGCAATGGCCTGGGCCTGGCCATTGCCAATGAAATCGCCCGCGTCCACCACAGCCAATTGCAGATCAAAAGCGGTGCCCAGGGCCGTGGCCTGCGTTGCTCATTGCTGCTGGAGCCTGTGCGAGAATGAATCCATACTCTACGCACACCATGTCCGACGACCCCACCTTGCCTTTAGAGAACGCTGCCGAAGTTGCGCAGACCGGCCCGGGCAAGTTGCCGGTGCGCAAGCGCCCCAAGCCGGGCGAGAGGCGCAGCCAGATTTTGCAAACCTTGGCCAGCATGCTGGAGCTACCTGCGGGTGAGCGCATCACCACGGCGGCGCTGGCGGCACGGCTGGACGTCAGTGAGGCCGCACTCTATCGCCACTTTGCCAGCAAGGCGCAGATGTTCGAAGGCCTGATCGAATTCATTGAACAGTCGGTATTCGCCCTGGCCAATCAGATCGTGGAACGCGAGCAGGGCCAAGACCCGCAAGCGGGCGCCCGCCAGAGCGCCAGAATCATTGCCATGCTGGTGCAATTTGCAGAGAAAAATCCGGGCCTGGCTCGGGTCATGGTGGGTGACGCACTGGTGTTTGAAAACGAGCGTCTGTTGGTCCGCATGAACCAGCTTTTTGACAAGATCGACGCCACGCTCAGGCAATGCCTGCGTGGCAGCTCGGCACTGGACGCGCTCACACCCACCGTCGATGCACAGGTGCGCGCCGCGGTGCTGACCGCGTTTGCAACCGGGCGGCTGCAACGCTATGTCCGCTCTGGCTTCAAGCGTCTGCCCTCGGAACATCTGGAAGCCAGCCTGGCCGTCATGCTCGGGTAAACACTAGGCGTAAATAGAAGAGTGAACCTAGAAGCCGCAGGGCGGCATGGGGGTGGGACTATTTGCTGCAAAATAGCACGGTCGTTCTTTTTTATGGCCGGTGCTTCACGCCGGCCTCACAACACCTGCTATGGTTTCATCATCCGGCATTCCAGACCGCAGCGCCTTGCGCAGCGTCACGTCAGCCAGTCAGCCCGTAGTCCGTGCCATGCAAAAAGGCCAGCAGACCAAGGCCGCGATCATTGAGGCGGCTCTTGGCCTGGCCACCCAGATCGGTCTGGAAGGACTGAGCATAGGCGCGATTGCCGAGGTCACGCACATGAGCAAGTCCGGCGTGTTTGCCCATTTCGGTTCACGCGAAGAGCTGCAGATCTCGGTCATCCGCGAATATTTCAGCCGCTTCGAGCAGGAAATTTTTTACCCAGCCCTGCAAGCCGAGCGCGGTCTGCCACGGGTGCAGGCGCTGTTTGGCAACTGGATGCAGCGCGTGGCGGTGGAAATTCAGTCCGGCTGCATCTTCATCAGCGGCGCCGTCGAGTTTGATGACCGGCCCGGCCTGGTGCGCGACGCCCTGGCCAGCTCGGTGCAAACCTGGCTGCAGGCGCTGTACCGGGCCATCGTCCAGGCCCAGGAGTGCGGGCAGTTGAACCCCGACGCCGACCCGCAGCAAATGGGCTTTGAAATCCACGGCCTGATTCTGGCCTTGCATTACGAGGCTCGCTTTCTAAAGAACCCGGGCTCGCTGGAACGTGCCAACAAAGCCTTTGCCAACATTCTGGCGCGCAACGGCGCGCCTGTTTCTTCACCAGCCTAGTTTTTACAGGAGCCTCCTATGCCCAGCTACACCCCACCCCTGCGCGACATGCAGTTTGTGATGCACGAGCTGCTCCATGTGATGGACGATTTGCAGCAAATTCCCAAGCATGCCGAGCTTGATGCCGACACCGTCAATGCGGTGCTGGAAGAAGGCGGCAAGTTTGCCGCCGAAGTGATCTTTCCGCTCAATATCAGCGGCGATGCCGAGGGCTGCAGCCTGGACCAGACCAGCCACCAGGTCACCACGCCCAAGGGTTTCAAGGCGGCGTACCAACAGTACATTGAAGGCGGTTGGGCGGCACTGGCCTGTGACGCCAACTTTGGCGGACAGGACCTGCCACTGGTGGTGAACCAGATGTTTTATGAAATGATGAACAGCGCCAACCAGGCCTGGACCATGTACCCCGGCCTGACCCATGGCGCCTACGCCGCACTGCACACGCATGGCACCGAGGCACAAAAGCAGACCTATCTGCACAAGATGACCAGCGGCGAATGGACCGGCTCCATGTGCCTTACCGAACCGCATTGCGGCACCGATCTGGGCCTGATGCGCAGCAAGGCCGAGCCCCAGCTGGATGGCACGTACAAGATTACCGGCACCAAAATTTTCATCAGCGCCGGTGAGCACGACCTGACCGAGAACATCGTGCATCTGGTGTTGGCGCGCCTCACCGATGCGCCTCCCGGCATCAAGGGTGTGAGCCTGTTCATCGTGCCCAAATTTCACGTCAACGCCGACGGCAGCTTGGGCGAACGCAACGCCATTTTCTGCGGCGGTCTGGAACACAAAATGGGCATCAACGGCAGCGCCACCTGCCAGATGATGCTGGACGGCGCCATTGGCACCTTGGTCGGTCAGCCCAACAAGGGCATGCAAGGCATGTTCGTGATGATGAACGCGGCGCGCCTGGGCGTTGGCAACCAGTCGCTGGGTCTGACCGAAGTGGCCTATCAAAACGCGTTGGTCTATGCCAAGGAACGCATCCAGATGCGCGCGCTCTCCGGCCCCAAGGCCAAGGAGTTGCCCGCTGACCCGATCATCGTCCACCCTGATGTGCGCCGGGCACTGCTGACGGCAAAAGCCTATGCCGAAGGTGGCCGCGCACTGATGACCTATTGCTCCATGTTGCTGGAAAAAGAGCATTACCACCCGGATGAAAAAGTGCGCAGGGACAGCGGAGAAATGCTGGCTCTGCTCACGCCCATCGTCAAGGCCTTCATCACCGACAACGGCTGGACCGCCACTTCCGGCTGCATGCAGGTGTTTGGCGGCCACGGCTATATCAAGCAAAGCGGCATGGAGCAGTTTGTGCGTGATGCCCGCATCAACATGATTTACGAGGGCACCAACACCATCCAGTCGCTGGATTTGCTGGGCCGCAAGGTGTTGTCCAACAACGGCGCCACGCTCAAGAAATTCGGCAAGCTGATTGGCCAGTTGGTGGCCGAAGAAGGCGTCAACGAAAAGATGGCCGAGTTCATTACGCCCATCGCGATTCTGGGCGAGCAGATGAGCAAGTTCACCACCGAGATTGGTTTCAAGGCCTTCCAGAACCCGGACGAGGTGGGTGCCGCTGCCGTGGACTATCTGCGCGTGGCGGGTCATATGGTATTTGGCTATTTCTGGGCGCGCATGGCGCAGGTTGCGCTGCGTGAAATCGAGAAACAAAGCGCCGCAGGCGGCGCGGGCAATCAGGACATGTTCTATGTGGCCAAGCTGCAGACCGCGCGCTTCTACTTTGCCAAGCTGTTCCCGGAAACGGCCACCGCCATGCGTACCGCACGCACCGGTGCCCGCGTACTGATGGACACCGATGCGGTGTTTGCCTAGAGTGACCGGTGGAGGTCTATCAATAACGACGAGGAGAACAACATGAAGCGTTTAGCAGCAGCCTGTGCCCTGGCCCTCTCAAGCGTCTGTGCCCTGGCGCAGATGACGCCTGTCGGCCTGTGGAAGACGATTGACGACGACGGCAAGACCGAGAAGTCTTGGGTGCGCATTGCCGAGAGCGGCGGCGTATTGACCGGCACCATCGAGAAAATTCTGGATCCTGCCAAGCTGGACTCCAAATGCGACAAGTGCAGCGACGAGCGCCGTGACAAACCGGTGCAGGGCCTGACCATCATCCGCAATGTGCGCCAGGATGGCGATGACAAGGCAATGTGGGACGGCGGCGACATTCTCGACCCCAAGGATGGCAAGGTTTACAAGACGCGACTCAAGCCGGCAGACGGCGGTAAAAAGCTGGAAGTCCGTGGCTATATCGGCGCGCCCCTGTTTGGCCGCACCCAGGTCTGGCAACGTATCGAATGACTGCGACGCCAGATCGACCCTGCACTTTGTCGGTCCGCCTTGGCGTGCGTCACGCACGGTCTGCGGCGAGCCTTCGCGTTTACGGCCGAGTTGGCGCCGCAGTGGAAGTGGTGGTGCTGCGGCGCCACTTTAGAAAAATCCTCAAGGAGTAATGTGTGAGTAGCTTTCAAGTTCGCAAAGTCGCCGTTTTGGGCGCCGGTGTCATGGGCGCGCAAATAGCAGCGCACCTGGTCAATGTCAAGGTGCCGGTGGTGCTGTTTGACCTTCCCGATAACAAGGCCCCCACGCTCCCCGCTTCGCCTGGTTCGCTGCCCCCCGAGGGGGCGGGTTCCGCCTTGGGGCGGCCCGGCGGCGAAACCGGCCCCAAGAACGGCATCGTCAGCCGCGCCGTGGAGGCGCTCAAGAAGCAGAAGCCCGCCCCGTTGGGCGTGCCGGAAGACGTGGTGCTGATTCAGCAGGCGAATTACGAAGAGCACATGGAGCTGCTCTTGGGCTGCGACTTGGTCATCGAGGCGATTGCCGAGCGCATGGACTGGAAGCTCGATCTCTACAAAAGAATAGCGCCCTTCATCGCACCCCACGCAATCGTAGCCAGCAACACCTCTGGCCTGTCGATCACCCAGCTGAGCGAGGCGCTGCCCGAAGCCATCAAGCCGCGCTTTTGCGGCATCCATTTCTTCAACCCGCCGCGCTACATGGCGCTGGTGGAACTGATCAACACGCCAACCACGCAGCCTGCGGTGCTGGATGATCTGGAAACCTTTGTCACCCGCACCCTGGGCAAGGGCGTGGTCCGGGCCAAGGACTCGCCCAACTTCATTGCCAACCGCGTCGGCATTGCCGGCATGCTGGCCACCATGGCCGAGGTGCAGAAGTACGGACTCACCTTCGACGTGGTGGATGACCTCACCGGTAAGAAGTTGGGCCGCGCCAGCTCAGGCACCTTCCGCACCGCCGATGTGGTGGGCCTGGACACCATGGCCCATGTGATCAAGACGCTGCAGGACACGCTGAGCGGCGACGCTAGCGCAGGGGCTGGAAAGTTCGACCCGTTCTATGCCAGCTTCGCCACCCCCGAGGTTTTGAAAACCCTGCTGGAGTTGGGCAATCTGGGCCAAAAGAGCAAGGCCGGTTTTTTTAAAAAGGTGGGCCGCGACATCTTGCGCTTCGATCTGGCGAGCAAGGACTATGTGCCCGCAAACGAGAAGGCCGACGAGGTTTACGCCCGCATGTTGAAAAAACCTGCGGGTGAACGACTCAAACTCTTGCGCAATGCCGAAGGCGCGCAGGGCCAGTTTTTGTGGGCGATTCTGCGCAACAGTTTTCACTACGCCGCCATTCACCTAGCTGCGATTGCTGACAACGCCCGCGATGTGGATTTGTGCATGCGCTGGGGCTTTGGCATGACGCAGGGCCCGTTCGAGCTGTGGCAGGAGGCCGGTTGGCTGGAAGTGGCCCACATGGTGCAGGCCGATATCGACGCGGGCGATGCCCTATGCAACGCGCCGCTGCCGGATTGGGTGTTCAAGGGCCCGGTGGCCGACGCCGGTGGCGTGCATACACCGCAGGGCTCCTGGAACCCGACCACGCAGCAGTTTGTGCCGGTGCGCCAGCTGCCCGTCTATGCGCGCCAGTATTTCCCCGAGAGCGTGCTGGGTGCCAATGCCCCCAATGCCAAGACTGCGGGCAGCACCGTGCAAGAAGATGAACACATCCGCATGTGGACTCTTGGCGCTCCCGGCGCGGCTGACAGCGACGTGCTGATTGCCAGCATCAAAACCAAGATGCACGCCATTGGCCCGGGGGTAGTCGAAGGTCTGCTGCAGGCGCAAGAGTTGGCCGAGAAGGAATATGCAGGCCTGGTGATCTGGTCGCCCGACGAGATGTTCTCCGCTGGCGCCGACCTGCAGGCCATGCTGCCCGCGTTCATGCTCGGCGGCGCCCGCGCCATAGAAGGGGCAGAGGCGGAAATGCAGCAGACGATGCTCAGGCTGCGTTATTCCAATGTTCCCGTGGTGTCCGCCGTGCGCGGTCTGGCACTGGGTGGTGGTTGCGAACTGGCGGTCTATTCCAGCAAGCGTGTTGCGGCCATGGAAAGCTATATCGGTCTGGTCGAAGTGGGCGTGGGCCTGGTGCCTGGCGCCGGAGGCCTGACCTATATCGCGCGCCGCGCTGCAGAAAATGCGGCGGCCTCCACCGGCAAGGACCTGCTGCCCTTTCTGACCGAGGGCTTTACCGCCGCTGCCATGGCCAAGGTGGGCACCAGCGCGCTGGAGTCGCGCAAGCTGGGCTACCTGCTGGAGGGTGACATCATCGTGCCGCACAAAGACGAGCTGCTATTCATTGCCATCGTTGAAGCCCGCGCCATGTCGGCATCGGGCTACCGTGCGCCGCACAAGCGGCAGTTCCAGGTGGCCGGTCGCAGTGGTATTGCCACCATCAAGGGCTCGCTGGTCAACATGCGCGACGGCGGCTTTATCAGCGCCCACGACTTCCATATTGCCTCGCTGATTGCCGAAGTGGTCTGCGGCGGCGATGTCGATGCGGGCACTCTCGTCAACGAAGACTATCTGATGACGCTGGAGCGCAAGGCCTTCGGCTCGCTGCTCAACAACCCCAAGACCCAGGAACGAATCATGGGAATGATGTCGACCGGCAAGCCGGTTCGCAATTGATAAAGCTACTGCGCAGCCCTCATGCGGCGTTGGGCGGTGCTCGGGATCCTCACGTACGGGGGTACGTTCCGGTCCCTGCGCTCCGTCCGCCTTGCCTGAGGCCTGCTCGCTACGCTTTCTCAACCGCGAATATGCACCTATGTGATCGAAAAGGAACACCATGAAACAAGTACAGGACGCCTACATCGTTGCCGCCACGCGCACGCCCATCGGCCGCTCGCACCGCGGCTTTTTCCGCAACACCCGCCCGGACGATCTGCTGGTCAAGGCTCTGCAGGCTGCGCTGGCCCAGGTGCCGACGCTGGACCCGCATTCCATTGAAGACCTGATCTGCGGCTGCGCCATGCCCGAAGGTCAGCAGGGCCTGAATATTGCACGCGTCGGCGCCGTGCTGGCGGGGCTGCCGACCAGCGTGGGAGGCATCACCGTCAATCGCTTTTGCGCATCTGGTTTGTCGGCCATCCAGATGGCGGCCGACCGCATCCGCGTGGGCGAGGCCGATGTGATGATCGCCGCCGGTGTGGAGAGCATGAGCATGGTGCCCATGACAGGCAACGCACCAAGCTTTTCACCGTTGATGTTTGCCAATGACGAGAACATCGGCATTGCCTACGGTATGGGCCTGACCGCCGAGAAGGTGGCCAACCAGTGGAAAGTGACGCGCGATATGCAGGACGCCTTTGCCGTGGCCTCCCACGCCAAGGCGCTGGCGGCTCAGGCACGCGGCGACTTTGCCGCCGAAATCACGCCGGTGGAAGTGGTGGACCGCAGCGCCAATCTGGGAACCGGTGAGGTGATTGAGAAGCGCCGTATCGTCAGCATGGACGAGGGCGCACGCGCCGACACTACGCTCGAAGGCCTGGCCAAACTCAAGACCGTGTTTGCGGCACGCGGCTCGGTCACGGCGGGAAACAGTTCGCAGACCTCGGATGGCGCCGGTGCGCTGATTCTGGCCAGCGAAAAGGCCGTGAAACTTTACGGCCTCAAGCCGCTGGCGCGTTTCGTGTCATTCGCCGCCAAGGGCGTGCCGCCGCACATCATGGGCATTGGTCCTATCGAGGCGATTCCGGCCGCCTTGCGCTATGCCGGTTTGAAGCAGGACGATATTGACTGGTTCGAACTCAACGAAGCCTTTGCCGCGCAGTCGCTGGCGGTCATCAACACCCTGGGACTGAACACCGACAAGGTCAATCCTATGGGCGGCGCCATCGCCTTAGGCCACCCGCTGGGCGCCACCGGCGCCATGCGCGCCGCCACCGCGATCCATGCCCTGCATCGCAAGCAGCTGCGCTACGCCATGGTCACCATGTGCGTGGGCATGGGCCAGGGCGCAGCTGGTATCTTCGAGCGGGTCTGAACCCTGCCTCTGGGCAGGCCATCGCAAACAGTGATCCAATTTGGGCCTGCCCCCACATTTATTCTGGAACAAGCACATGCAAGACATATTGATAGACCGTACCGATGGCGTGATGACCCTGACCATCAACCGGGTGGCAAAAAAGAACTCTTTCACCAACGCCATGTACAGCGCCTGCGCCGATGCGCTGGAGCAGGCCAGTGGCGACGCCAGCGTGCGCGTGGTGGTGATTCAGGGCGACATCACCGTCTTCAGCGCCGGTAACGACATTGCCGACTTTCTGGATACCCCAACGCCTGGCCTGGGTGCGCCGGTGCTGCGCTTTCTGCGCAATCTGGTGACCTTTCCCAAGCCTCTGGTCGCTGCCGTCTGTGGCCCGGCAGTGGGCATTGGCACCACCATGTTGTTCCATTGCGATCTGGTTTACGCCGGTGACAACGCCGCCTTCGTCATGCCCTTTGTGAACCTAGGTGTTTGCCCCGAGGCGGCCTCCAGCATTCTGGCGGCGCAGCTGATGGGTTACCACCGCGCCGCCGAGGCCTTGCTGCTGGGCGAGCCCTTTATGGCCGAGGCAGCGCTGGAAGTGGGCCTGATCAACCGCATCGTGCCGCCCACCGAGGCCAATGGCCTGGCCCAGGCCCAGGCGCGCAAGCTGGCCGCCAAGCCCTTGAGCTCCTTGATCGAAACCAAACGATTGATGAAAAAAGGCCAGCTGCAGCAGGTGCTGGACGTGATCGACGAAGAAGCGCAAAGCTTTGGCCGCATGATGGGCGAGCCCGCTGCCCGCGAAGCCTTCGGCGCCTTTATGGAAAAGCGCAAGCCCGACTTTTCCAAGGTCTGAAACCAGCACGCCGCTTGCACCCGGTGGGGGCAGAATGGAGGTCAGCCCCTGTTTGAGAAAACCTTTGTGAGCCGTTTATGCAACTGAAAACCGCCGCAGGCTGGACCTGCCTAGTAGCCCTTGCCCTGGTGGGCGGCGGCTGCGGCAAGCAGCAAACCCCTGGCTGGTCGGGCTATGCCGAGGGCGACTACGTCTATGTATCAGCGCCCATAGCCGGGCGCGTAGAAGCCGTTTTTGTCAGCACCGGCCAAAACGTGCAGCAGGGCGCCAAGCTGTTTGCGCTGGAGTCCGAAAGTGAAATCGCCGCCCGCGACGAGGCCGCAGCCCGTCTGGACAGCGCGCAGGCCCAGGTGGCCGATCTGGCCAAGGGCAAACGCGCCGATGAAATCGCAGTTGCCAGCGCGCAGCTTAACCAGGCGCAGGCCCAGGCGCTGCTGGCGCGCCATGCGCTGGAGCGCCAGCAGCAGTTGGTGACCCAAGGATTTGTCGCCCAGGCCAGCGTCGATGACGCAGCCACCGCCCTCAAGCAGGCCCAGGCGCGCGTGGCAGAGCTTTCCGATGCGCTCAAGGTGGCTGGCCTGCCGGCCCGCAGCGACCAACGCGACGCCACGCTCGCCAGCGCGGTGGCCGCCAAACAGGTGCTGCGGCAAAGCGAGTGGCGCAGCGCGCAGAAACAACAGGCTGCGCCAAGCGCCGCCCTGGTGGCCGATGTGCTGTTTCAGGTGGGTGAATTTGTGCAGGCCGGACAGCCCGTGGTGTCGCTGCTGCCGCCGGCCAATACCAAGGCGCGCTTCTTTGTGCCCGAACCCGATCTGGCGCCCTTGCGTCTGGGCCAGGCGGTGCAGATTCGCTGCGACGGCTGCGGTGCCCCGATACCAGCCCGCATATCGCGCATCGCCACCCAGCCCGAATTCACACCGCCCATCATTTATTCCAACACCCAGCGCAGCAAGCTGGTGTTCATGGTGGAAGCCAAGCCGGACGCCGCTCACGCCCTGCAGCTCAAACCCGGCCAACCGCTGGATGTGGTCGCGGTAGCGGCGGGCGCTGCGCAATGAGCACCTTGGCGATCGACGTCAAGGCTTTGAGTAAGCATTACGACGGTCGCGCCGTGGTGGATCGGATTGACCTCCAGGTGCAGGCCGGGCGTATCTGTGGCTTTCTCGGGCCCAACGGCAGCGGCAAGACCACCACCATTCGCATGCTCTGCGGACTGCTCACGCCGGACGGCGGCAGCGGGACCTGCCTGGGGCTGGATATCTTCAAGGACGCCGCCGCGATCAAACGCCAGGTCGGCTACATGACGCAGAAGTTTGGCCTGTATGACGACCTGTCGATTCGCCAGAACCTTGACTTTGTGGCGCGCCTGTTTGAACTGCCGAATCGGCGCCGGGCGGTGGATCAATCCCTGGAGCGGCTGGGCCTGACGGCGCGCGCCAGCCAACTGGCCGGATCCCTCTCGGGCGGCTGGAAGCAGCGCCTGGCGCTGGCCGCCTGCCTGATTCACGAGCCGCGCCTCTTGCTGCTTGATGAGCCGACCGCCGGTGTCGACCCCAAGGCAAGGCGCGACTTCTGGGATCAGATCCACGCACTGGCCGCCGAGGGCATCACGGTGCTGGTTTCCACCCACTACATGGACGAGGCCGAACGCTGCCACGAGCTGGTCTATATCGCTTACGGCAAGATGCTGGCGCGCGGCACCGAACGCGACATCATGGATGCCTCGGGCTTGAAGGTCTGGGCGATACGCGGCGAAGACCTGAACGGCATGCTGGCCGACCTCAAGGCGGCACCCGGCGTGCTGTCGGTGGCTGCCTTTGGCAATGCGGTGCACGTGGCCGGTCAGGATGCGGCACTGCTGGAGGCGGCGCTGCACCCGCTGCGCCAGCGCGCCGGCATTCAAATCGAGCCGACCAGCGCCAATCTGGAGGATGTGTTCATTAGCCTGATTGCCACTGCGCCGGACAACTTCTCCGACCCGAATGGGGCTGGACCCCTGCGCGCCAGGGGCCGGTTATGAAGCGGCTTTCCCTGAACCGCATGCTGGCTGTCTTCATCAAGGAATTCCAGCAAATGATGCGCGACCGGCTGACCTTTGCCATGGCCGTGGGCGTTCCCATCATCCAGTTGGTGCTGTTCGGCTATGCCATCAACACCGACCCCAAGGGCCTGCCGACGGTGGTGGTGAGCGCTGACGCCGGCCCCATGTCGCGCGGCGTGCTGGCGGCCATGCAGAACACCGGCTACTACCGCATCGACCATGTGCTGACCAGCGAGAAAGATGCCGAGGCCTTGGTGGAGACCGGCCAGGCGCAATTCATGGTGGTGATTCCGAGCGACTTCAGCCACCGCCTGGTGCGCGGCGAAAAGCCGGCGCTGCTGGTGTCGGCTGATGCCACCGACCCGAGCGCCTCGGGCAATGCGATTGCAGCACTCAGTTCCCTGGTGCCCATGGCAATAGCGCACGATCTGCCGGCCTCCCTGCATGGCTTGGCAATCGGCGCGCCCGCTTTTGAGGTGCGCATTCACCGGCGCTACAACCCGGAGGGGCTGTCGCGCTACAACATCGTGCCCGGCCTGGTCGGCACCATTTTGACCATGACCATGGTGATGCTCACTTCCCTGGCCATGACGCGCGAGCGTGAGCGCGGCACTATGGAAAACCTGCTGGCCACGCCGGTGCGACCTGCCGAGGTGATGGTCGGTAAGATCCTTCCCTATGTGGTGATGGGGTATATCCAGTTAGCGGTAATTTTGATTGCCGCCTTCACCCTGTTCGAGGTACCTATGGTGGGCAGCATCCCCTTGTTGCTGGTTCTGATCGGAGTCTTTATCGTGGCCAATCTGGGCGTGGGCTTTACCTTTTCCACGGTGGCCAAAAACCAGTTGCAGGCCATGCAAATGACCTTTTTCTTCTTTTTGCCCTCCATGCTGCTGTCGGGCTTTATGTTCCCGTTTCGGGCCATGCCGGAGTGGGCTCAGGCGGTGGGCGAAATTCTGCCGCTGACGCATTTTTTGCGCATCGTGCGCGGCATCCTGCTCAAGGGCAACACGGTAGACCAACTCTGGCCCGAGCTTTGGCCTATGCTGGTGTTTCTGCTGGTGGCCGGTGTGGTGGCGCTTAAGCGCTACCGGCAGACGCTGGATTAGTGCTCAATCCTGCAAACCGGCCTTGCTGCGGTTGGCCTTGATGCCGGAGCGTTGACTTTTTCCTTCCAGTCGTCTGACTTTCGAGGCGCGGGTCGGCTTGGTGGCGCGGCGCGCGCGGGGGGGTTTGGCCACGCTGTTGACCAGTTCGTGCAGGCGGGCGAACGCGTCCATGCGGTTCATTTCCTGGGTGCGGTGCTGCTGGGCCTTGATGATCAGCACGCCGTCCTGGGTGATGCGGCTGTCATGCAGACACAGCAGGCGCTCTTTGACGTCTTCGGGCAGGCTGGAGGCATGGATGTCAAAGCGCAAGTGGATGGCGCTGGAGACCTTGTTGACGTTTTGCCCACCCGCACCCTGGGAGCGGATGGCAGTGACGGTCACTTCCGACTCGTTGATGGTGATGGGCGCTGTCATACTGCGGGTATTAGACTGCATGCATTTTGAATCTGCAGAGCATTCCATTTTTTAACCACCACGAGGGTAATCGCCATGGCAAAAGGTCAACAAAAAACCAACAAGGAATCCAAGAAGCCGAAGAAGGACAATTCGCCTCCCAAGCCCGCATCTTCGAGCAGCAATGAACCGGTGCGCCCGACGGTGACCACCTATGTCGCTCCGCGCGGCAAGATGAAGGACAAGTAAGATATTCATGCCCAAAGCCGCATTCCTTGATTTCGAGCCGGAATTTGTCCAGGCGCTGACCAAAATCTTTGAAGAAGGCATCGTCTTCAATCAGACGCTGGGTTTGAAGATCACCTCCGTCACCCAGAAAGGGGTGACGGGCAGCTTGGCCATGCGCCCCGAACTGGTCGGGCATCCTGCGTACAACCGCATCCACGGCGGCGTCATCAGCGCCGGCCTGGATGCCATGGGCGGCATGGCCGTGCTGGCGGCCATTGGTGCGCGTCACATGGATGAACCCATCGAGGCTCGGCTGCACCGTTTTGCCAAGCTGGGCACCATAGACCTGCGCATTGATTACCTACGCCCCGGCATTGGCGAGCACTTTGTGCTGCGTGCCGAGGTGCTGCGACTGGGTTCCCGTGTGGCATCCACGCGCATGGAGTTTCTGGGCGCCGATGGCAAGCTGTTGTCTACCGGTGCGGGCGCCTACATCATCTCTTGACAGAAGAGCCTGATAATCGGGCCATGAGCAAATTTGATATCGGCGAGGTCGCGCGCTTTGTGCTGCGCGTGGAATTCATTCCCTATGTGGTTTTTACCGTGATTGGTGGCGCCGTTGTCTATGTGCTGGGCAGCATTGGCCTCAGCGCGCTGCATAACGGTAGCTTTATTCCGCCGCCCACCAAACTCGAGCGCTACGACTGCAGTGCGCCATCGGGCAGCTTTTCTATCCTGTATTTGCACGGCACGGACCGCGTCAAGATCAAATCGCTCAACGGCTCGCTGGACGGCACGGTGCAGAAAAACCACTTTGATTGGCAGGGCTTTGGCAACGACCGCAGCCTGCTGGGCTTTGCACCACCCGCCGAAATTCTGTTTGATGATGGCAAGACGCTGCGTCTCAGCGGCCCGGATTTCACGGACATTGCCTGCGCCAACACGGTGGAAGCCAGCCCGCAACGGCGTGCAATCACGCCATGAGTGCTGAACGCAAAGAATACCAACCACGGTTTGGGCGCCTGCTGACGGTTTGCGGACTGGCCGTGGCTTTTTGTGGCGTGCTGGTTTGGTTTGCTAGCACCTATTTGCGGGATTGCTGTGCCCCTTAAATTCAGAACCCTGGCCTGTGTGCTGCTTTGCATGTGCTTAAGCGCCTGTTTCGAGCCGATCAAGGACACGCACCCGGACCAGGTGTTGACCAAGCGGCGTGCGCTGTTCAAACAGTTCACGCGTGCGCTCGAGCCCATGGGTCTGGTGGCCAGCGGTCGCAATGCCTACAAACCGGACGAATTTCTGGCCATGGTGCAGGACCTGGAGAAGCTGTCTGGCAAGCCCTGGATCTATTTTCCTGCGGATGGCAATTACCCGCCTACGCATGCCAAGCCCGCGGTGTGGAGTCAGCCGGAGGCCTTCAAGCGGGCTCAGGATACCTACCAGGCCAGCGTCCATGCGCTGCTGCTGGCGGCACAGGTCGGCAAGCTGGAGTCGGTGCAGCGCGCCATGGACGGCGTGACCAATAGCTGCAAGGCCTGTCATAAGGATTTCCGCTACGAATAGCGCCAGGTTTGACGCAAAAGAAAAGGGTACCTGGTTTCCCGGGTACCCCGATCAGAACGTAAGGTTCTTGATTACTTTGCAACAGCGTCAGCAGCGGGTGCGGCAGCAGCCTTCATTTTCTTGGCGTGCTTCTTGGCATGCTTCTTCATAGCAGGCTTTGCCATCGCATCGGCAGTTGGTGCTGCTGCTGCTGCTGGTGCAGCAGCTTCAGGAGCAGCAGCGAAAGACAGAGCGGCAACGCCGGTCAACAGGGTAGCGGCAATCAGGGACTTGATGTTCAACATGTGGCTTCTCACTTACAAAACGACAGTCGCTGTAGCTTCGACCGTCTCAAGCGAGCCCCAAGATTTCTAAGGGCTTGTTCCTATAACGATCAAGGGGTCAGACCGTTGACCAAGTTTACGTGGGCTTTACATAAGTTTTGAGATAACAGGGCTCGGTAGGGCAAACCTTCAGTCTTTTGGAATTTCGCGCGGCTGGCCCTGCTCGTCAATCGCCACGTAGGTCAGCGAGGCCTCGGTGACCTTGGCATATTCACCCTGTTTGTAATGACGCTCGGCATAGACCTCGATCTTCACCGTGATCGAGGTGCGGCCAATGCGCGTCACCTTGGAGAAGAAGCTCAAAATATCGCCGACTTTCACCGGTTGCTTGAATACAAATTCGTTCACCGCCACCGTCGCCATGCGGCCTTGGGTGTAGCGCGCGGGTTGCACCGAGCCCGCCAGGTCTACGTGCGCCATGACCCAGCCGCCGAAGATATCGCCATTGGGATTGCAGTCCCCCGGCATGGGAATCACCTTGAGCACCAGTTCCTGGTCGGTGGGCAGAGAGACCGGCTCGGCGCTTGAATTACGGGACATAGGCACAATCGTTGTATTTACTAGTCTTAATTGTCCTCCATGCGTTCCTTTGGCCCTGCCACCACCTCTAATCCCCTAGCCATCGCCAGCGCCAAACCGGTCAAAGCCCACTCCGACTGGGAAACGCTGACGCGCCTGTTCCCTTACCTCTGGGCCTACAAATGGCGGGTGATGGCCGCTCTCGGCTTCATGGTGGGCGCCAAGATGGCCAATGTGGGCGTGCCCCTATTGTTGAAAAACCTGGTCGATGCCATGACCCTCAAGCCTGGTGACCCTGCCGCCATCTTGGTGGTGCCAGTGGCGCTTTTGGTCGGGTATGGCGCGCTGCGTCTGTCCACCTCGCTGTTTACCGAGCTGCGCGAACTGGTGTTTGCCAAGGCCACCGAGGGCGCGGCGCGCAGTCTGTCGCTGCAGGTGTTCCGCCATTTGCACGCCATGAGCCTGCGCTTCCACCTGGAGCGCCAGACCGGCGGCATGACGCGCGACATCGAGCGTGGCACGCGCGGTGTGCATTCGCTGATCAGCTACTCGCTCTACAGCATCATCCCCACACTGATCGAGGTCACCCTGGTGCTGAGTCTGCTGGCGGTCAAGTTCGACATCTGGTTCGCCTGGATCACCATCATCGCCCTGGTTGTCTACATCGCCTTCACTATCACCGTGACCGAGTGGCGCACCCAGTACCGCAAGAAGATGAACGAGCTGGACTCCACCGCCAACAGCCGCGCCGTGGACTCGCTGCTGAACTACGAGACCGTCAAGTACTTCAACAATGAAGAGTTCGAGGCCAAACGTTACGACGAAAACCTGGAGCGCTACCGCCGCGCTGCGGTCAAGAGCCAGACCAGCTTAAGCCTGCTCAACACCGGCCAGCAGCTCATCATTGCCTTTGCGCTGGTGGCCATGCTGACGCGCGCCACGCAAGGTGTGGTCGATGGCCGCATGACGCTGGGCGATCTGGTGATGGTCAATGCCTTCATGATTCAGCTCTATATCCCCTTGAATTTTCTGGGTGTGATTTACCGCGAGATCAAGCAAAGCCTGACCGATTTGGAAAAGATGTTCACGCTGATGGAACGCGAGCGCGAGATTGCCGATGTCCCGGGTGCGCAGCCCTTGCAGCTCACGCCGGGCAATGCCGCAGTGCGCTTTGACCATGTGACCTTTTCCTACGATCCGGCAGGCAGTTCCGGTGCAGTCAAAGACAAACCCGCGCGCACCATCCTGCACGACATCAGCTTTGAAATTCCTCCCGGCAAGACGGTGGCGGTGGTCGGGCCATCCGGCTCCGGCAAGTCCACCATGGCGCGCCTGCTGTATCGCTTTTATGACGTGCAAGAGGGCCGCATTCTGATCGGCGACCAGGACATCAAGCAGGTGACCCAGGCCTCGGTGCGCGCCGCCATCGGCATCGTGCCGCAGGACACGGTGCTGTTCAACGACACGGTGGAATACAACATCGCCTATGGCCGCCCCGGTTGCGGCCGCGAAGAGGTGGAAAAGGCCGCCCGGGCCGCCCACATCCACGCCTTTATTAGTTCCACGCCCATGGGCTACGACACCATGGTCGGCGAGCGTGGCCTGAAACTATCCGGTGGCGAAAAGCAGCGCGTGGCGATTGCCCGAACCCTGCTCAAGAATCCGCCGGTACTGATTTTTGACGAGGCTACCTCGGCGCTGGACTCGGCCAACGAACGCGCCATCCAGACCGAGCTGCAAAGCGTGGCGCACAACAAGACCACGCTGGTGATTGCCCATCGGCTTTCAACTGTGGTGGATGCGCATGAAATTTTGGTGATGGACACCGGCCGCATCATTGAGCGCGGCACGCACGCTCATTTGTTGGCCCAGGGCGGACGCTATGCCCAGATGTGGAATTTGCAGCAGGCGGACGAGGGCGTGGCGCTGGCTTAATTCCCCCACGCTCGTCACTGCATGTACTTTGCTGCCCCCAAAGGGGCGCAAGTCAGCTTGGGGCGGCCCGGCGCTGACTTAACCGATGCGTAGACCGGCGTTGCGCCGCAGGCCGGAAACCCTGCGTTCCGGGAAATACAGGGGCTGAGCGGCTTCGGCGAACAAGGCGGCCTGTTGGGTTTCTGACGGCTCGTGGTCTGCAACGGAGCGGCGGAATTTGGCGAAATAGGACTTCCAGAACTCGGTCGCGGTCTGTTTTTGTCTGTTGCAAAGATCGAGTTCCATATATCCTCACTGTAGTGAAGGGCCGGTGATACTTGGTGAGCTGTCGTCGAAAGCTGAGGGTCCGACTGTTCCAGCAATCGGCAGCCATGTCTTGATCAAAAGTTGATCAAACTGCATCAAAATGGCCGTTTGTGCATGACTTTGTAAATTCGATGGACAGAATGAATCCAAAAACGGACAAATCCCATGGAAACCAAATGGCTTGAAGACTTTGTGTCACTGGCGGAGACGCACAGCTTCAGCCGTTCGGCGCAGCTGCGCCATGTGACACAGCCCGCGTTTTCGCGCCGCATCCAATCGCTGGAGGCATGGGCTGGCACCGATCTGGTGGACCGCAGTTCCTACCCCACGCGGCTCACGCCTGCGGGCCAGACCTTGTATGACCAGTCGCTGGAAATGCTGCAGGCACTGCAAAGCACGCGCGCCATGCTGCGTGGCCATTCGTCTGCCGGGCAGGACTTTATCGAGTTTGCCGTGCCGCACACCCTGGCCTTTACCTTCTTTCCGGCCTGGGTGAGCAGCCTGCGCCAAGACTTTGGCAGCATCAAGAGCAGGTTGATTGCACTCAATGTCCACGACGCCGTGATGCGTCTGGTGGAGGGCAGTTGTGACCTGTTGATTGCCTATCACCACCAGTCGCAACCCTTTCAGTTTGACAGCGCGCGTTACGAGATGGTCAGCCTGGGTGAGGAAATTGTGGCACCGTTTTCGCGTGCCGACGCCAACGGTTTGCCGCAGTTTCAGTTGCCAGGCCGTCTGGACGCGCCCTTGCCCTACTTGGGCTATGCGCCCGGCGCCTATCTGGGGCAGGTGGTGGACATGATGCTGAAAGATGCGGGTGTGGCCATGCACCTGGAGCGTGTCTACGAGACCGATATGGCCGAGGGCCTGAAAGCCATGGCGCTGGAGGGCCATGGCATTGCCTTTCTGCCGCAAAGCGCCATTCGCAAGGAATTGCGTTCCAAAAAACTGGTCAGCGCCGCCGCGCCGCATATGTCGCAGTTGCAGGCCAAGATGGAAATCCGAGCCTACCGGGAACGCTCCTGCGGCAAGGAAGGCACGCGCGGTGGCGGCAAAACCCACAAAAGCGCAGCCCAGGCGCTGTGGGAGCATTTGGCCAGCGGCACAAGGGCGGATACAACTGCGGGGACAATAGCGCCATGACGAACGCTATCAACACCTTGACGATCACCCGCCCCGACGACTGGCATTTGCATGTGCGCGATGGCGCAGCGCTGGCCACCGTGGTGCCGCACACTGCCGCCCAGTTCGGCCGCGCCATCATCATGCCCAACCTGAAGCCGCCGGTGACCACCGCTGCCCAGGCCCTGGCCTATGCCCAGCGTATCCGTGCCGCCGTGCCCGCAGGCATGGACTTCGAGCCGCTGATGACGCTGTATCTGACCGACATGCTGCCATCCGACGAGATCCTGCGCGCCAAGGACGCCGGTGTGGTAGCGGCCAAGCTTTATCCGGCCGGCGCCACCACCAATAGCGATGCTGGTGTGACCGATATCCGCAAGACCTTTAAGACCCTGGAAGCCATGCAGCGCGCCGGGATGCTGCTGCTGGTGCATGGCGAGGTGACCTCGCCCGACATCGACCTGTTCGACCGCGAGGCGGTGTTCATCGACCAGCAGTTGATTCCGCTGCGGCGCGATTTCCCCGAGCTTAAAATCGTCTTTGAGCACATCACCACCAAGGAAGCCGCGCACTATGTGCGGGACGCCTGCGCATTCACTGCTGCCACACTGACCGCCCACCATCTGCTGTTTAACCGCAACGCCATCTTCACCGGTGGCATACGCCCGCATTACTACTGCCTGCCGGTGCTCAAGCGCGAAACGCATCGCCTGGCCCTGGTGCAGGCCGCGACTAGTGGGAGCGCCAAGTTCTTTTTGGGCACCGACAGCGCGCCACACCCGGCCCACCTCAAGGAACACGCCAGCGGCTGCGCTGGCTGCTACACGGCGCACGCGGCCATGGAGCTGTATGCCCAGGCCTTTGACGCGGCCGGAGCCTTGGAAAAGCTCGAAGGCTTTGCCAGCTTCCATGGTGCCGATTTCTATGGCCTACCGCGCAACAGCGGCAGGATCACACTGAAGCGCGAAAGCTGGATGCCGCCCGAAAGCTATGCCTTTGGCGAGGCCCAACTCAAGCCCCTGGCCGGCGGCGAGCCCCTGGCGTGGCGCATGGTTTAATCCCGGTGCCGGGCCGCCCCAAACCGGGCTGTGCCCCCTCGGGGGGCAG
>Ga0214165_1000425_pt1 | contig 30370 bp, 21 predicted proteins | sample TroBogypolimnion_34_FD_153004 | JGI IMG/M metagenome (GOLD analysis project Ga0214165, IMG submission 153004) | Freshwater microbial communities from Trout Bog Lake, WI - Practice 03JUN2009 hypolimnion v3 | ecosystem: Environmental > Aquatic > Freshwater > Lake > Hypolimnion/Profundal zone ... | reverse complement strand
GGCTATGCCATCTTCCTGGCCACGGCTCACAAGGTGTCGTGAACCAAAAGATGGCCGGAAGAGGAAGCATAAGCTGGCCGCAGAGACCCAATAAACGGAATCCATGGACGAGTTAACAGTGAGAACCTCACCACGAGTTGGTGAACGGGAGAACCTTCCAAGGCAGAACGAGATTCGGGATTGGATGTGGTGCCGAAATGTGCCTGCCAAGTTGTGATATCATGTGATTAAATGAATTCAATTACGATGTCCGGCCAATCTCCTCTGAATTTGTTGATCATCGAGGATGATCAGGTCCTTGCCTGCATTCTTGAGGAATCCTTACGGAACTTGGGCTATTCCGTCCGGGTGGCAGCGGACCCTGGCCTTGGGCTGAGCTTGCATCAATCTAGCCGCGCCGACTTGATCATCCTGGATCGCATGTTCACGGGCGGCGATGGCCTCACGGCTCTGCAGACCTTGCGAAGCGGTGGAGATACGGTGCCCGTGATCATCCTAACTTCCAAGAGTTCCTTGGACGACAAATTGCGTGGCCTTGCCGAAGGCGGCGATGACTACATCTCCAAACCCTTTTCTATCCAGGAACTCATCGCTAGGATCCAAGTCATCTTTCGACGCTCAGAACGGCAAAGCGAAAGTGTGGATCATTCGGAACAATGGGGCCAGGAATTTACGGTGGACCGAGTCTGCATGAGGGTCTTCCGGGATGGTCGAGAACTGGACATTACTCCCCAAGAGTTCCGACTCCTCTCTCTCCTAGTTCAAAACGCGGGGCGAGCGATGAGCCGATCGGATTTACTCCTGCTGGGTTGGCCTCCTACCAATCGTCCCGCGAACACCCGCACGGTAGATGTCTACATGGCCCGTCTTCGCCAGAAACTTGGCACCAGGAATGGGAAACCCCTGATCACGACAATCGGTGGAGAGGGTTATAAATGGGAACACCACTTTGGGGCTGAAGCGATAGGTGCTTCCCCTGAGGAGTAAGGTTAGTCATTTAGAAAATTTGGGCTAGGTGGATTTCTGCAGGTTGGGACAACGAGAGACAGGCATGATGATCCCAAGGTTACTCAGTGCGATCAGGGGCCTTGGCGTCATGGTCCTGCTGGCCCTTTCCATGTTCGTGTCTGCGGCAGAACAGAGAACGCTTGTATTTGCAGGAAACATCAATTACAAGCCACTCACTTATTTAGAAAAGGACAAGCCCAAAGGCGTTTTTGTGGATATTGTCCAGGCGCTTGGGAAACGCATGGGCAGGCGTACCGATATCCGGCTGATGGTCTGGAAGGAGGCTCAATCTCTTGTCCTTGAAGGGAAGGTCGATGTCATAGGTCCTATGGGCATGACTGAAGCCCGAAAAACAATGTACGATTTCTCTGATTCAGTGATGGAGTCGCAGGTTTCCATCTTTGTCCGAAGTGACAAGGATGGCATTTGGGACATGGGCGATCTCCACGGCATGCGCGTTGGCGTGACAACAGGAGGGCTGGCCGACCAGTTGGTGCAAAGGTTTCCCACCATAAAAAGGGTGGCTCTTGGTGAGGACCTTTACAGTGGTTTCAGAGCTTTGCGAGAAGGTGAATTAGATGCGGTTGTCGCTGTCCAATGGCAGGGGCAGTACCTTCTCGCTGAATATGGGATCAGGGACGTTCACACTGCGGGTGCGCCGGTCCTCCGCCTGGGATCGTGCCTTGCTGTTGCGAAGGGCAACGCGGCACTACTTACAGCCATCAACGAAGGGATCAGGTCCATGCGGGCGGACGGCACGCTTGAGCGGATCAATGAAGCCTGGAGACCGAGGGAAATTGTGGTGACGACCCGCGAGCAGGCCATGCGCAAGACTTTCTATTGGCTTATTGGCATCATGGTCGTGTTCACCCCAGTGCTCATCGGCTGGTTCCTTACCATGCGACGGGAAATCTCCCGTCGCCGAGACGTCGAAGTGAGCCTTCGTCAAAGCGAGGCACGCCTGCGAGGTCTTTTTGAGGGCTCTCCCATTGGAACCTTCCGCACCACGCTGGATGGTCGATTTATTGATTGCAACTTAGCCCTAGCGGTCATGTTTGGTTTCGAGAACACGGAAGAAATGATTGGAGTCGTGAACCCCGTTGGAACGCCAGACCTTCTATGGGAACACACTCAAGATCGCTCCGCAATGATCACGGGAGTATTGGCTGCCAAGGGAAGCTACTACCATCTGCACACACGCATGCGCCGCAAGGATGGCAGCGCCATGGACGCCGAATTCTCCGTGTCGTTGGCCCAAGACGATTCCTGGCCAGAGCCCTACATCACAGGTTTTGTTCAGGACATCACCCTACGCAAACAAACAGAAGCAGCCATTCGGGAGAGTCACGAGAGGTTGTCCTTTGCGCTGCAGGGTGGGGAATTGGGAACCTGGGATTGGTTTATTCATACGGGTGAAGTCTTCTACAGCGACCTCTGGTTACAAATGCTTGGATACCTGCATGTAGAGGTTGAACCCACGGTGGATTTCTTTCAAAACCTTATCCACCCCGAGGATCTAAAGAATGTTTTGCAGCGACTGGAAGACCATTTGGCGGGCCAAACACCGATTTACGAATCCGAGTACAGGCTTCGGACGAAGTCAGGTCAGTTCAAGTGGGTTCTAGACCGCGGCAAAGTCTTTTTACGCGACGAAAAGGGACGCGCTTTGAGGGCCACGGGGGTCGTGGCCGATATTTCAGACCGGAAAAAGAGTGAAGAAACACTACGCATGGTCAATGAGCACCTTGAGGAATTGGTGGACCAACGGACCATCGAACTCAAGACCGCTAAAGAGGCCGCTGAATACGCCACCCAGGCGAAGAGCGCCTTCCTTGCCAACATGAGCCACGAGATCCGAACCCCCATGAATGCGGTTATCGGGATGATATTCCTGGCCCTCCAGACCAATCTCTCGGACCAGCAAAGAGACTACCTCCGAAAAGCCCAATCCTCCGCTGATGGTCTATTAGCCCTCATCAGCGACATCCTCGACTTTTCCAAAATCGAGGCTGGCAAGTTGGAGATGGAGAAGACGAAATTCCTGCTGGAGGATGTCTACGAGCGGGTCATTCAGATCTCCGCACCCTTGGCCGCCAAGAAACACATCGAGTTCCTCCTGGATCCAGGCCTTGGAGTGCCGGCCTCGCTCCATGGAGATCCACTTCGACTCGGCCAGGTTCTGTTGAATCTTTGCAGCAATGCCATCAAGTTCACAGGGTCAGGGGGGACCGTCGTGATCAAGGTTGCCCCGGGGCCGGTGAATGGCGAATTCGTCACCCTCCAGTTCAGTGTTAGCGATACGGGCATAGGGATGTCGGAATTGCAGACGGAGGGACTGTTCCAGCCCTTCAGTCAGGTTGACACCTCCACGACCCGGCGCAACTCGGGGACGGGACTAGGGCTGGCCATCAGCAAGCGCCTCGTTCAGATGATGGATGGCGACATGTGGGTGGAAAGTCGACCCGGCATGGGCAGCGAGTTCTCCTTTAACGCTACCTTTGGTCTTGGGCAGGTTCAGTCCAATTCTGGGGACCTTCACACTCCGGTCCCGACCGGGTTGCGGATCCTGGTGGTGGATGACCATCCGAGGGCCCGTGGCATTTTGCAAGGATTGGTCACCCAGTTGGGCCACGAGGCGGCGACTGCCGCCTCGGGGGCTGAGGCCCTGGTGGAATTGGAAAGAGTTCCCTACGACCTCGTGCTCATCGACTGCGGGATGCCGAAGATCGACGGTTTCGAAACGGCCCGGCGATTTCGGAGCATGAGGCCGGGTTCCGCCAAGCCGAAGTTCGTCATGGTTTCTGACTATGGGAACGAGGGGCAGGTGGCCTGGGCCATCCAGGAGGGGCTTGATGGCCAGGTGGCAAAGCCCGTGACACTAGCCTCCCTTCGCGAAGCGTTCCTTGGTGCATTCGAAAGAGGGACTGTAGTCGAACCGGACCGGGCCATCTGGGAAAGCGATGTTCGGCTTCAGGGCGCTCATGTTCTGCTGGTCGATGACAACGAATTCAACCGGATGGTGGCTGCTGAGCTGCTTGAACTGATGGGGGTGGTTGTCACACTGGCGGAGCATGGGCAGGACGCGCTGGAATTCCTGAAGCAGGATACCTTTGACGCCGTACTAATGGACCTGCAGATGCCGATTATGGATGGCTACGAGGCGACCCGACAGATCCGAAGTTACCCGGCACTAAAAGCGCTTCCAGTTCTGGCCCTGACGGCCCATGCGATGGTTACCGAGCGGGAGAAGTGCCTAGTGCTTGGTATGGATGACTACATCACCAAACCCATCCAGCCCGAAGTATTGGCCTCCACGCTGGCTAAGTGGGTCTGGCCCCGCGCCCTAAAGCCCAGATCCGCTTCACCGGCGGCTGTAGAATTTGATGCCTGTTCTGTGCCAGTCCTTGACCTGCCCGGAATCTCCTGGGAATCAGGGATGTCCAGTGTCGGTGGGGTTACCTCCCTGTTTTACAAGGCCCTCCTCCTGTTCCTGCAACTCAACACCGGCGTGGCTGAGGAACTCCGATTGGCTCTGAGGCAAGGTGCTCTTGGTCGAGCGTCCATTCTGACTCATACCATGGTCTCGGCTGCCGGGACGATCGGGGCCGAAAACCTCACTGTCCTTTCCCGCAACCTCGAACAGGCTATCCAGGCCGGAGAACTGGAGGCCATTGATGGCCCCTTGTTGCGGTTCGAAATGGAGCTAGGCCTTGTTCTCGAAGGCTTGCGGCAACATTTACCGGCACGCTCCCTTCAGGATTTCAGCGACTACTGATAATCAAGGGCCTGCTCTGCCCCTTGGCGGCCATTTCAGAAATGAAATATCCGTTTATCGGAATTGCTATTTGCCAAGGTCTGGTCCGTGGGCCGACCTTGTACGTCTAGGAATCCAGGGGCCATGTGCATCCCATTCAGGCTCCCTTGGACTACCTCGAGCGAAAGGGCGTTCTCTGGTGGACGCCAACAAATATTCGGAGGATCCCATGAGTCGTTTCATTTCAGGGTTGAAGTTGAAGCCCCGTCTCCTCTTCTCCTTTCTCCTCATCGCTCTGATTGGAGCGGTTGTGGGGGCAGTTGGGGGTCTTTCCCTCAAGCGGTTGGACGCAGCTGATACCTTCATGTTCGAAAAATGCACAGTTCCCTTGGGGCAGATGTCGACCATTATCGGCAATTTCAACAGACTGCGGGTGACCGACTATCGTGTGGCCCTCGCCAAGACCAATGATGATGCGCAAAAAGCCCAGGGCAGGCGCGTGGCGTTGGTCAAAGGAATCCAAGAGGCACTGGACGGTTATTCAAAAACGTTTATTGATGCCGAAGATGAAGCGAATTGGAAAAAAATGGTTAAGGACTTGGATCAATATTTTAAACAGACCGACAAAATTCTGGAATTAAGGCTTCAGGCCAAGGATAGCGGTGCCGCACTGGGCTTCATCGAAAATGACATGCGGAAGGGAACATTGGAACTCACGGATTTTCTAGCCAAGGTGATGGACTCGAATGTCAAAGCCGCTAAAGATATTTCCGATACCAATACCAAGCTAGCTAATCAAGCCGTCTTGACCATGCTGTTCCTCGTCGGGGGTGGGTTTGTGCTTTCCACCGGGCTTGGGATATTCATTACCTCCACCATTGTTAAGCCCGTTCGAAGTTTTATGGCAACCCTGGATCTGGTCGCCAGTCGAGATCTTTCCGTGGAAGCCAAGGTCGACACCAAGGATGAGATTGCCCAACTTTGTGTCTCACTCAATACAGCCCTCAAAGCGCTTCGGGATTCCGTCATGGAAGCCACCAACGCATCGATGTCTGTTAGCAGCGGTGCTACTGAGTTATCAGCCGCATCTCAAGAAATGTCATCTACCTCCGATGAAATGTCTCGTAGTGGAGAAACCCAGCACAAGGCTACGGAGTCCATTGCTGCGGCCATCACACAGTTCATGGCCTCCGTGGAACAGGTGGCTGGGAATGCAAAAGTCTCAGTGGATTACACCCATGATTCGGTGGGCCACGCCAAAGAGGGCACCAAGGCCTCTGAGGATGCTGCCTCCAAAATGAAGGTCATCCATGAGACCTCCACCAAGATTGCTAAAGCGATCAGCGTCATCAATGACATTGCCCGACAGACCAACCTGCTCTCCTTGAATGCTGCAATCGAAGCCGCTAAGGCTGGGCAGCAAGGAAAGGGTTTTGCGGTGGTCGCTGAGGAAGTGCGGAAGTTGGCTGAGCGCAGTGGTGCTGCCGCTAAGGAGATTGGTCTTCTTCTTCAGGAAACCCAGGAAGCCGTGGAGGCGGGAGTGGCCTCTGTTGGCCAAGTCACCAAGACCATTGGGAATATTCAAGGGGCCATCGAAAAGGTCTCTTCCTTGGCCGCTGAAATTGGCACGGCCACACGAGAACAGGCCACTACAGCAGGGGAAATCTCCATGCGAGTTGACGAAAGCGCTCGACAGATCGGTCAGAACGCAGCGGCGACTCATCAGATGTCAGCGACGACTCATGAGATCAGCAGAACTGCTGATGACTTAGCACAGATTGCGTCGTCCCTGGCAGCGAACATGGCGCAGTTCAAGGTGTAACTGACAGAGCACCACGGCGTAGCCCACGCCGAATAAACGCAATTTCACAGAAGGCCTCCAACCACCCTCTCATTGTGAAAGAACTGGTTAACTATGGACCTTTTCTTAGCCAATGAATTGAGCTTCAGACGTAGGAGTCCATTCACGAAGGCCCTGGCCATCCTTGCTGTGGCCCTGACCTATGCCGTCGCGTCCAAGTTCGCCTTTCTCCTGGCGACCCTGCCTGGCCATATGTCGCCTTTTTTCCCTTCCGCAGGCGTTGCCCTGGGCGCGGTCCTCATTCTGGGTCGACCGGCCCTCCTGGGGATATGGCTGGGCTCCTTGACGGCCAATAGCCTTTTCCAGCAGAACGGTTCGGTTCTCGTCAATTCGATCATCGCCCTCGGGGCCGTTCTGGCGGCTGAGGCCGGCTGTCGGCTGGTGCGCCGGCTTTGCGGAGACGCTTACCCCCTGCACAACACGAAGACTCTGCTCATCCTGGTCGTCCTGGGCGCAGGCAGTGCTGCGGCAGTCAGTGCCACGATAGGCCTGCTGACCCTGGCGCTGTCTGGTTCGATCCCCTGGAAAATCCATAGTGTCGCCTGGCTGACCTGGTTTCTGGGTGACGCCACCGGAATCATCGTCGCGACACCGCTCATCCTAGCCTGGCAACCATATTCCTTCAGCCGCAAGCCGCCACGCTTCCTTTTCGAGGCCATGCTCCTGGGCGTGGTCACCATCACTGCATCGCACGTCGTGTTCTTCCGTGGGGTGCCATTTGAATACGGCCTCATGCCGATCCTGGCCTGGGCCGGGTATCGTTTCGGCCTGCGGGCGGCCACCGCCACGGGTGGAGTGATCGCACTCTTGTCCGCGATTGGGACGAGCATCGGACACGGTCCCTTCCATCGGGAAACAATCAACAATTCCCTCCTTGCCCTGCAATCCTTTCTAGCCCTGACAGCCATCTTCAACCTCCTATTCGCAGTGGCCATGGAGCAATTGAAGAGAAACGAGGCCCTCCTCCGCAGCTTTTTCGATGGCTCCCCCATTGGCATGTTCCGAACAACCCTCGATGGACGATTCCTCTACTGCAATGAAGCTCTGGCCACGATGTTCGGGTATGCCAGTCCGGAAGAGTTGATTGAAGGCGTGAATCCCCAGGGAACGGGGGTGACTTTGTGGGGTGATGTCCGGGAACGTGAAGCATTCATAGCTACGGTCCGAGCCGCCAACGGGAATTATTGCCACCGCGAGGTGCACTTGCACCAACCGAACGGCCGGACAGTGCATGGTGCCTTCTCCATGAAGATCATCAGTGATAACAATTGGCATGAGCCATACACCACCGGGTTTCTCCAGGACTTCACCGAACACAGACTGGCCGAGGAGACCATCCGCAAGTTCTTCACCGCGCTGGACCAGAGCCCTGCCTCCATCGTCATCACAGATATTCACGGTGCCATCGAGTACGTCAATCCGAGTTTCACAAGGACCTCCGGCTACACCCAGGAGGAGGTTCGGGGGCAAAATCCTCGCATCCTGAAGTCGGACCACTTGCCCGCTGAAGCCTACCAATCCCTTTGGAAAACCATTACGGCTGGCAAAGCCTGGGAGGGTGAGTTCCACAACAAGAAGAAGAATGGAGCGTTCTATTGGGAACACGCCATCATTTCGCCCATCATGGAAACGGGTGGGGCCATCACAGGCTTTGTGGCCGTCAAGGATGACATTACCGAACGGAAGCGAATCGAGGAATCCAACAGGGTCCTCGTTTCCAATGTACCAGGCGCCGTCTACCGTTGTGATGTGGCTGCACCATGGCACATGGCCTTCTGCAGCCAGGGCTTCCTGGAACTGACCGGGCGCCCGCCGTCGGCTTACCTGGAAGGCGGATTGGCGTACAGGGAAATCATTCACCCCGATGATTTTGAAATGGTGGACCGGGAAGTGGCTGCAGGGGTTGCAGAGGGGCGACCCTACGAACTCAGCTACCGGATAATCCTCCCTGATGGCGGCCAACGCTGGGTGTTTGAGCGCGGCCAGGCGAACAGAGGTGCAGACGGGCGCCCCGAATGGCTCGACGGGGTAATCCTCAATATCACTGCACAGAAAATGGCAGACGAGGAGTTGCAGAAATCCAGGGCCAATCTCTCGGCCCTGATCGAAAGTACCGATGAGCTGGTCTGGTCCGTGGACCGAAAATTCAACCTACTCACCTTCAACCGGGCCCTTGCGCGGTACTTGCGTCAGAGCTATGGCAAGGAGGCCTTCATTGGAGCTCCTCCCGAGGTTGTCCTTCCCCCAGACAGTGCTACCTATTGGCGGTCCCAGTATGAAAACGCCCTTGCCAAGGGCCGTGTTCGCCAGGAGTTTTCTATGGAGGATGGCCGCGTCCTCGAGCTAACTCTTAATTCGATCTTTCAGGACCGAACACCCGTAGGCGTGTCCGTTTTCGGGAAGGACCTCACCGAGCGGAGGCGGACCGATGAGGAGAAGGCCAAACTCCAAGCCCAGTTACAACAGTCCCAAAAGATGGAAAGCCTGGGCACTTTGGCGAGCGGGGTCGCCCATGACATGAACAACGTGCTTGGGGCCGTTCTGGGACTGGCGTCGGCCCATATAGGTACCCAACCCTACGGCAGCCCACTCCACCAGGCCCTCGAGACTATCTGCAAGGCTGCGGAGCGGGGTGGCAAGATGGTCAAGAGTCTTTTGGCCATTGCACGTCAACATCCGGCCGATGAGGCCAAACTCGATCTCAACACGATTCTCAGGGAGCAGATCAGCCTTCTGGAGCACACAACCTTGGCTAAGATCTGCTTGAAAATGCATCTGGAAGCGGGCCTTCGGCCCATCTTGGGTGATGCCAGTGCCCTAACTCATGCCTTCTTGAATCTCTGCGTCAACGCCTTGGACACTATGCCCGAGAATGGCACGCTGACGCTGCACACCCGCACTATTGATAACCATTGGATCGAGGTGGAAGTCGAGGACAACGGGAGGGGAATGCCCAAGGAGGTTTTGGTAAGGGCCACAGACCCGTTCTTCACCACCAAGGATACTGGCAAAGGAACGGGGCTGGGCCTTTCCATGGTGTTCAGCACCGTGGAGGCGCACGGCGGAAGCATGGCGATTGATAGCGAGGTAGGCAAGGGTACTCGCGTGAGGCTGCGCTTTCGCCCCTTCGAAGAAATGCAGACCCAGGCCCTGGAACCTTCAGTTGCTGAGACGACGTTAATCACCGGTAGAGAACTGAAGGTGCTGCTGGTGGACGACGATGACCTGCTCCAGTGTTCCGTACTGGCGATGCTGAACTTCCTAGGCCATATGGAGGTGACCACTGCCCTTAGGGGCGAGGACGCTCTTGCCATCCTGGAAGCAGGACTGGAGCCCGACCTCGTCATCCTGGACATGAACATGCCAGGGCTAGGCGGGGGTGGCACACTGCCACGCCTGCGTACCTTGCGCCCAAAGGTGCCCGTGCTGTTGGCGACAGGCCGAGCCGACCAGGCAGCACAAGCCTTAGCCTCGGCTCATCCGGGCGTCACCTTACTCTCCAAGCCCTTTGGCATGCGTGAACTCCATAACCATTTGGAAGCCCTTCGACCAGGCTGAGGCGTATTTCACCACTTAAGTACAATCCGACAGCAAAATTTGACCGATATTTCCGTTAATAAGGCCCCTAAATGCCAAATCAGAGGAAAGCGGTCCAGCACGAAGACCGGGCCTTTCTCAGGCGCATTGTCATCGCCGCGACGCTACTAAACGTGCTGCTCATCGCCCTGGCTATGGCCTTCCTGTACCACCAGCACAGGCAGGATGAGGCCGATGCGGCTGTGGCCACGAGGAACATCTGCCAAGTATTGGACCAGGGCATTGCCGGGGTCATCAGCGGTGGTGATCAGGCGCTGTTTTCGGTCAAGTATGAGTTCGAACAGCAACTGGCCGCTGGACGGGTGAGCGAATCAAGGCTGAACGCCCAGATTGCCGAGCAGCACGGCCACATGGGCCCATACGATAGTCTGCGGATCGCAGATGCGGATGGCCGCATCAGGTATGGCACAGGAGTAATCGCCAACGCTGATGCGACGGTGGCCGATCGGGATTACTTCACGCGGCTGCGCGAGGATCCTCAGGCCGGTCTCGTCGTTGGCAGGCCGGTCCTTGGGAAGATCTCCAAAAAATGGGTTCTCCTCATCTCCCGGAGGCTCAACCGCCCCGACGGGTCCTTTGCTGGCGTTGTCTACGGCGGGGTCCTGCTCGAAACATTCAACAGGATGTTTGCCACCATCCACCTCGGCTCCGGCAGCGTCATTTCCCTGCGGGACCCGAAAATGGGGCTGATTGCTCGCCACCCGGAAAACGACCCCTCCGGAAAATCAATCGGCCAAACTCCCGTTTCAAAGGAACTGCAAAGACTGGTGGAGCAGGGCCGGACGGAGGCATCCTATTTCACTCCGACCGGAACGGACAATATCGCCCGTCAGGTGACCTTCCGGAAAATTAGTGGGCTCCCCCTCTATCTCATCGTCGGCATCTCCCGAGATGAATACCTGGGGGCATGGCGGGGAAATATCGTGAAGTTATCACTCCTTGTCTTGTTTTCGATTCTCACCACCTTGGTTGCCGTAGGGATGACCTCTCGGGCCAGGAAAACGGAACAGGCCGCCATTCAAAATCTGAAGGTGCAGGAAGAGAAATTCAGGATCGTTGCCGACCATACCTATGGCTGGGAATATTGGCTCGACCCGAACGGGACATTTATCTATTGCTCTCCGTCCTGTCTGCAGGTTACTGGCCGCGAGGCTAAGGAGTTCATAGCAGACCCGGGACTGTTGTCGCGTGTCCTCCACCCTGGGGATAAGGAAGCGTTTGCCGAGCACAGGCATCTGGCACTCGCCGGGGAACCTAGGGAGGAGCCTCTCGCTTTCAGGGTCGTGCATTCAGACGGCAAGGTCCGTTGGATCGAGCATGTTTGCTGCCCGATCTTCGATGCCTCAGGCGCGTTTCAAGGGACCCGTGGAAGCAATCGTGACATTACGGAGCGGAAGCGGATCGAAGCCGAGAACCAAACGCACCAGTCCCGTCTGCAGGCCATCTTCGAAAGCGCTGGGATGGCCATCTCCATGGCCGATCCCCAGGGACGCTTCCAGGCATTCAACTCGAAGTGGGCGGAGTTCCTGGGCTATGAGTCGGAAGAACTGCACCAGCTCACCAACCTGGACGTCACCCTCCCCGAGGACCGCAAGGCCGTCAGCCAATACGTCAAGGCCCTGATCGACGGTGGCCGTTCAACCTACGTCCAGGAAAGGCGCTATCTCCGAAAGGATGGCCAGGTGGTCTGGGGCCTGCTCTCCCTCAATGTCACTCGCGATGCCAAGGGAGCCGTCCAGAACCTGATCGCCATCGTCGCCGACATCACGGACCAGAAGCAGGTCGAATCGGAGCTGACCACGGTTTACGAACGGCTGGCTATCGCCACCCAGGGTGCCGGCATCGGCATCTGGGACTGGGATATCGTGAAGAACATCATCGTCTGGGATGACCAGATGTACCGTCTCTACGGCATCCGTGAGGAGGACTTCGGCGGTGCCTATGAAGCCTGGATCCACGGTCTCGATCCCGAGGACAAGGTGCACGGAGATGCCGAAATCCAGGCTGCTCTGCGTGGGGAGCGGGAATTCGCGCCTCAGTTCAGGGTGCGCTGGCCCGATGGGACCGTGCGGCACATCAAGGCCGCCTCCAAAACCATCCGCGATGAAGCTGGAAATCCCACCCGCATGGTGGGCATCAATTTCGACGTCACCGAGCGGGTGAAGGCCGGACAGGCCCTGCAGGAATCCCAGCAATTCGCCTACTCAACCCTCAATGCCCTCTCGGCCAACATCGCCATCCTCGACGAGCACGGGGCCATTCTGGACGTCAACCAGGCCTGGGTGGACTTCGCCGAAGCCAACGGACAGTCCGCCGCCTCGGTGAGTCGGGGAGTCAACTACCTGGCCGTCTGCGATGCCGACACGGGGCCTGACGCAGGTGCCGGCAGAGACATGGCGACTGGCATCCTGGCCGTCATGACGGGCGAGGCGAAGGAATTCAGCCTAACCTACCCCTGCCACGCCCCTCACCAGCAGCGCTGGTTCCGGGCCCGGGTGACCCGGTTCCCCCAGAGTGATCCGGTCCGAATTGTGGTGGCCCATTCGGATTTCACCGACCGCGTTCAGATAGAAGAAGCCCTCCGGCACAGTATGTTCCGGGTGAAGACCATCCTTCAGAATCTCCATGGAGGGGTGCTGGTGGTCGGGGCGGATGGCATCGTCGAATCCGTGAATGCCAGGTTCTGCGAGCTGTTCGGTTCCCCGGAGCGCCCCGAAGCACTGATTGGACTCGACTCGGAAGCCTTCCTGGCCAGGATCGAGCCATGCCTGGTTGATTCGGAGGCCTACCTCCAGGAGGTCCGAGAGGTTGTCCAGGCCGGTGTCCTGAGGACGGAATCGGAGATCCGCCTGCGGAACGGCAAGACCCTCCTCCGGGACTTCATCCCCCTCACCATCGACGGCGCACTCTCAGGGCGGGTGTGGATGCACCGGGACATTACCTCAGTCAAACGGGCTGAAGCGAAACAGAAGCTGGAAGAGATCCGCCTTCGTGCTCTGATGGAACTGCATGAGGCCACAGGCGCCTCTGAGCAGGAACTGATCAGCCTCGGCATTGAAGCCATGACCAGGCTGTCAGGCAGCCAGATCGCCTACCTCCACTTTGTGAACCCGGACCAGGAGAGCCTGGAATTGGTGGCCTGGAACCAAGAGGCCCTCAAGGACTGCACTGCGGCCAAGGAAGGTCACTATCCGTTGACACAGGCTGGAGTCTGGGCGGACTGCTTCCGGCTTCAGCGTCCGGTCATCCACAACGACTACCAGGGCCTGCCTGATCGCCATGGCTATCCGGAAGGCCATACGCACCTCGTGAACCATCTGAGCGTGCCGATCACCGACGGGAGAAGCATCGTTGCCATTGCCGGGGCGGGGAACAAGCCCTCAGATTTCATGGACGAGGACGCCCATCAGCTCACCCTCTATGTGGGTGGGCTCTGGAACCTGCTCCGACGAAAACGCGCCGAGAAGAGACTCGCGGAAAGCGAGCAGTTCCTGAAGACCCTGGCCGAATCGTTGCCAGGCATGGTGGGTTACTGGGATCAGGATCTGCGCTGCCGCTTCGCTAATCACGCCTACCAAACCTACTTCGGCCGCAGCCCCCAGGAAATGCTGGGCGTCACCATCCAGGAGGTGCTAGGAGAAGAGATCTTCCGGAAGAATGAGCCCTACATGCAGGCGGCCCTGAGGGGTGAATCGCAGCTATTCCAGCGGACCCTCACCAAGACCGATGGCACCCTTTCCTACACATGGGCCCACTACATCCCCGATCGGGAGGGTGAGACGGTGCGTGGTTTCGTGGTGCTCGTCTCGGACATCACCGAGTTAAAAAGCATGCAGCTCAAGCTCGAGGAAATCAATCAGGCCCTGGCCGATCGCACGCGCCAGGCGGAAGTGGCCAACCAGGCAAAATCCGAATTCCTGGCCAACATGAGCCATGAGATCCGGACGCCCATGAACGCCATCATGGGGCTCAGCCACCTGGTGCTCTGCACGGACCTCACGGCCAAGCAGAAGGACTACCTGTCCCGTATCCAGGATGCCTCCCGCCTGCTGTTGGGTCTCCTCAACGACATCCTCGATCTCTCCAAAGTGGAGGCCGGAAAAATGGAACTCGAGCAAGCGGACTTCAACCTGCGGCAGGTTTTTAAGCAGGTCACCGACCTCGCCTCCGTCCGGGCCAAGGAGAAGGGACTGGCCTGCTGTTTCGACCTGCCTGAGGACGTCCCAACCAACCTGGTGGGCGACTCGCTGCGTCTCGGTCAGGTGCTGATGAACCTCACCAGCAACGCCGTGAAGTTCACGGAACAGGGCTGGATTTCCGTCGGAGTGAAGGTCTGCCAGCGAGACCAGGACCGGATCACACTGCGATTCGAGATTCAGGACACCGGGATCGGCATCTCCCCCGAGGCCCTCCCCCGGTTGTTCCAGTCCTTCAGCCAGGAAGACAACTCCACCACCCGACGCTTCGGGGGCAGCGGCCTCGGCCTAGCCATCAGCAAACGCATCGTGGAGCTGATGAGGGGCGAGATCCAAGTGGAAAGCACCCCGGGTCAGGGTAGCCTCTTCACCTTCACCACACCGTTCGGCCTCCGACCCGAAGCCTCCACCAACCCGGCCGCCCCGCCCGATCTTGTTGGTCGAAGGTCCCTGGTGGTGGATAACGACAGGGAGGCCCGGCTGACACTCACGGAAATGCTTGGCACGCTCGGCCTGGCGGCGAAGGCGGTCCCCTCGGGGGCTGAGGCTCTGGAGGCCTTGGTGGATGCTGAAGCCCGCCAGCAGCCCATTGACCTGGTCCTCCTGGACTGGCGTATGCCGGGCCTGGATGGTCTCGCCACCGCCCAGCGCATCCAGGAGCATCCCGCCATCACCACGAAACCCGTGGTCCTGCTCATCACGGCCTACTCGATGGAGGAGCTTCACCACCCTCCCGAGATGAAGACCCTCGATGGCGTCCTTCTGAAACCCCTGGACCTGGCCCTCCTTCGGGATGCCCTCTCTGATGCCTTGGCCCGCCGGAAAGGTCGACCAGTGGTTGCTCAGGGCCATGAGGAGACTCCCGTGCTGGGGCCTCGGGACATTGGGCGGATCCTGCTGGTCGAGGACAATGAGACCAACCGCACGGTGGCCCGCGAGATGTTGGAACTGGCAGGCTACGACGTGGAGATGGCCATCAACGGTCGGGAAGCCGTGCAAAAGGCGCTCGCACCTGGGGCCCGCTTCGCCCTTATCCTGATGGACGTCCAGATGCCCAAGTTGGATGGCCTGGAAGCCACCGCCCTGATTCGCCAGCATCGGGTGGACCTCCCCATCCTGGCCATGACGGCCCATGCCCTCGAATCCGAGCGCCAGCGCTGTCTGGGTGCAGGGATGAACGACCACATTGCCAAACCCTTTAAACCTGAGGTCCTCCTCGCCACAGTGGATCGCTGGCTCCGATCGCCACAGGCATCGCCAAGTACTTTGGCCGCCTCGAACCTGCTGAGCCAAATCGGTCGGGACGAACGGAAGCTGGGCCTGCTGTTGGAGGCCATGGGCCGGGACCTAGCGGGCCACCTGGACACTCTCAGGGAGGCCCGGGAGGAGGAGAATCTGGGCAAAGCCAAACGGGCCGCCCACTCCCTCAAGGGCATGACCCTCCTCGCTCCAGCCCCAGGCCTGAGGGAAGCGGCCCTGGCCCTGGAAGAGGGGCTTCGCAGCGGCACCTCCTGGTCCAACCTCGCCCTTGGCCTGGAAGGACTGGTGGAGCGATTGCTGCTGGCACTGCCAACGAGGGCATCTGCCGATGTGCCTGGGGTGGCCGAATCGCCCTCATATGATCGACAGGCCCTCCAGGGCCAGTTCCAGGAGGTTCTCTACCGGCTGCGTAGAAAGAGTCTCTCGGCAAGGGAGGGTGTGGCGGCCCTCGGGGCCCTGTTAGGCCCCGAGGAGCGGATGCGACGCCTACAGGGCTGCATGGACCGCATGGACTTCAAGGGGGCCGTCGCAGTGCTCACGGAACTCGCCCAGGCCCTGAACCTGTCTCTCATGCCCGATCGAGGTGATCCATGACTTCGCTGCCCACCATCCTGGCCGCGGACGACACCCCCACCAACCTAGAGCTGGTGGGCGGGATCCTCGGCTCGGAGCACGAGGTCCTCGTCGCCACCCATGGCCAGGAGGCCGTGGAGCTTGCCCAGGCCGAGTTGCCCGACCTGATCCTCATGGATGTGATGATGCCGGGGCTGGATGGCTATGAGGCCTGCCGGCGCCTCAAGGCCGATGAACGCACCCGTCACATTCCAGTACTCTTCCTGACCGCCCTTTCAGAAATGGACGCCCTCGTGGAGGGGTTCAAGGCCGGAGGCGTGGACTTTGTAACCAAACCCTTCCACCCGGAAGAACTGCAGGCCCGGGTTAGGACCCACCTGGCCCTCAAGCAGGCCCGGGACCGCGAGGCGGCCCTCAGAAAGGAACTGGAGGCCTCCCTGGCACAGATCAAGCAACTCTCGGGACTCCTACCCATCTGCGCCACCTGCAAGAAAATCCGCGATGAACAGGGGGGCTGGAACCCACTGGAGGTCTACATCTCTGACCATTCCGAGGCGGACTTCACCCACGGGATTTGCCCCGACTGCTCGAAGGCCTTGCTGGCCGAGGCGCGCAGGGCAAGAAACCCTTAGGGCTGCATGTCTCATTGGAGGTTGCCAACGAGACATGCAGCCTTGCGATTGGGGACTGACCACCTAAGGCCGAATGAAAAACCCGGCGTGTCGCTGCTGGCCACGGGCGCCTACCTGGCCGCAGCGGCAATTCCACCAAAAAAGAGGGGTGTGTCGTGAACGAAAAGATGTCCGGTTCAGGAAGCATAATCTGTCCAGATGGAGCGGATTTCACCCCCTTTTGAGGCTCAAAATCGACCAAACCGACCCGGTGCCGGAACCATAATTTGTCCGGTCGTGCAAAGTGGGAACCATAAGCTGTCCGATCGTGCAAAAATTTACTAACAACATTGGGTACAACATATGAAATCGATTCTTGGCATTCGCAATGCCAGAAACATAAGGCGTTTCCCTCCGGAGGCCCAGGGGGAGGCGGTGTGCCCAAACCCAACGCACAACCTTGGTCCCCTCTTTACATGACCAGCTCAGATCAGTGCCGGTGGGGGTGGTGTAGATCCGGGTAGTGGGCTTGGATGTGGACCAACTGCTCATGGTCGTGTCGGTGGGAATGTGGCCCGTACTCTGGGACTCCCGTGGGGTGCCCGTGCTGGTGGTGGTCATCATGCCTGTGCAACTCCGTATGCTCTGTGCCCTCGTGGCCGTGTTCGTGCACATGGCGTTCAGTCAGGTGCAGCCAGACCCCCGCGCCCATGAGGAGTCCTGCGGCCGCGAGGCGGAAGGAAGGTGCCTCAGTGCCGGCCGCCAGGGCCATCAACACACCCACAAAGGGTGCTAGGGAGAAATAGGCACCCGTGCGGGCCGTGCCCAACTGGCGGAGCGCAAGGACAAAGCACACCAGGCTGAGCCCATAGCCCAGGAACCCGAGGGCCCCCCCGACAGCCCACTGCCAGATCAAGGCCCGATCAAGGTGGAGGAGGGAGGCCAGCAGGATGTTCGTCGTGCCGGCCACAAGGCCCTTCAGCATGGCTATCTGGACGGGATCGCTGCCAGAGATCCTGCGGGTCAGGTTGTTGTCGAGGGCCCAGCAGAAGCCGGCCCCGGCCACCAGCGCCACGCCAGGCAGGGAGCCGCCCAGGGTGCCCTTGAAGGACAGCGCAGCGCCCCCTGCGAGGATGAGCGCCATCCCCCAGAAAATCCGGCGGTCGTAGGCCTCCCGGAAGGCAAACCAGGCCAGGCCCGTCGTAAAGACGCCCTCCAGATTCAGGAGCAGCGAGGCCGAACCAGGGCTGAGGCGCGACAGGCCAGAGAGGAGCAGCACTGGGGCCAGGGCTCCCCCGAACAGGATGGCCCCAACTAACCAGGGGAAGTCCTGGCGCCCCAGGGAGGCTTCCGAGCCAACGCCTAGCCCGGCTCGGCCCACCATGCACAGGGCCAGGCCCAGACCCGAACCGAGGTAGAGGATGCCCGCCATGAGCCAGGGCGAAAGAGCCGAACTCCCCGTCAGCAGGGCCTTGGCGGCGGGAGTGCTGGCCCCGAACAGGAGGGCTGCCAGGATGGCGTAGTGGGGACCCGAACTTCCCTTGATCAATGGTGCTCCTAAGGAGAGTCCGCCCCGAGGGCAGGAATCAGATGATGTTCTGACTCCGCAGGAAGGCCTTGTCGTCGATCAGTTCCTGATAGGAACCTCGGCGGGCGATGTGATGGTCTTCGCCCAGCACCAGGGCGGTTCCGAACACTCCCGGGAGGTAATGGAAGTCATGCGTGGAGCAGATGATGGTCTTGCCGGCCTTATTCAGGGAAAGCAGGACTTCGCCGAGGAAGTCCTTCATGCGGGGATCGAGTCCGTTGGTGGGCTCATCGAGCACCAGAACCTCGGGATTGAGGGCCAGGACAGAGGCCAGGGCGACCTTCCGCTTTTCGCCTTCGCTGAGATGGTAAGGGACGCGGGTCCTCAGCTTGTCGATGCCAAGGAGCTGCAGGCAGTCCTCGACGCGCTTGGCCACATCCTCCTCGCTCAGACTCATCTGCCTGGGCCCGAAGGCGATCTCGTCGTAGACGGAGGTGGTGAAGATCTGGGCGTTGGAATTCTGGAACAGGAACCCGATGCGCTGATGGAATCGTTTCGCAAAGATCGGGCTCTTCAGGGTCCTGGCGGAGACTTCCACGCCGTCAAAAAGGTATTGGCCCGACCTGGCCAGGACAATGCCGTTCAGGAGCTTGAGGAGGGTGGACTTGCCGCACCCGTTCGGACCGATGACCGCTACGGCCTCGCCGGGAGCAATGGAGAGATCCAATTGGGACAGGGCATCGTCTTCGTCGTAGGAGCAGGAGACGTTAGTTAATTGGATCATGACGCCCTCAGCAGGAAAGTCCCCTAGTTGTTTCGCCCGAAGTGATGGACCCGATTCCTCTTCGACCTCTTGGGTTCCTCCAGACGTATGGATGCTCGGCGGAATGAAGGCAGGGCGAGTTGAAGCTCATGGCAATAAATACCGATCAGAGGAGGTTCTCAGAACGGGGATCTAGGGGATGACCAGGGCGGTGGAATTCCACAAACTCGCAACACCAGTTGCAGTAGGCGAGGCCTTCCAACTGTTCGCTATCAACCTGGATTTCCGGGGCCGGGCGGGGATTCATGCGTCGCCTCGTACCAGATCTCCGATGGCGAGAACAGGGCAGGGGGCCAAGTGGACCCCCAGGAGAGGGCAGACGGTGGGCCGCCAGTCGGCCATCAGGTGGGTGTGAGTCTCAGCTTCCTGCCGGAGGGCGCCCCAGTTGCGTACAGAATTTTCTACCACTCTTGGTGCAAGCAACACAGATCACCTCCAGAAAAATTGTTGTAGAACGTGCCAATGGATAGAAATCAAAGCCTTCATGGCGCAGTCAGGCCATGCCTACTCGGCGGGTTATGACAAGGACACTTACCAGCCGATGCGGAAGGATTTGGCATCCCTGGTTAGTAATACGGCGAGAGGAAGGGTCTGGGAATCCGCTCGATTACCGATGAGGTGTGATCTCTCCTCCTCCGCAGGGAGTCAGCACTCGAAAAATTGAGAAATCGGTAATCGAGCGGATTTTCATTCGCTGGGGCCGGACGTATTACTTAGCTACGGAAGTCAAACCAGCCCGATTTCCTCAGAACACCCATCAATACCGGCCCATGCCGGGAGGGCGCAGCCTGTCTGGGTCTCGAATCCAACGCTAAGGATTCCTTTCTTAGCATGTTCCAAAACAAATTTTTCTGGAGGTGACCTGTGTTGCTTACACCAAGAGAGGTGGAAAAGCTCACGATCTTCAATCTGGCCGAAGTGGCCCTGCGACGGAAGGCGAGGGGTTTGAAGCTCAACTTCCCCGAATCCGTCGCTGTGATTTCGGCAGCTGCCCTGGAAAGCGCCCGTGACGGCGCAACCCTCGAGCAGGTGATGTCGTCGTCGCGGAAAGTGCTGACCAAGAAGGATGTGATGGACGGCGTCGCCGACCTCGTCCCCTTCATTCAGGTGGAGGGCGTGTTCACCGACGGTAGCCGCCTTATCACCGTCCACAGCCCCATCCAGTAGGCCTACCCCTCGAAAGGAGTTAGCGTATGTCAGCAATCATCAGTGTCAAAGAGACCGGTGCCAAATTTCTGGGCGGCATCGTGGTGGGAAAGGGTGACATCGAATTCAATGTCGGCCGTCCTGTCACCACCCTCAAGGTGCGCAACACGGGTGACCGCCCCATCCAGGTCGGTTCCCACTTCCACTTCTTCGAAGTGAACCGTGCCCTCTCTTTCGATCGTGCTGCCGCCTTCGGCCAGCACCTGAACATCCCCGCGACCACCGGCGTGCGTTTCGAGCCCGGTGAGGAGCACGAAGTATCCCTGGTGCCCTTCGGCGGCAAGCAGTGCGTCTACGGGTTCAACAACCTGGTGGACAACTGGGCTGGTGTCAGCTCTACCTACCAGCCCGTGAAGACGAACAGCGTCGAGGCCGCCAAGCAGCTTGGCTTCCTCTCCAAAACCAACTAGCCACAAACAGAGGGAGATGAGCGTTATGCCTAAAATGACAAGACCCGAATATGCAAGTCTTTACGGCCCCACCGTTGGCGACAAGATCCGCCTCGGCGATACCGACCTGTTCGTTGAGATCGAAAAGGACCTTCGGGTCTACGGCGACGAATCTGTTTGTGGTGGCGGCAAGACCCTTCGTGACGGCATGGGCCTCGACAACCGCATCACCAGTTCCGGTGGCGCGCTGGATCTGGCCATCACCAACGTGACCATCATTGATGCCATCCAGGGCATCATTAAGGCTGATGTTGGTCTGAAGGACGGCAAGATCGTTGGCATCGGCAAGTGCGGCAACCCCAACACCATGGAAGGGGTCACCCCCGGTCTGGTCGTGGGCGCAGCCACCGATGTCATCGCCGGCGAGCAGCTGATCCTGACGGCAGGCGGAATTGATTCCCACGTCCACGCCATCTGCCCCCAGCAGTGTGAGCACGGTCTGGCCAACGGCGTCACGACGTTCTTCGGTGGTGGTCTCGGCCCCACTGATGGCACCTGTGGCACCACCATCACCTCCGGCCCCTGGAACATCGAGAAGATGCTGCGCGCCTTCGACGGCCTGCCGGTCAATGTCGGCCTCCTTGGCAAGGGTCACGCCCAGAACCCCGCCCCGCTCATCGAGCAGGTCGAGGCTGGTGCCTGCGGCTTCAAGTGCCACGAGGATTGGGGCACCACGCCTTCGACCCTGCGCACCACCCTCCGCGTTGCGGATGAGCTTGATGTCCAGGTGGCCATCCACACGGACACGCTCAACGAGTCCGGGTACGTGGAAGACACCATCGCCGCCCTCGAAGGCCGCACGGTTCACACCTACCACACCGAAGGTGCCGGCGGCGGTCACGCCCCCGACATTCTCAAGGTGGTCGGCCTGAGCAACGTTCTGCCCAGCTCCACCAACCCCACCCTGCCCTTCGGCATCAACAGCCAGGGTGAGCTCTTCGACATGATCATGGTTTGCCACAACCTGAATCCCGGCGTTCCCTCCGACGTGGCTTTCTGCGAGAGCCGTGTGCGCTCCGAGACCATCGCCGCTGAGAATGTGCTGCATGACATGGGTGCCATTTCCATGTTCTCCAGCGATTCCCAGGCCATGGGCCGGGTCGGCGAGAACTGGCTCCGCACCGTTCAGGCTGCTGACGCCATGAAGCGGGGCCTGGGCAAGCTGCCCGAGGACAGCCCCAACAACGACAACTTCCGCGTGCTCCGCTACGTGGCCAAGATCACCATCAACCCCGCCATTGCCCACGGCATCAGCCACGTTCTGGGTTCTGTCGAGGTCGGCAAGATGGCCGATCTGGTGCTCTGGGAGCCTAAATTCTTCGGCGCCAAGCCCAAGATGGTCATCAAGGGCGGCCTAATCAGCTACTCCGTGATGGGCGATCCCAATGCTTCGCTCCCCACCTGCCAGCCGATCATCTACCGCCCCATGTTCGGTGGGTTCGGCTCCGCTCTCTCCGAGACTTGCCTCACCTTCGTCTCGCAGTTGGCCATGGATCGCAACATCAAGGAGAAGTATGGCCTGAACCGCCGGGTGATGCCCGTTAAGAACGTGCGCGCCATCTCCAAGCGCGACATGATCCGCAACAACATCACCCCCCAGTTGATGGTGAACCCCGAGACCTTCGCCGTGACTGTGAACGGCAAGCACTTGACGGTTGAGGCTCTCAAGAACATCTCCCTCAACCAGCTCTACTTCTTCAGCTAGTACGGGCCGTCATTACCCGGGTCGAAATTTCGACTGCACCCGGGTTGGCCATTTGTCGGGAGACGTCGTCCCCAAGGACTGTCGTCGGGGACGACGTCCTCCCGCCCTTCCAAAAACCTAGGAGGTCCAATGATCATTATCGAATCCGTGCTGGGCAACGTTAAGGACGCCGCCTGGCTTGACAGGGTCGCGACCGCCGCCTTGGACAGCCTTCCTCTCAACCAATGGGATGCGCAGAAGAACCGATTCCGGAAGATGACTGAGCAGGGGGCCGAAATGGCCGTTTCGCTCGAGCGCAATACCTTCCTCCGGGACGGGGACATCCTTGCCTGGGATGAAACGACGAAGATCATGGTCGTCGCCAGGATCACTCTGCGGGATGTGATGGTGGTGAACCTCGGGGCCCTGGCCACGAAGGATCCTGCTGTCATGGTCCGCACCTGCGTTGAACTGGGCCATGCCTTGGGCAATCAGCACTGGCCGGCCATCGTGAAGAACGATCAGGTTTTCATCCCCCTCACCGTCGATCGCAAGGTGATGTCCTCCGTGATGAAGACCCACAATTTCCAGGACGTGACCTATGAGTTCACCCCTGCCGACGAAGTCATTCCCTATCTCTTCCCCCATGAAGCGCGACGCCTCTTCGGTGGCGCCGAGCAGGAATCCCATGGGCTGAAGCCAGTCATTGCCGACCAACACGACCACGGCCAGGGCGCGCACTCGCACGGCCAACACGCGCACGCCCAGTCATGACCGCCCTTTCCGAAACGGCCCTCGATCCTGCTCCCCGAATGGATTGCTCTGCGGGCGATTGGCTTCGCATGCTCCAGTTCGGAGACTCCGCCCTACCCACAGGCGCGTTCGCCTTTTCCCATGGCCTCGAATCCGCTCTCGAACGGCGCGTTGTCCATGACCACAAGACCCTGCAGTCCTTCGTCAAGACCTCCATGGAGCAATCCGCTTCCGGGGATGCGGTAGCCCTGCTGGTTGCCCATGATGCAGCCCTGAAGGGTCGGGTGGACGTTGCCATCAAGGCCGACCGTTATGTCTTCAACCGTAAGTTGAATGAAGAGGGGCGGGTCATGTCGATCCGCACCGGAAAAAAACTCACTGAAATGGCCAGCCGCATCACCAGCCACCAGTCCCTGCAGGAATGGCTGCGCCTCATCACGACGAACGCGACGCACGGCACTCATCCCGTTTCCCTGGCCATGGTGTTCGCTGCCCTCGGGCTGCCGGCCCAGGGTTGTTTTGCCGTCCACCAGTACGGTGTGGCCACCGCCATCCTCAGTGCCGCCCTGCGCCTTATGAAAATCGATCATTTCGGTACCCAGGCCATTTTATTCGAGCTGACCGGGGACATCCCCGCGGCCTTCCTCCAATCGTCGAGCAAGTCGCTGGAAGACATGTCCAACTACGCGCCTGTCATCGACCTTCTGGCGGCAACCCACGTCAAGGCTCACATCCGCATGTTTATGAACTAGGTCAGACACAGCCTCAGTCGGGAGAAATTCAAATGAAAAAGATCACGCGCATCGGTATCGGTGGCCCCGTCGGCTCTGGCAAGACGGCCATCATCGAAATGCTCACGCCCCTGCTCCTGAAGATGGGCGTCATGATTGTCATCATCACCAACGATATTGTCACTACCGAGGATGCCAAGCACGTTCAGCGGACCCTCAAGGGTGTGCTGGTGTCGGAACGGGTGATCGGCGTCGAAACGGGAGCTTGCCCCCATACGGCGGTGCGCGAAGATCCCAGCATGAACCTCGCAGCGGTTGAGGACATGGAATCCAAGTTCCCTGACACCGACCTGGTGCTCATCGAAAGCGGCGGTGACAACCTCACCCTGACCTTCAGCCCGGCGCTGGTGGATTTCTTCATCTACGTCATCGACGTGGCCGCCGGCGACAAGATCCCACGGAAGAACGGCCCCGGCATCTCCCAGTCCGACATCCTGGTGATCAACAAGACGGATCTCGCGCCCTACGTCGGAGCAAGCCTGGAAGTCATGGATCACGACACGGCCCTGATGCGTCCCGGCAAGCCTTACCTCTTCACCAACTGCAAGACCGGCGAGGGAATCCAGGAGCTGGCCGATCTTATCCGGCGCGACATCCTGTTCGATCTGCCGGTCCGGACCGAGGCGCTCTCCGTTCTTTGATCTCTCGCTCTGGTGGACCACCGGCACGGGTTGTTTGATCGCGAAAAAGCATTTCCAGAAAGGCGTCGTATGCAGGCGTTTATGCAATGTGTAGGTTCTGATCTTTTCATCGCTGAATTGGACGCTCCGGTCGCCCCGAAGGTTCGTTCAGCGGCGTTCTGCCCGGATGCCCCCGATTCGAGGACCTGGGAAAGAGCCCAGGAACTTGGCTCTGACGCCCGGGAACTGGCCTCCTATCAAGACGAGCCCGCTCAGATGGCCAGCGGATCGGTGGGGAAGAATGGATACATGCGCATGAGCTTTGCCCGCCGGGACGAGCGAACGGCCATGATCGATCTCGATCACCGCACGCCCTTCATGGCGCAACGGGCCCTCTACTGGGATGAGGCCCTGCCAAACATGGCTTGCGTCTACATCATTACGACCTCCGGGGGGACCCTTCAGGGCGACCGGTATTCCCTGGAAATCGATGTCGAGGCCGACGCCTACGCCCATATCACCACCCAGGGCATGACCAAGGTCCAGTCCATGGACACCAACTACGCCGCCCAGGCCCAGACCTTCACGCTGGCCGAAAACGCCTATCTCGAGTTCATGCCTGAGCCGATCATTCCCTTCCGCAATTCCCGATTCATTACTGAAACCCACATCGTGCGGGACCCGTCCGCGACTTTGATCTACTCGGAAATTCTGCTGCCCGGGCGCCGCTACCACCGGGAGGATGAATACTTTGGATTTGATGTGTTTTCCTCCTGCGTTAAGGGATTCGACCCATCTGGTGAGGAGCGCTTCTGTGAAAAGTACATCCTCGAACCCGAGCGCACGGATCTTCGCCAGGTCGGGGTCATGGGGGACTTTGACGTCTACGCCAATGTCCTGTTCCTTACCGCGAAAGCCAATGCTGACGAGGTTCACGCCCTAGTGGGAACTGGATTCAGCGTTGAGGATGGACTCGCTTGGGGAGCCAGCAAGCTGCCCAACGATGAAGGCCTGGTCTTCAAGGTGCTTGGCGGGGAAGTGAAACAAGTCAAAGACAAGATCCGCGACTTCTGGACCATCGCACGGAAGGTCGTCACGGGCGCCGAAGTGCCCCCGAAGTTCCTCTGGCGTTAAGTCGATCTCTCCACGAGGCACCCCGGGGTCGAAGACCCTCTTGGTGCCATGCCTTTCGAGAAACGCTGGTTGTTGTCAGCGACCCAAGACTAACCCTTTCACCATAGGAGTGCACCGATGAGTGCCACTGTTTCAACCAATCCCTGGACGCGAGCCACCGAGAACTCCGGCTTCCTCGACTACATCGACACCACCCTGCGTGGCTGCGGCCAGGTCATCTTCATGGACAACCCGCTCACCGGGTTGCTGAACTTCGTGGCCATGTTCTGGGGCGCCTATGCCTCGGGCTCCTCGCCCGCAGTGGCCTGGGGTTCCCTCATCGCCACCTTCGTGTCTACCGCTACGGCCTATGCGCTCGGGGTGGATCTCGACAAGCGCAAGATGGGCCTCTACGGCTACAACGGCATGCTGGTGGGCTGCGGCATCCCCACCTTCCTCGCGGCCACGCCCATGATGTGGGGGTTCCTGGTCATCGGCTCCGCCGTTTCCACCGTGGTGATGTTGGCTGTGGCCAATGTCTTCTCGACCTGGAAGACGCCGGCTCTGACCTTCCCCTTCGTGCTGACGACCTGGCTTGTGATGCTGGCCGCCTATGCCTTCCCCACCCTGCCCATCACCGGCCTGGGTCACGCGGCCCTGTCGCACGCCCCCGTGGTCGTGCATGCCGCCATGGGCCCTGTCGAAGTGGTCCGCGCCTCCCTTGTGAGTGTGGCGCAGGTCTTCTTCGTCAATAGTCCGATGGCCGGCTTCATCTTCCTGGTCGCACTGGTGGTCGAGTCCCGCTGGGCCGCAGGCCTCGCCTTCGGCGGCGCCCTCATCGCCGTGCTTTGCGCCATCCTGTTCGGCGCCGACACTGGCGCGATCAAGGACGGCCTCTGGGGCTTCAGCGCCGTGCTTACGGCCGTGGGCGTCGGTTGCGTGTTCATGAACGTCGGCACCAAGACGCTCATCTACGCTGGCTTGGCCACGGTGGTCACCGTGGTGGTTCAGGGTGCGCTCAACGTCACCCTGGGCACCTTCGGCATCCCCACATTCACCTTCCCCTTTGTCCTCACCGCCTGGCTGTTCCTCTTGGCCCAGCGCAACTTCGATTCCAAGACCAACTAACTCTCGAAGGAACGGCTGCGCGGGGGATTCTCCTCCGCGCAGCCTTTCTCCGGCCTCCACGAAAGGTAGCTGATGCACATCCTGGACAACTACCTGAGTCCTGCCACCTGCGCCGTGATGACCGCCGCCATGGTTCCGGTCTGGACCGTGTCGGTCCGGAAAGTGCAGCGTGAACTTCCCAACTCCAAAATCCCCCTCTTGGGCATCGGGGCCGCCTTCACCTTCCTGATCATGATGTTCAATATTCCGGTTCCCGGTGGAACCACGGCCCACGCCATTGGCGGAACCCTCATTGCGGTCCTGCTGGGTCCCTGGGCGGCCTGCCTCGCGGTGAGTGTCGCGGTGCTGATCCAGGCGCTGCTGTTCGGGGATGGCGGAATTCTGGCCTACGGCGCCAACTGCTTCAACATGGCCTTCGTCATCCCCTTCCTGGGCTACTTCATCTACACCTTCTTCCGCGGTCGGGTTAGCGGGGCCCGGGCTCAGATGTTCTGCCTCGGGGCGGCCTCCTATCTGGCCCTCGTCGCAGCCGCCCTCTGTGTGGCCATCGAGTTTGGTCTCCAACCGGTCCTGGCGAAGGATGCGGTGGGCCTTCCCCTCTACTGCCCCTACCCGCTTTCAGTCTCGGTCCCGGCCATGCTGATCCCGCACATGACCATCGCCGGCTTCGTGGAGGCCTTCTTCACGGTGGGCGTCTTCGGGTTCATCAACAGGGTTTCTCCCAGCACCATCTACGAGGTCCCCGAGCAACGGATCCACCTTGGCTATGGCCTGCTCGTGGGCATGGCGTGTCTTTCACCGCTGGGGCTCCTGTCCAATGGGACGGCCTGGGGCGAGTGGCGTATTGAGCAACTCAAGACCATGGCGGTCGGTGGCCAAGGCCTGGCCACGATGCCTTCCCGCATGGTCCATGGATTCCACTTGAATGTCGCCTTCCCGGACTATGCAGTGGCAGGAATTCCACCCTTCCTGGGCTATGTACTCTCGGCCATTGCCGGTGGCGCCGGCCTCATCGTGGTCTTCAAGCTGCTTGGCCTGATGCGGAGGCAGGGCGCGGTGAAGACGTGACGACCCACCTGCCGGACTGGCTTCAGGTCCATGAGGACTATGCCCCTCGAGCGGAGCGAGAGGCCTTCATCGACCGCAGCATCCTGTCCTTCCTTGGGGTGCTCAGCATCGCCCGCCCCCGGGATGGGGTTGTGGAGCCCGGGGTCCGGGTGGAACCCGTGGTCAAAATCCTCGCAGGCTTCATCGTGATCCTGCTGCTTTCGCTAACCCGGAGCGCTCTGTTTATTAGCGTGACGGCCGTGGGCCTACTGGTCCTGGTGGCGGGTCAGCGGGGTGAGTTGATCGCCGCAGTGTTGCGCACCAGCCTGATTTCGGGGGGCTTCACGCTGCTGACCCTGCTGCCCTCCGCGCTGTTCGGGCATGGCTCGTCCATGGTCATGATCACCGCCAAGGTGCTCATTTCAGCGGCCACGGTGAAGCTCATTGCGGAAACGTCCGAATGGGCCTCCCTGACAGGGGCGTTCAAGCGCCTGGGAGTCCCCGACCTCTGCCTGCTGGTCCTGGACATCACGCTGAGCTACATCACCCTCCTGGGTGAGTTTGCCCTGGCCATGCTCTATGCACTCAGGCTCAGGTCTGTGGGGAGCAATGCCGCCAAGGCTGCCTCCCTGTCCGGGATCGCAGGAAGCCTGTTCCTCAAGTCCAAGGAGATGGCCGAGGAGATGTACGCGGCCATGGAGTGTCGCTGCTTTACCGGCGAGTACCGGGTCAGTTCGAAGCTTTGCCTGGGCTTCAGAGAACTCTCACTGGGAACCGCAGTATCCCTCCTGGCCATGGTTTTCTTCCTCCTCCGGGCGTGATCGCTCGGGCCCTGATCCCCCCCAACCCCTTTGACAAGGAGCTTCAAGTGCTACCTCAGATCAATACCGGCAACACAGGATTCATGATCCTATGCGCCAGCCTAGTCATGCTCATGACCCCCGGACTGGCCTTCTTTTACGGCGGTTTGATGCACCGCAAGAATGTCCTGGGCGTGATGATCCAGAGCTTCGTATCCATGGGCTGGACCACCGTCCTGTGGTTCCTGTTCGGCTATTCCATGTGTTTCGGCCCCTCCGTCCACGGGATCATCGGCAACCCCTTCACCCACGCGCTCCTGCGAGGCATCGACCTCCAGAGCCTCTACCAGGGCAACGTCACCTTGGGAATTCCGACCTTCGTGCATGTGGCCTACCAGATGATGTTCGCGATCATCACTCCGGCGCTCATCACCGGTGCCTTCGCCAATCGGATCACCTTCAAAGCCTACATGTGGTTCCTGACCTTCTGGCTGATCTGCGTCTACTTCCCCTTCTGCCACATGGTTTGGCATCCTGATGGAATCCTGGCCCAGTGGGGCGTCCTGGATTATGCCGGCGGCATCGTCGTGCACAACACCGCTGGAATCGCGGCCCTGGCCTCCATTCTCTATGTCGGCAAGCGGAAGATCATCGACCACACCCCCCATAGCATCCCCCTGGTGGCCCTGGGCACCGGCCTCCTGTGGTTCGGCTGGTACGGCTTCAATGCCGGCAGCGAGTTCCAGGTGGACTCCGTCACGACCTCCGCCTTCATCAACACGGATGTTTCGGCCTCCTTCGCGGCCGTCACCTGGCTGGTCATCGAATGGATGAATGAGAAGCAACCCAAGTTCGTGGGCCTACTCACGGGGGCCGTGGCCGGTCTGGCGACAATCACGCCTGCTGCGGGCTATGTCTCTCCGGCCATTGCGGCCCTGATCGGCGTCATGGCTGGCATCGTCTGCTACTACGCGGTGGCTCTCAAGAACAAGCTCGGTTGGGATGACGCCCTCGATGTCTGGGGAGTCCACGGCGTGGGCGGCATGATCGGCATCATCTTCCTCGGATTGTTCGCGAACAAGGCCTGGAACCCGAACATTGTCACCAACGGCCTGCTCACCGGAGGCGGGTTCTCCTTCTTCGGCAAGCAGGTCGCGGCAGTGGCCATCTCCACTGTCTGGGCCTTCGTGTTCACCTACGGCATGCTCTGGCTCATCGACCGCGTCACCCCTGTCGTTGTTGATGACAATGTGCAGGCAAAGGGCCTGGACATGGGACTCCACGGCGAAACGGCCTACACGGACGATACCCACGTCCATGATGCGATCTAGCCCAATTCCAAGCCTGGGGCTGGTGGCCCTGTTGGTCGGATCTGCCTTGCAGATTCGGGCGACGGCCCCCGGCCCAAGGCTTGGCCCTCTCGACCCCTCCGCAGGGGGGGGCGTGGAGGGCCGGGTCCTGGATTCCAGGGGTATTAAACTCGCCGGCGTCACGGTGGAAACACGTGGGCCCGGAGACGGCCCGGGGCAGACGACCGTCACGGACGGGACCGGTGCTTTCCGGCTCCC
>Ga0214165_1000420_pt1 | contig 30611 bp, 18 predicted proteins | sample TroBogypolimnion_34_FD_153004 | JGI IMG/M metagenome (GOLD analysis project Ga0214165, IMG submission 153004) | Freshwater microbial communities from Trout Bog Lake, WI - Practice 03JUN2009 hypolimnion v3 | ecosystem: Environmental > Aquatic > Freshwater > Lake > Hypolimnion/Profundal zone ... | reverse complement strand
CCCCCTGCACAGTATAGGTTGCCCGAGCCGTAATCAGGATTCGAAGCATATCCTGCAGATCCAGTGCCACCACCACCACCACCACCACCAATTACCCCATTATTAGTTAAGCTAATGGATACCGCAATGTCTCCGTCAAACTGAAGAGCCGGACCTCCGAAGCCGCCTGCCGAATTTAACAAAGCGCCGTTCCCGCCTGCGCCTATTATGGAACCATTGTTAACGAGAGCTAATTGACTTCCGACCGGAAACGTAGCGCCAGTACGGAGAGCAGGTGTTGTTTGATTGCTTGCACCAATGACTACAGATGGTGCGATCGTAACGGTGCCTACTACTGGTGAATTACCGTTCCACCCGTGAGATTGGAGCAGAGTGGTTAACACTACGTTTGTTTGACTTTGTGATACCGTGATATCAAAACTAAATCGAGTGTTAATGACATCGACTAACGTGGTCGTGTTGTGTCCACTTGCATTAGTCACTGTTAACGAAACAGTGAATGATCCGCCTGATGTATAAGTATGCGACGGATTCTGGGCAGCAGATGTTATGCTACCGTCTCCGAAATTCCACAACCAGCTAGTTGGAAAGTTGGACGAAGTATCTGTAAACTGTACAGCTACTGGGGCTATACCTGTTGCATTTTGGTATGTAAAACTAGCTACTGGTGGGATAACAGTCGCAGCAGCAGCGGGCATTATCCAAGTATCGTGGCCGCTTACGTTGGTTGCTGTTAACGAAACTGCAAAAACTCCAATCGTGTTATACGTGTGTGACGGATTCCGGTCAGTAGAGGTTGCACCGTCACCAAAATCCCACAACCAGCTAGTCGGCGCATTCGACGAGGTGTCTGTAAATTGCACCGTAAATGGTAGTGTGCCGTTCACTGCACCAGTCGGAGTGCGAGTGAACCTAGCAATTGGAGCAGAAGACACTTGTACAGGAACAGTATGCGGAGAACCGGAACCAGCTTGATTGGCTGCTACTAGGGTTACGTCATAGGTGCCAATAGTTGGGAATGTGTACTGGAAGGTTTGTGCAGATGCTGTAAAGATGATCCGGTTCGCGGCTCGGTCGGTCACGGTCCATATCCAACTTGTTGGCGTATTTGCAGATGTGTCTAAAAAGCTAACTGGTAATGGTGCGGTTCCGGTCGTTGAACCAGCTGTTTGAAAATTAGTTATGGGAATAGCATACACTAACACAGAACTAGTTGCAGTTGCGTGACCTTTTGCGTTTGTTACAGTTAGTGTGATTACATACGTGCCTTGGATCACAAACGTCTTTGTAGGGGTTTCGTCTGTAGATAGAGTACCGTCGCCAAACGACCACAAGTAACTAGTTGCCCCAGTCGAATTACTAGCGAAGGAGATTGTTGGATTGGTTGGAGTTGAAATCGTTGCTGACTGTAGAATGCCCGCTGTTGGCAGTTGCGCTGATTGCCAAACTGATACGTTAGTAAGTGTTGTATGGATAATGGTCAACAGATCGTCGTACGTCGATAATCCGTGCATATTTCCTGTCCCGTCTGGTCCTGCTGGACACCACAAGAAGTTTTCACCGATGTGGGTGCTTAGTACTGCGATTGTGTTATCCCAGTACGTGTTATTAAGCTTTGGGGTTACGGAACTATTGTATGACTGTATGTGCGTAGCTAGTGTAATTACATCCGTTAGTAGGGAGTTCCATTGAGCAGAGGTGGGATGGACATTAGATGAGGTAACCGTTGTTGTAACACGTTGTGCTGTCGGCGTTATGCCGATTGCAGTAGCAATCGCAGTAATGCTAGTAATTAGTACATTGTACTCAATCTGAGATGCGTATGCAGTGCACGTGATTCCAATCCAATCAGGCGTTGCATAGTAGCTAAGGGAATTTGTTGTTGGATCAAACCAAATAGCCGTCGGAGTCAATGGGTCTAATGACGGGGTAGGAGGTTTATTGCCGATGCTCAACCCAGATGCGATAACACTCCATTGACGTTGAGTAGTGTATACTTTCGGAACCCCTGGGGATGTGGCAGTGTCTACCCAAATTTGACCAATTACAGGATTGACTGGAGCCACTGAAGACGCAAAATTTTCCAACAAATGCAGGAAATTTGTCCATAGCGCTTCACCATACACCGGAAATCTGTATCCAACAAACGTTAGTGAAGTTGAGTTGTCTTGTGTTAGTGGTGCGACTAAGATGTCTGCTACCGTAGTATCACTGTGTTTGACAATGTATGTACCTGACATTTACGAAATCCTTGGGTATATTGGATATTTAGCGCAACTTGCAGATGAGTTACTTACTCACTAGAGGGTTGCAAGCTGGATAGACGGAATTCCACATTTTTGCAAGTATGCAATACCATCCGTCGACTTGTACAATTCGGTATAATACACTCGTTGTATTCCAGTTTGTGCTATAAGTTTTGCACAATCGATGCACGGAGATGTGGTAGTATATATAACTGCTCCTTCCCCACTTTCTGTGCTACGAGCTAGTTTTGTAATGGCATTGCTTTCCGCATGAATCACATGTGGTAAAGTGTGCCCATCTTCATCTTCGCAAGCATTATCAAATCCAGCACTAGTGCCATTCCAACCTTGACTAACGATTCTATCACGGTGCACGATGACACAACCGACTTTTCTACGAACTGCATGGGATTGTTGCGCGAATACCGCTGCAACGTTCATCCACATTTGATTAAATCTATCTTCTTTTTTCATAAGGTCTGCACTGTAACTATTTAACATACCAGCGAAAATACTTGTTTGCCACAAACAAGTATTGTAATACATTTAGTAGTAGGTGACCGCGGTCACTTATATCAATCAACAACTTATTTCTAAAGGTGCTTTATAATGGCAACTGTTGAATCAACCCAACAATACGATCCAGTCATTGCAATGACTAACAAACTCTCCGCAACTTTTCGCGGAGTCACTAAACAAATCCCATTCGGTAACACAATGTTGAAGCGTCTGCAAACACACTTTGTATACTTTATTGACGAGATCCAGCGTGGTCCGGAATACGATCGCAGTAAGTTGGGGTTCTTTGTACTCAAATGGGTGCAAAAGGTCGGAGAGGCGTTAGTGCTAGATGCTCCAGATTCGGAGATCGATGTCGAGCTAGAAAAGCTGTTGAATGCGCAATACGTGCATAATAACTTCTATCTAAGCGCTACCTAATACGTAGCCTCGAACTCTCCAACCACCTTCGGGTGGTTTTTTTACGTCTAAATATTAACCGAGTGCACTACGTAGTCCAGCTGCCGTGGCATCGTACGTAGCTTGTTCAGCTGCGGAGGTTGCTTGTGCAGCTTGAGCTTGCGCTGCAGCTATTTGTGTAGTAATCGAATCGATTTGCGCAGTCGTCAGCGACGACTGCGAGGTGTTTTGAGCAAGACTCGGTTCTACGTACGTTTGTTGCTGTTGGTTGACGGGCCCACCACTATCACTCGACAAATCACGCCTCAGATAATAATTTACCGAACCGACAAGTCTGGAAATTTCTGCAGTCATTTGACTGGATGCTGTAGTTAAGTAATCGTACGCAAACTGCACCTTAAGCATAGAAGTGGTATCTCCACTATCTGTCATAGTCAGATCGTCGAAATCCATTGCGGTCAACCGTGGATTTTTAAATGAGAATGTGTTTACACCTGCACCAAACAAATGTACGTGATGAACTCGCACAGTCTTAAACAATGAAGTCGCTGCTGTGCCGGTGGCCTTCATGTGCGTTATTGTGTCACCTGGCGACCCCGAAGACTGTGCGTACAAATTGGGTCTAAAATCGCCCGTATTCCGCTCCTGTATGTTTATTCCAGAAGCTGATGCGTTAATCTTAGTCAACGATCCTAGACCGGTTTTGAAGTCGTATTGACGATTGTCGACTAAGGAGCTATCATCAATGTTAGTGATAGGGCTCATTAATTTCAAAACATTCGAAAAGAACTGCATAACGCTGTTTGCGTTGTCGTCAACGAAAGTTAGATCAATCGGAGTGAACGTCGTTTTAACTAATGCACCTTTTCTGATCCCATATTCATTATATTCTTGGTGTTCGAATTTGATTTTCGGACGAGACGCAGTTTGGGTAAGTAATGCAAACCTAGTCATGTCAGCAATTCCCGCGTAATCAGGATTGAGTTCAATCTCCGTAACAAATAAAAACGAATGCTTGCTCGAACTATTCCACGTAGCCAAATCGGAAGCATATGCCGAGACGTCTCTAACCTGCCCACTGTCGTTTGCAACAGGAGCACTAGAATAACTGCGTTGGGTTGTCGGTGGAGGTACCCGAATGTTAGAAGAGCGTGGATCAGCCATAGTTCTATTTATCGACGCCAGTTAGTTCCGCGTACTTTATGTTCTCGCCCCACGTTTGGATCGTTATATGGATACTTCGGATCGAGTGTAGTATCATCCTTGGTTCCAGTTCTGGCCCAGGGTTCGTGTTGCGGATATCGATTAGTAAGAAAAGCTAGATCTGGAGCTTTTTGATCTGCAATAGCAACTGCTGCTATTGCAGCATCCGCTGCTGTTGGACCATTCATGTGAATGGTTGAGCCAGTTTCTAAAATAGTTCCACCAGCTTTGGTGTTATTATCTCCACCAGATTGCTCATTTATGCTGCCAGACACCGCATTAGTTTCGTGATTACCACCTGCTGTTTCGTGTATGTCTAATCCAGCCTTTATTTCGATATTACCAGTGGCTTGTAAATTATAGGTACCGGTGACGTTCGTGTGACGAGTGCCACCAGCAGTTTCGTGCAAGTGACCATCGGCTTTTGTATCAATGTTACCCGCAGCTGTAACTTCGAGATTGGCGCCAGCTTGGATACGAATGTCAGCATCACTCTTGAGATGTATACCAGTTTTGCCATATAACCGAATCGTCTCTTCTGCAGTTAGGTTGATATGCTTTGCAGTCGCTGAGATTTTTTCAGTACTAAAGATATCAATACTACCATCTTCGTCAATTTCAATCCAATTATTGCCTTTAGCGGTATTGATGTAGATCCGTTCATTCGTATCATCCATGATGATCTGATGACCTGCCGTGGTCCGAAACTTAATGCGACAGTTTGCTCGGCGATCGTCCATAGAAATCGAGTGGAACCCAGGAGTTGTCCAGGAATACGTTTCATTATCAGGAGCACCTTCATTGTCTCGCCCTTGCATCAATCCTTGTGTTATATTGATTGTGCTACCGTCTTCCTGAGTAAATGCGACGAGACTATCATCTTTGACGTGACACGGACTTGGTTGATAGTTGTCTTCGTCAATGACTGCCGCATTTTGAAAATCAGCGCCTCGGGTGCGCCACTCGAAATTTCCAAGACGGGAAGTAAATGCTGCAGTTTGGTTATCGTACAACGGTTGGATTGGATTCTCAGTTGCTGTGACCGGACCGTATGGTGCACCTTTTGGATGAGGAACGGTACCATCCTGATCTTCATAAAAGTACCGACCGTGCGGAAGAGTGTTGACCACAAACTGTTCGTATATCGATCCCACCCAAACTCGTTGGTTGACTACACCATTGATACACATCACTCCAACAAGTGCTCCGAGTTTTGGAATCGCCCACATACCATAGTTAAGAGGCCCTTGTGAATAATCATCCTCCGGTCCGCGGGCCAATTCACTAGTAGTAGAACCACCAAATGGTGTCATGTACGTGCAGATGGGGATACTGGTAAAGTCTGCTGGATCTAAGTCAGGGGGGTCACCAAGATCAGGACAGAGTACAAACAACCGCCCCATCTGTTGAGGGTCGTCTGTACTAACTACGCGACCGATTGTTATACCGTAGAACAACTTTCCCCGAAGTCCAGCATTTTCATCATTGATCGCCGCGCGTTTGTTGAGAAAGGTAGTTGTTAAGTTACTCATGGTTATCCAGTGTACGGCAAGTATTTACCGCCTTGGTAATGTAGCACTTGCTTCTTGTTACTAGAAGGGTTACGAGATACCGCAATGTGCACCCATGGGTTTCTGCCAGGAGGTTCTTCCAATATCAACTGCTTGAAGGGAACGTTTAATGAAATGATCGCATCGACAATTTGCTTCGGTTTCCATTTCGATGATTGGAAATCAACAGCTTCCCCTTTCATGTGATCGCTATCAGCAGCACCACCAACAGCTCTATTGACAACTGCGTTTCTGTATCCGCTACTGATAGTAACCGGGAGGTTAAGTTGATCCTTAATGTATTGCAGTGCATTTGCCACACTTGCAATGTTATCGAGAATATCCTGCGAAGCTGGATCGTTCTGTCCTGGTGGAACTTTGCTGGTGGCTGTAAAGTGACGTAGTGCAAAGTCTGTTGTCAGTTTAGTATCCGCAGACGCAGTTGCAAGAGTAAACCTACCGTTGTTTGATCCTGACACGAATGGTGCAGATGGGGTGATCGGTGTTGGTGGAGTAGTTGCGCTTTGTTTACTTTCAGGAGTTGGACTACCTGTTGTACTAGCCGTACTGCTATTTGACGTAACTGGGTTCAAATTGATTGCTAGCATTGACAACTCAGTCGTGAACGACCCTTCCGAGAAGCTGTTTCTAATTGTTTGCACTCTCCACAATCCCTTAAACCAGAATTTTTCAAAAGTTTGAACTCGAGAGTTAGCAGTTACTAAGCCAGCTGCCGATGATGGCATCATAATGTTCAAATACACGTCTGGAATATCAATATACAGCGCATCGGCTACATCTTGTGGTTGATACGGATCAATCGCAAATTGCTTGAACCAACCTGTGTGCCCACGAGTACGCACAATTACAGCAGTTTTTGCTGCACCAATTGCCCAAGTCCGATCTAGCGTTACGTCGTACGCTTCTTTAGAATTCGACAATCCTTGGTTTCCAGAAGTTTGTTGAGTAGATCCCTGTGAAGTGCCTACGGATCCGTGCATTCCTGCAACACTAGATCCGTCCGGAGTTGCAACATCGGCCGATGGAGTTGTTCCCTTTGTAGTAGTGTTTCCCACGTTATAATTACTACTCACTGTTTGAATATTCGTGATACTAGAAAAGTACCCCATTCCCTCCTCGATCTGCATATCAAAAGCTTCGATGTCAGTGTTGTGACCGGTGAAAATGTAGTCATATATTACAACATTCTGGGCACCAGCAAGAGCAGTTTCAGGATCATCAGCAGTACGCATAGCCTTGACAATTTCCTGTTGTCTGTTGAAGTAGGTCGGAACGATCGTAAACACAGCTTTGGTTTCTGTGGCAGTAGCCTCAAGCGTCGCTACGACTCTATAGAAAAATGCATCAATTGCAGGATTTGTCGCAGCTTGGTCTAAGTATTGTTGACACGCGTTAAAGATGTATGCTATTGCTCCTTCGAGTGACACATTGGCTGGAATAACAGCCGGCTGAGCCCCGCCGCTAGCAGCTGATCTGGTATTGCGTTCACTTGTCGTTGTCCATGACGCAATTCGGGATAAGCTAGGATGAATACGGATCTCGTATTGAACAGGTACTTTACCTCTCGCAATCTCCGGATCGAGATGCTTGAGATTGGCAGCTGCATCAGCGGTGTATTGCTTTGCCAAGTCGTTGAGCATGTCAGTTAAACTGCCAGCACCACGAATTAGTTGACCACTAGCTGAAGATGTCAAGTTTGGATCGAGCGCAAGCCCACCAACGATATTAAGTAGGGTAGCAGTGTATACAGATCCTTGTTCTGTAACGCTCACTTTGAATGAATCAATGGAACCGTAAATTGCTGGAGTGTCAAGCACATACCCAACTTTGCTTGGTTTACTGTCCCGATCGTCAGTTTCACCTATGAAGATGGTTTTGATAATTATACGAACGTCCTGAGATACTGTGTTCAATCCGAGACAAGCAAGTCGGTAGATGCTTAACATTTTTATACCAAGAGGTTCTCGTAGAACGATCGTTCCAGTAAGAGTTTGCAAAGCTTCAGTTCCAGTTGAGATTTTCGGATTCGCGACCGTTGTTTCACACTCCAACTGTTCAACCATGATATCAACATCCTGCAACCCGTTGGTTAGAACGTAGAACATGTTTTCATCGTTCTGCACCGCACCTGGTGGATATGTCGGTAACCGGTATCCAAATTCATCTTTCAATGTCGGAGTGTTAAGCAGTTGCTTGAACAGTGTTTCATTTTCAAATACCGGTGCTACGTTTATTAGATGTTTTGCACTACATAGTGCCACGACATGGTAGTACGAATATGTGCGAAATTGGTCCAATTTGTTACCAAATCGGTTAACGATTGCAGTTGGGCTAACATTCGGTGCTGTCTGAGTTGGGAAGCGCATTTATTTAATTCTCGACGGGTGGGGCATGGTTAATATCATTCCAGCATATAGCTCCGCAACAGGGTCAATGATGTTGTTATATTGCAACACCAGCCAACCGAGCGAATCATCCCCATACAGTTGGTACGTAATGATGTTCAGCCGAGTGCAAGTTTGATCAGTCAACTTAATGACGACATCATCTGCTTGATGTGCAAACACTTTGCGAGTCCACACGCCAGTACCAACAGCATTTTGTGTAGTGGTTCCACCGAAATTGTATCTTGTTTTTGCCATTTTACCAGCCTATTAATTTGCCAAGTTTGTAGTCAGCTAGCGAGAACTGCTCAATTTCATACGGAGACTTCGTTTCTTTGAGTCCGATAGAAATATTCATAACCGTTGGGAACGGAACCCCATCGAGTGTTGGTATATAGTCAACATCGTTAGGGTAGTTAAACACAAGCGATTCTATGACAACTGGAATCCGGCGCAGATTTTGAGGACCATCCACCGCTGCACTACCATCCGCACTGTATCCGTAAAGGTATAAGATTTCTGGAGGTGCGCCGAGTGTGCTTTTGATAACTTCAGGACCTGTTGATTGTGCGGATTCTGCAGTCGGAGTGATCGGTGTCGTTTGTGCAGCTAACTCAGCCGCAGTCGGACCACCTTGCCCGCCACGGCCAGATCCGGCTGTACCGTTACTCAAATCCAAACGACGCGGATCGTGCATCGCAAAACTTGCTGAACTGGATCCGGAGCCGACTCTGGATACTACCGGATTTTCATAATTTGCATCAGCAACCACTCTCGCTCGAGAACTTGCAGCAGTAATAGCTGGCAATTGGGCATTCGGTGAGATTGTTTGATTTATAGCATCCGACGATGTTTGTATAGTGCCACTAGCAATAACAGCAGTAGGAGGAGTAGCATACGGTTGGGGATGGTCACGATTGAGTCTCGCAACTTCTGCAGCTGCTGCGGCATTGTCTGCTATTACCGAGGCTACTCCTCCTTGGCGAGCCATTCGAGCGTTTGCTCTCGCGTTGATACCGGCACTAGTGTCCATCGAGTGATCTACAACCTCTGTCTGGGTTGGAGTTTGAATTTGTGAACGACCGAAGTACGGTTTAGTCCAACCACGCAATACATGCAAATTGGTTAAGTTAGCGGATGCCTCAACTGAATTGCGAGAAATTAGCTTAAATTCACTAATATTAAAGGTTCGTCCGGGGCTATTCTTGAATGATAAAATTTGACCAGGTGCATGCAATGGTGAGAACGTTGAGTACTCAGCTGATTCAGTAACTTGGATAGACGGTTGAACCCCAAACACGAACATGTCTCCACTATTCATGGTTGATACCAAATACACTTTATACGTGTAAGGATTGGGATTGATTACATCAACAGCAGGATCATTTTGACTAGCACTCGCAGCATGGACTGACACCTGATGCTGTTGAATTTGGTTGCCATTGCTAGTCGATGGTGGCAGAGCTCGAGCTGTTAACGTTGTATTACGAAGAGAAGTTGATGCAGCTGTCGTTTGAACATCAGGTTGGTTGTCAAACTGAGTATTGAAGCTATCTAACGTCACACTACTGAACTCAGCATACTGCGTTTGATCGAGGACTGTTGTGCCATACCTGGCAACCATACTCGCTCTCCCAGCCCCGACCGCAGCATTCGACATGACTGCCATTCCTGATGCAATTTGTCCAACCCCTGTTGTTACTCCGTATTGCGGTGCAGTAGTGGAGACGGATGCTCGGATTCCAGAAAATAGTTGTGTAGCTACGTTCCCAGTATACACCGGAGTGCCTATGTCAATATTCTGAGTCCTACCTCCAGTGCGCTGTCCTGATAGTATGAGAGTCGCTTGTAGCACTGCTGCAATCACCAGCCCGACTTGCAACCTCACCGTTGGTTGGTATCCTGACGGAATACTGATGATCGGCGTTAGTGATTGAATTGGTGGTCGAGGTAACACTACCGCCGGAGCAGATAGCGGTAGTGTATAGGAGGATGCAGTGCTTCTAGCGTATGAGGCGGCGGTTGGTGGCTGCTTCTTTGTTAAGTTGATGCCGTCTTGTGAGATTTGTGAAGACGGATTACTAAGTAACGCATTAACATAATTAGGAAGGGTTGACGACATCTTGCTCCATTCTTGCACGCAGTAGTGACATTAGTGGACGAGCTTGCGCTGGAGACATTCCAACAATTGCTGAAAACGATACAAGGTTATCATCACTCGCAGCTTGTCGAGCTTTTGTGCTGGATGCTGCGGATGTCGGATCATCACCGTCTGCGCGAGTTAACGTTACAACTTCAGGAGGTTGCCGTTGGTACGATTGGTCAAATACCTGAGCTGATAGATGAGTATATTTTTCAGCACGATCAGTACCACATACCAGTGCACCCAGATCCGCACCCGTTTCCTTTACATTAACAAGCGCCTGAAATGCATTTCCAGTTACCATTACCTCAATACCGGATCCGTACGCATCTAATATCAGCTGCTTGCGTTCATCTCCAGTCATCAACCGGTCGGTGTTATTTAGTGCGCCCGTGTCGATGATTGCGACAACTGGGATCAGTTCACGCTGCTTGCAAACTGCCACTAACTGGTCAATCATTTTTTTGTGACCGATTGTCAATGGAGAAAACTTGCCAATTACCATACCTACCGCAGGTGGCGCCGGATCAGCAGCGTCTCCGCGTTCTTCCTTTAGGGATTCCAGTATAGCGTGCTTCGATAAATAGAATGCTTTAAACATCGTAAGGGTATAGGTACTCGTTAAGTATTTATCTAATCCCGTTGCCACCATCCACGAGACGGAGTACTTTAAGAGTGTACTATTCTAATAATCATGGCGAAAAAATCCACAAAACTTACCGAACCCGTCGCTGTTGCAGATATTATCGAAGAATTACCTGATGTGATCATTGAGGAAGTCATTACTGATACAGATGCTCTTGCGGAAGGATTTAAGGGATCAATCGAAGCAACTAAATTAAGAGCAGCTCCCACAGCTGGTGGAGTATACGTCACAAACAAAGCCCTGTTAGCAGAATTCAAGGTTAGTCGCGAAAAAGGCGAAATGACTAAAGAGCTTGCAAAAATGGTAATGTTGATTTGTGAACGGTATGCGCGCCGAGGCAGTTATGCAAGTTATACGTACAACGAAGACCTGCAGAGCTTTGCTCTAATGAATCTTGTTAAGTCGTGGAAGAGCTTCAACCCCGAAAAATCACAAAATCCATTCGCATACTTCACAAGTTGCATCCACAATTCATTCCTACAATATCTCAATCAAGAACGTAAGCACCGCAACATACGAGATGCTCTACTAATCGAAAATGGCCTCGATCCTTCGTACACGTATTCTGGGTCATACACGTACACAGATAAAGCAAACCTCGATACTTCTTCCGATACTACCCAGCACGATGCAAAAACCGAACAAACAACTGAATAAAATGATGATTTTTACCGACTACCATGTCGGTAAATCTCGAGACTTATTTTATACCTCTGTCACTAATGAGTATATGGATTGGTTTATCAATCTAGTGCAATCGACACCTGGTGTCGATTGCATTGGGTTTTTAGGGGATTGGCACGAATCTCGTAGTCACTTACACATGGATACTCTAAACCTAACGTATCAGTTAACTAAGCGGTTAAATGAACTTAACCTACCTATCTACTTCGTTGTCGGAAATCACGATTTATTCAATAAACACAATCGAAATATTCACAGCTGTGTGTTTTTAAACCTGTTGTCAAATTTTATCGTGATTGATCAACCTGTAGTTCGGCCCGAGTTTGATGGTAGTGCGTTATTTTCCCCATTCTTATTTCATCAGGAGTACGATGAACACTTACTCGGACAAACAGCTCAACACTTATTAGGACACTTCGAGTTTAAAGATTTTGTGATCACCGGTTACAATATCAAAATGGAAGCCGGACCAGATTGCACTCAGTTGGCGGATTACAAGAAAATTTTGTCCGGACACTTCCATAAGCGTCAAAAAACACACAATGTTGAGTATATTGGAAACACATTCAGCACTTCATTTGCAGATGCAAATGATATCCAACGTGGCGCTTGTTTGTATCAATTTGATAAAGCCAAAACTACGTACTTCAATTGGACCGACGGTCCTCAATATATCAAGACTACTCTAACTGAGTTATCCGAAGGTAAAGTTAACGCTACCCTTACTCCAAAAACATTTGTTCGTTGCATTGCAGATACTAAGATTACGTACGAAGAGCATACAATGTTAAAGGATACATTCCTTAAGCAATACGGGGTTCGAGCGATTTCCATCGAAGAGGATAAAGTTGCAGCGAAAGCAATACTTTCAGAGACGTTGCCAGGAATTACCAGCGACGAACTCGCAAAATCAACTGTTGACGAACTTGTACACAAAATGTTGAGCCAACTTACTGTTGATGGTATAAACAGTAAGACCCTTGTCGAATTGTACAAGGCTCTAGGTAAATCCTAAACAATGCTTAAAATCAAACAAATCTCATTTCGTAATTTTCGGTCATATGGCAAAGTAGATACGGTGGTGAATTTCGAATCACCAGGCACTACTTTATTAACGGGTAAAAACGACGATGGCGGAACAACGAACGGACAGGGAAAAACCTCTGTTCTATTTGCACTCACGTGGTTGTTGTATGATAAGGTGATTGATTCTGTCAATAAGGATGAATTAATCAATACCACCAATAAGATTGATATGTACGGTGAAGTATCGTTCTCTGTTAAGGGAGATTCCGTAATCGTAAAACGTTGGCGCAAAGGCGGCAAAGGCAATCGCGAGAACGGGGCCGCACTATTACTCAACGGTGAAGATAAAACTCCAGCCGGTAATGACAATATCAATAAGAAGATCCAGGAGCTGATTGGCATCGATTTCGAATTATTTTCAAGAATTGTGGTATACAGTGCTACAAATAAGAGTTTTTTCGATTTGCCTACCACTTCTCACTACGAATCTAACCAGACTGATATGGTTGAGCAGTTATTCAATCTGCAATTGCTATCAGAGAAGGCTGTAGCTCTTAAAGCGCAGATCAAACTGACTGAAACAGAGTTAGTCACCCAAAAGCGTTTAATCGAACAAGCTGAGAAGCAACTAACTTCTCACAAAACACTAGTTGGGAAAACTGAAATGCGTAAAGATAGTTGGGAGCAAACACGGATTGACGATATTTCGACACTAAATGCAGATTTGGAATTAATCGAGCATGTTAATTTCGACGAAGAGCGAAAACACCATTTGGTAATTACTGAGTGCAGTGCCACGAAGCGAGATGTTGCCAATGAAAAACGCATTCATGAATCTAAAGTGGCAACCGTTGTTAGACAAGTTAAGGAATTAAAAAACGAAGTTACCGCTCTCGCTGATTCAACATGTCCATATTGCAAGCAAGAGTTTGACGGAGCAACAGAGAAACGTCAACACGTGCAAGAACAGTTAATAAAGTCAAGTGATCAGTTAACTAACCTAAACTCTGAAATTCAAGCGTGCGATAATGAGATTCGCACACTAGATAGTTTGATAGCTAATTCGAAAAAGAAAACTACAGTTAACGATTTTGATCACCTCGTCCAATTAAAAGCAACACACGCGGACTTAATTACCAAGTTGACCCAATTAAAGGATCAACTCAACCCACATACCGAGACACTCCAGGAGTTGATTGATGCTCAGCCTGTAGTTCCAGAATTTGAAACTGTGAATCAGTTAGCAACTTTAAATGAACATCAGCAATTCCTGTTAAAGTTGCTAACAAAAAAAGATTCGTTCCTACGTAAGGCATTATTGCATAAAAATATTCCACTACTGAATGAACGGATGGCGTACTACCTTGATAACCTTGGGTTGCCACATACAGTAGAATTCACACCAAGTTTAACGGCTAACATTTCACAATTTGGCAGAGAGTTGTCGTTCAATATGTTAAGTAACGGCCAAAAAGCGCGTGTAAATTTCGCGTTATCCCTAGCGTTTGGGGATCTACTGCAGAAGATTCATCAAAAAATTAATATTCAATTGTTTGACGAGGTTCTTGATATTGGGTTAGATGCACACGGAATTTCCGCTGCTTCTCGATTGTTAAAACGTAAAGCTCGAGATGAGGGATTAGCTATTTTTGTGATTACTCACCGAGACGAATTGTCAAATGCATTTGATAACCAATTAATTGTTAAACAAAAGGATGGGTTTTCATACGTCGAGGTTGGTAGCGATAAGTAGATGCACACCATACGCACATAATATGACTAGCAAAGCAAAACTTAAGGGAAATTCATTCGAACGGGAGGTAGCATCAATGTTAAATACCCTGCTCGATACTCAAGAGTTTTGCAGAGCTCCTACGTCAGGAGCGTTTTTTGGCAAATCGAACGCGTTTAAAAAAGCTGGTGCTAGTGAGCACGCAAAACTAACATTAGCTGGAGATTTGACGACTCCAGCTAATTTTCGATACACGATCGAGTGTAAAAATTACGCATCAACTGGTGGACCGAATCCGTATGCTGTGATGGAAGGTCGTTCGGACAGTACTCTCGATAAATGGCTCGCTCAAGTTTCCGATGATGGAAGATTCAAAAATAAGACTCCTTGTTTGTTTTTCAAACTTACCCCGAAAAAGGGCACTTATTTTTGTATCCCTTTTGATAGTGTTGCAGCCAATACGCTCAACGCGTACTCTAAGTATCAAGCAGCTGATGGAAATCAGTGGTTAGTACTTGGGGTATCGTTACTCCACTTACTTAAATAACATCATCAGTTTGTTGGTACCGTACAAACCTTCTTATTGCTTCTTATACTTGTTAAAATTAGGACATTCCAGAAGTCTGCGACATCGTTAGTGGCGAGGCAGCTTTCAGGTGATGATTACGAAACTGTGTGAAATAACACAGCTGTATTGTAGGAGCATATCCTATTGCAGGAGCTTGAGAATGAGCTCATAAACCGTATCAAACAACCCTGTAAACTCAGATAGCAACAGTGGCGGACCTGTCCCCAGGCCGTGTTTGAACAACTGACCTTTCTGATGCAGCAGTATGCAATGTACTGAACTTAACTGCAAAAACCAACAAGTATTCTATCTTTATCCAAATCTCTTTATCTCTACTTTGTTACCAACTGGCAAATTTTTGCCCGGACTGCACCCATTGCCCGTCAGGGGGGATGAAGCTACCTTCATTACACCTAATCTGCACTTAGTTTCCATCTGATTACTTGCTTAACTAAGAGTAAGTTCGAGTGATATGAAGCTATGACTGAAAGGAATAGCTGAAATGTCGCTAGTACTTGACGAAGTCTACCAAATGAATAAATACGTAATACTATCTGGATACCTACCTGATGCGTGCGTTATATCGAGGGTTTTCCCTCCACCAGTACCAATCTACTGGTACCACCAAAATAACTGATTTGGATCTAGTCAAATTAAACCTATTGACTCACATCTACACTTCACGTGGCGAAAGGCTTAATATGACCACATTTGGCACTCGTATCCCTGGATTGTTGTTTGAACAGATCGATCAGCGTGCTGTTGATGTTATTACTGAAGATTTAACGTACGTATTTGCATCAGATCCGAGAGTACTACTTAAAAGTCTACTGGTTACTCCAGTCCCCGAAAACAGCTTAATTCTAGCACAAGCAGATCTACATTACGTTGAACTAAATGTCACCGAGCCGTTTATTTTAAATCTGTCGTTCCAATAAATAGCCACTAAGTGCACCACATACAATGATTAATCCACCATCAACCAACTTTGCAGAGCAATGGATAAACCAATACACTCAGCTCAACAAAGCGATCAATTACAAAGCATTTGACTTCAATGGAATTAAGCTCTCGTTAATCAACTATTTGCGTACATACCATCCTGAAAGTTTCAATAATTTGACCGAAACGGATGAATTGCTAGCACTAATTGAGTTATTTGCGTATGTGGGTGAATTATATGCATATCGGACAGACATCAATACTCAGGAGCAGATTTTATCATCTGTTACAGCTAAATCTAGTGCGCTTCAGATTGCGAACATGCTTGGGTATGCACCTTCTCGTCGCACAGCAGCTATAGGATTGGTAAAAATTACATCTGTGACTACATCCGAATCTATCATTGACTCAGACGGATCTAATCTAGCACGTCGTGTAATCAAGTGGACCGATCCAACGAACGTTCGTTGGAAATCTCAGTTTGATCTAGTAATGAGACGAATCTTGAATACTTCTACTGGAGTATTTTCAGACTCAGATAAAACTCAAGTTGAAAATGTTGCATTCGAACGGTATGTTATGAATACAAAATCCCTATCGAAAGGCGTGTATCCATACACAACTCAAGTCAACGGTCTGTCCGTTCCTATGGAGTTAGTTGGCACTCAATTTGGTACTAACTCAATCTCTGAATTACCACCAACTGGCGATCGTCCGATTGATGTGTTATACGCTAATGACGGTTACGGAGATTCTTCTCCTACGTCTGGATACATGTTCTTGACAAAACAGGGAAGTTTAGCTAGTACTCCAATATCATTTGACGGTAGCATTGTTAATCTGACACAACCTATTAACGCAAGTGGTATCAACGATACAGATATTTGGTTAAACACTGTCGATGCTGCCGGAACTTACTTAACTAATTGGTCTCAGGTTGATAATGTCGCATACAATCAATCTGCTGTTCCGACCATATTCCAAGTAGTGTCGTTAGATAATGATGCAGTATCTCTAGTGTTCGGTGATGGGAATTACGCAACGATCCCTAACGGCACTTTTCAAATTTGGTACAGAACTAGTCTCGAACTCAATAACTCCATCCCTGTTAGCTCGATTACTAACCAACAATTTACAGTTGGATACCTCGACGTGTATGGTAATAATCAAACACTGACGTGCACGTTCACTCTACAGAATCCGATCACTACTAGTTCGGCCGCCGAAACTCTCGACCAATTAAAGCAAGCTGTTCCTGGCGTGTTCTATACACAAGATCGAATGGTTAATGCGCAGGATCATCAAAATTATCTTCTACAAGATCCCTCGATTGCGAAACTTAAAGCAGTTAATCGTACCTTTGCTGGTCACTCCAAATATAGTAGTTGGTATGATGGCAGCGAAAGCTATGAAAATATTAAAATATTCAGTAATGATGGTGTATTGTATCTCGATACTGCTGTAAAAACGACCGAAGTTATTAATACGAATGGATCTATATCGTTTGTGTCATTTGTATTACAAAACTTAACTCAGATGTTGGTCTATCCGGAAATGTGGACATACATTGCTCAACGTGGGGTATCGCCAACAATTCGCACGTATTTTTTACCGACGGAACAAACGGATATTGTTGTTGCATTGCAGAAACAGTCGTATGGTAGCGTAGTTGGATTAACTTGGGGATCCACTCCAACTGCTGGCTGGACAGTAGCTAATCAGCCAGCATATGCTCCAGATATCTCGATTTCACTACTATCGTCAACCCCTGGGTGGGCAATAACGATCAATACGAACCGGCTTATATTATCGAGCGCATCGACTCGCTTCTGGCAATATTCATCAGTAACTGGCATTGACTACGATACTGCTAATCCAACAAATGACTTGATTACTATCCTACAAGCGAATGTGAATACTGTTACTCCTACGATTTCTACAATGTTGCCATCTGACATTGCACTCCGGGTATCGAATAATTTGCAACTTCAGCAATCTATTCCATACCAAGCTAGTGTCGATTTGTCGCGAATTGAGTTAGTAGATACCGGTTTAAACTTGAATGCGATTAATGTTATTAATTCGTTAATAGGTCCAATGGATTTGATACCATTCGTAGATCCAGTATCAGGTGTTACCACTCACAAACGGGGTCGAACTGGTTTAAACTTTCTGTGGCAGCATTTTACTGATCAATTTGAGCTAATTAATCCAGCTAGAACCAACATTACTGATCTTTATGTTATAACAAAGCAATACTACTCGGACTTTCTTAATTGGTTACAAACTGGTGGAATTGCTCGCCCTACTCTTCCTTCTGTACTGCAATTGTCTACCGCATATTCAAAATATATGCAGAATGCAATGATGTCGGACGAATTGGTACTCCGTCCGGGTAAATTTAAAGTGTTGTTTGGTCCAAATAGTGATCCAACTCTGCGCGCTCAGATTCAACTTGTCCTTGCCCCAGGTTCCCAAGTATCCGCCGATGTCGTTAAACAGGATGTTGTAACGTTGGTTCGGCAATATTTCGACATCTCAAACATTCAATTTGGTGATACATTGTACTTTTCTAATCTGAGTGCGTATTTGCAGAATAACAGCCGATACGCTCTTGGGTCGATACTGTTAATCCCGTTATACCCTGGATACCAGTTCGGTGATTTGTACGAACTTACAGCTGCGCCAGATGAAATATTCGTAGCTGACGTGTCAATCTCTGACATCCAAATTGTCACTCAACTCACCTCAACCAATTTGCGGCAGTAGCATCAGCTTGGTGTAGTACTAAATACCCTACACCAAGCTCACTCCACCACTTATGTTCGAACAGTACGGAACAGACTACGCTAATGCTTCAATCCAACTTAACAGTCTCCTTCCAGCTGTTAATCAATCAGAAGCGTCTTACAGCCTCTTATCTACCCTGTTTCAACGCTGGTTATCTAAAGCTAACCTCTCGAATTCGGCTGGGACTATTGGATTTACTAAAACCCCACTTGCTGGAGCTATTCAAGAATCTACTGCGATTCGTCAAGCATATCAATTATATCCAGTATTCTACAGAGAACAGGGTGATGAAAAATTCACTATGGATTGGAACGACATCTTACGTAAATTGGCGTTTACTGGAGTAGATCCGACAAAATATCCACAGTGGGGACCCACTTCTGCGTTTGATTTCTCTCCGCCAATAAATCCGGACATGTTCGTGAATTATTCGAACTACTACTGGGTTAACGCTGTCGATACGATCGAGCAACCTGATTACGTCACGATAGCTAAGCACCCAACTGCATTTAATGATTGGTCAAGTTCTAACAAGTGGGTTCATAAAGCAGTGCTCGGTGGAAACTTAGCATTTGCTAAACAAGCTCAACTCCCCATTCTCGAATTCGATGATATTGAATTATGTCGTTGGTATACTGTAGAACGTACTTGGAAGAAACTTAACCCACTTCTGGGGGAGTACGTTGATACTACAGATCAACCCGAGTGGATGTCACCGACTTATATTCCAGTTAGTGGATTTTCGGAACTTGCTGATATTAATTGGCAACTTCAATCTGAATCCCTAGTACCAACTGGCGGAATTCAATATCACTTAGACGGCACTACTACTCCCCTAATGCTACCGTCGACGTTAGCCACTGGCGTATACCAATCGACGAATGTTGCTACACAGATGGTTAGATACCGATTCGAATCGGACGGGTATGTTCGTCAGTATCTCCGCGATCAAAACAATATCATTGTGCTACAAGGCGACCAGTATCAGCAGATTACGGATTTTGTTGAGGTTGAAAATACTACACTCGGTCAGTATGGAATTGAGATCGATGTCCCAGTTGCCTCGTTGGGGTCTGTGCCGTTAACTGCATATATTGGAGCACACTGCAGCTTAGAAGAATTCCGTCCACTTTCTCGAAAATTGGTGTATCTTGCGCCAGGGTTTACGTCATTTACTCCATCTACAGGTGCTGCGTTACCGCTTGCTCAGCATCGAGATTTATACCAATTTAAACTACAGGGGCAGCGTCGTCTAACTAAATATCAATTGCCATTATTTAATTTATACAGTCTAACTGCTGTTGGGGATACTGGTGTATTCAATAACCAGACCACAGCAGGGTATGTCGTTAAATACGCCCAAGATTCAGCCCAGTCGATCGATGCAGTACTTGGCCAACGTGTTGTAACCAACTCTGTTGATTTACCGTTTGTGTTAGATTTAGTTTCCCCTACTGGTGCTCTACTATCGTATAGAAGTAATTCACCTATAGCAGATGAACATTTTACCGTTTGGAAAACACGGTCAACGCATATTCCATCGTATGTTGATGCTACTCGTACCCCTCAGTCAGATTTCACTATTCCGGGTGGTTGGGAGCCATCTCGACTTTTAACCGATAACCCACTTCGTGAAACCCGGTCTACCTTCACATTTAGTCAAGTAATTAACCACTTTCAAAATCTGGCTGATAACCTTCCGGGCACCATTAGAATATCCGACGACGGTGGCAATTACTTAATGTCGTCGGCAATCGCTGATAACCTATCGATCCCATCGCTTGCTAATTTTATTGCGAGTGAGTTGTATACGTTTCGATTGCAGCTCGAGCAACAAATAAAAATTCAACTACTCAATACCCCCAATCTTGCGGTAACAGCAGTTGCGGATATCCCACAACTAGTGTACAATTCACTCAGAACAGCAACACTGCATGCAGGTGGTGCAGATTCTGTGTATAGTGACACATTGTCGTATGATGCAAACGACGATCTCGGGTACCCTAGTTTTCCTTTAACGTTTGGCATTCTCGGACTGTGTACTCTGAGTGCTATTAGCGTTGAATCCGATCGAAAGCTCAACCACGCCTCTATTGTTACTCACGATGGATCTCGTTACAATATTACAATATCTCCAACAGCAACAGTTGGAATGGAAACTGCATTATCAACTTCAATTGCGGTAGGGTCGATCTTTCCAACTCCGCTAACCAATTACTGCGTATGGAGAAAGAACCCAGCATTAACGTACCGATTTGAATGTTACTATTTTTCGACATCTACCCCAACAGCTCCTATTGCCGGCAGAACTTGGTTCAATCCTGGTAATCTTAACGCATCGCCCCCAGTACCGCCAACAGCGTCCGTTTGGACAGGTGCGTACTGGCACGGTATTGTGGTAAGTACACTTTGGGTACTATTCGACGTATCCAGTTTAATTTTAGAAGTATTTGCACTTCAGGAACGCGAGATTGCTGCATTAATACGCACTCGTAGCCTATCTATAATTGATGTCGCACCAACGGCATCTACTCAGTATGACGCTATTATTGCATCTTCGTACGCTAGTTTTGCATATCAATATTCTCAAGCAACTAACACGCAGTTAACTAGTCGATTATTATCTGCACCATCAGCTACAGATCCCTTTACTTGGTACTACGGTAATGTCCAGTTAGTGAATATCAACTGGGGAAGTATCGATTCCCAACAATGGGCGAATTCAGTGTTTGAATTGTATACCAACTTGTACAATACACCAATCCCACACAAACAACCTTGGAAGCTACAAGGTCAGATTGATAAACCAATCTGGTGGGATTCTGAGTATCTTGATGTATCTGGCACTCGATATTGGTCTACCACGATGTGGAGTAACATCGCAAATGGAATTGTTCCTTACACTAAATTGCTTGAAGATAACACAGTAGGAACAGGAAACCCTCATCAACTTGTTGCACCAGCTGTTATCCCGGTTAATACATCTGGTGTTACTATCGGTGGGTACGCACCAGATGATTTACTTCCTCCGTACCTGGATACTACTACCTATCCAGCTCTACTGGACTATTCAGTAACGAATGGTGTTAATATAGTACTGATATCTGCAGCAAACTCGATCAATCCAACTGAATATCTTGGTGCGTACAGCATATTTCCAACAACACTCAGTCAAGGTAGTTTTATTGAAAACATTTGGAAGACTAATGAGACGAGTATTTCTCGGGGACTAGTCGCAGCATATCAAGTAGATCCTCTTGTTGTTGTAACAAAGCTTACCAATCGCAATCGCAGAATGTTAGCTGGCTTATCAGTTAATGCCCGCACAAACGATGTTGCTAAAAATACTGATCCTCTTCACGGCGAAAACGGAATAGTTGATACCACGATATTTGCTGCTCTTACGTTCTTAGCACGACACAACAACTTTTCATCGCACAATAATTCACCGCTATATGCGTGGAAATCCTGGTCTACCCGACTTGCATATCAAACAAACAGCTTAATCGTTCCGCAGACTCTCAAGGTGTACCAAGACTGTTACGATCTGAATGAATATAGTGTGGTATTAAAGAAAAGTGAGAATGTTCGAAAAATTAGATTTTCGAATATCATCGTAACTCTAAACTCAATCGACTCTACCATAACTTCCACTGGCCGAGGTGAAAATTGGATATTCAATTTAACTTGCAGTGAGTCTGATCCGACTGTTCGACAAAAATACAACAGCTTACAGCAAGGTTTTGTATGGAATGCAGCTACGTTGGCATTTGATATTGCTGACGTTGCAGATACTCAACTACGTTGGTTCGATGGAGAACAGTTACAGATTGTGAATCCTCCCCCATCAATCTTAATCAACTCGTTCTACATTAGCAGAGCAAATGGTGTAATTCGACTATACAATACTGCAATCGATGCTGTCGCGGGTACAAATCCGATTGATTTTGGAAACCTCTTGATTGGGGTAATCCAATTTAGAACAGTCAAAGCTACGTTTACTGCTGGAAATCTTAATTGGGAAACAGTTGAGGTGGATCGCCGTTCTTCACAGTCGTTTAACTTTGCAGAGTCTATTCTCGTTACTGGAGTGCAACCGCTTATCGATTTTATTGTTGGTTATGTAGAATATATGCAAGATGATGGCATTGTTATTAACGCTGGAGAAACTCCAGCGTTTGATCCGGATACAAATGCTGTAATATCATGGCAGCAGCAGATTACAAAAGCAATTGATCGTATTTTCACATCCAACGGACTATCTGCATTAGGATACAAACCTATATTTATTCCTAATTCCGATGGGGTGTTAAAACCGATTGCAACGGATCGTACTCTAATTAGCATTCCGTTTGTTGAAATTAATCCGTACCGAAATGCTATATATTTCCACACTCCAGATGGAGTGATATGCGACTTTGAGCATACTCCGTACGTTAACGAATTCACTTCAAAAGCTGCACTATTCGACGACACTGCATCTCCGATTGTAGCTGCTGAACTGGTCCCCCTGCGCACAGATCGGATAACGGCTGTAGTATTCAACGATGCACAACCGCCTCGTCCGGTTAACATTGGACAAGATGTATCTCGTCGAATTGCGTTTGGGGAAATTTCACTAGACTTTTACGAACATGTGTTGGTATTCGATCAACAAACCTCGAATGGGTTAACGATTTTCGATCGCTTCTTTAATTTACAGAAGACTTTATTAAACTTGGAATTCCAGAAATCAGTAGACTTCTATTACCGTCCGGTAATGGGGGGATTCTCGGTAACACAAGCTGGAACACTTCCTAATTTTGAAACTACTGCAGATTATCAACGAAATGATTATAATGTTGCAAATAGTAATGAACTAATCCAATCGACGATAGATAGTCGTCAGATGTTAGGTAAACTTCCGCTATCGTACTTCCAGGATATTCCAGTTACTTCTAAAACTGAGTTTCAATTTTGGCAACAAATGATTAGGGAGAAGGGCACCAAAGGGTCTGTTGCTGCGTTTACTCGCCATAAGTTATACGATCAAGCGAAGTATGACGAGTTCTGGGCATGGAAGCTTGGTACATTCGGTGCGGTAGACACTCGTAAGCAGATTGAAATGGCATTTCAACTCGGAGACGTCTTATACCAAGCGAATACATTTCTCTTCAGTGATACTGCGTTACCATCTGGTACCACCAGTTATCACTACGCTAATATTACTCCGCTTGACCAATCTCGTTGGATCGATTTTCCGAATTATCTCGATCAAGTAGGGCAGAACGGCCCAGTATTTGGACAAAACGTACAAGAATCTGTTGCGATTCCGTTACTTATTGCTACCCAGTTTCTGCATTTTAACTTAACTGGAGATAAATTTACTGCGATGGCGGGCACTGTTGACATTACAGATAGAATCGTCAACCATAATACCATTGATGTTAGTGCAATTGATACTCCAGCAACTATCGAGATTACAAGTTACCTACCTGCGTATAATGAGATATCTCCAGTACGTGTTATTGATGCTACTACCAAATTAGTCACCAACACCTTGCCTATTTGGGACCCTGCAAATTCGTTACACTCGAACGCAATTGCTCAATTTGATTACGTTGTTGCTAGTAACCCAGCACTGTACAACAGAACTATGATTAATGTATCTCCCTCTCCTTGGGGTATTAATCAAGTTGGACAATATATGTTGGATAGTTCATCGCTTGTTTACAAACCATACTTTGATGATAAAATATTCTCACTAGATGCTCGTATTCTAAACTGGGGACAGTTAGCTGATGGATTCACGGCTACTGCGTATCAATGGATCGAAAATACCACTGCGCCTACAATCTCCTCGAAAGACGGTCCACTAACTAGACACGTGTTAAAGACGCGTCCGTACGTCGAATGTACGTTAACAGCATCAACGTTCACAGCAACTTCTGTTCCGTTCGTGAATAATGGAACAGTTATATTGTATAAACGGCCATCGGTTACAATACCAACTCCTAATCTTGATACTATTCTCGGCGTCGAGTACACGATACAAAACATCAGCGGTAATACATTCTCACTCGTTGAAAACGGCGTTACGCTAACGGTCCCGACAGGAGCAGAAACTGACCTCTTATTCGTCACAAGTGGGTGGAACGATGCAGTGGTGACAGAACTTGATCCACTTTCGTACGCATTTAGTGTATGCGAATTCCCGATCAATGCCACTACTTTTCAATTGCCTTGGACGAATGACTCTACCCAATCCAACTTCGTAATACAAGATTTAACCTCGTCTGCAGTAGTTGTTAATGTAAATGGGAGTTCTACACCATTTAGTGTAACGAATACTGGTTTACTATCACTGTTTACAGCATCGGGTACACCACTACTGTCGTTACGACCTGTTGATATAGTTACCGTGTATTATTCACAACAATCTATGTCTGCGACAGGAATACCGATGTTGTCGGATCCGACACTAACTTATGTCGATATCGATGTTCCCTATACAGAATACACCCAAATCGTGAACCAACTTAGCGTCACTTCGTATTATTATTGGGCATCTATTCCAACACTTGTGAATAATCCGAACAAACCGTTACCGTTACTTACAACTGTCGCGCAACTTACACAACCTCAGTCTGGTGATTACATGGTTATTCATACCGACAGACAACTCCTCACATTGTGGGGACTGTATGGTACTCACCAGCTTGATAAAAAAGCACTCGCGATAGATCTTGACAAAACGATGCGTGATAAGTATTTCGCTTCTTCTGCAATTAAACCCTCTAATGAACAGTGGGTATTATTTCGAGAATTTCAGGAAGGTTATCCAGCTGCTCCGATATGGAACGCTGTGGCTGCCACAGTAATAGGCACTCGAGTAATTAACCCAACGTCGACGATTATAGTACCATCTCCAGATCGAGTGGCGTATGATTATCTGTATGATACGACCTTGAGTTACGGAACTGGTCAAATGCAAACTCTGATATCTCCAGTCAGAGCACAAGAATTGTTCACTAATTTCTTCTCTGTTGCAAACCCATTGGTAGATAGTACGTTATATGTATTATTGACAGGTACTGAATGGATGGCTTTACTAACTAAACACAAATACGCAGATGCACTAACATTCGTTTACGCTAATCTACCTCCGACTCTATTAAATAGCTTTATATTTGTCATCCTGCGCGAAGGTTTGTACAGTGGCTATCAGTACGATGGTTTATTTAAAACAAGCTATGTCGCATTACAAACCTCTCAGAAAGTTGTAGTCGGTTAAATGAGTTCATACCTATTTTCACCATTGTGCCTTGATCCGTTAACGGGGGTTATTGCCTTTACTGCTGATGCTAAACCGTTTCGTACGAAAATCGTCCAAGCTGATATCTCAATCTTATTCACAGATACTATCAAAGTTGCTATTACTGAACAGCTACACTTCAATGTCGATCAATTGTTTCATACTCACACTGGGAACTGCAAAACTGAACCAATTTCATGCACCAGTGACGGATTTGAAAGTGAAGTGTACGATGATTTTGGCCTCGGCTTCGAACCGACGATTAGTTACACAATTGCAGAATATCCGCCGACTACTCCAACAGCTGGGCAACTTAACTTTATCGGTTACAGTGCAGCAGGTACTCCAGTATTTGTCGTTCCTGAAATGTGCGGGGATCCAGAATCTTCCTGCCCTGAAGGATTTGAAACGTCGTCGTACGATATTGCTGATTTCGAATCCTCTGATCCTGAGTGTACCGACACTTGCAATCATGTGTATGTTGGCCCATGTAGCTCGCAGTCTCCAGGTGCCATGTGTACAGACGCTTCCCCGACTACGTTATCCACCACATTTGCGGAGTTCTTAACCATTACAGACGGACCTATCGTATATCTCGATATGTTGGGGTCGCTACCATTCAACCCTATATACGCGTACGATCCGGCAGCGGTTATCAACCTTGATGTTGTAACTGTCGATAATCAAGCTCTCTTTCCGGGATAACTATGTTAATTGAAGCCTCTATTCAAGATTTGGTAACATCTACCAATACCATCGATACCCCAGCTCGTCAACACGTGGCGAATCAAGTGCAATTTACAAACGGATTTCAAGCGGTCCCATCTGGTAAAGATATTATATTTCAAGGTACTACCTCAACTGGCCATAATCCGAAGTTTCGAATCTCAGGAATGCAAAAGGATGAAGGTCCTCAATCAGTCGAAGTAATGACAGCGTCAGGCCAACCCCTAAAGATCCTTCCGTTATTGAAGTCATCACAAGCTTTGGTTACATGCGATTGTGAAGATTTCGTGTTTAGGTTTGCAACAACGGATCAGGCTCGTGGGGTGCTGTTTGGTAAAATTACCCGCCCGTATATTCCCAAAACAGATAGAGCAACGCAAAATCTAGGTAAAGTCGGAGTATGTAAGCACTTAATTAAATTTGTTGACCTGTTATCTGCACAAGGGGTCCTAAAATAATACAACAATCTACCGCTCCATGCTAAATACGTGATAACCTAAACATAGTATGGGGTCACAATGATTGTTAACTTTAGACACGGTATCGTTTCCGGAGCAGTAAACAGCTCGAATCAACTTAATTTCTTACAAGTCGCGGGCGCAAACGTTGGTATTAATGCAACCAATGTGCCCCTGGTCGTAACAATTGCTCACCTTGATTCTAATTATCTCGTTTCAGTCGAACAAGCAATCGCTGCAGCCTGGATTAGCCTTCCACCAGGTGCCACAACGTACCTATACATTGATATCGATCTGAAAACGGCAGTTATCACATACGGCAGTACAACTGTACCTCCTATTACCCAAAGTGCTCGTCCGCAATCTCCTATTGAAAATCAACATTGGTTCGACACACTGAATACAACAATGCGTGTTCGTACAAATGGAGTATGGGTTGAAGTAGCTCGTGTATTTGTTGGATCTGTGGCTGGCTCGACGTTTGCGTACCAACCATTCGGCTCTCAGATCAACATTTTTGGCAACGACTACCCAACTGGTAAAATAGCGTTTGATAACTCCGGCTTCCCGATCTCCAAGAGTTCAGGAGAATTCTTCACTACAGAAGACTCATTCTACGTGAATGGTACGATTTCAGCTCCAAATACATTCGGCACTCATCTTCAAGTGGTGACTGCAGCAGAATCTATCGTTCCGTACTCGGTGGTACGCTACAACGCCTTCGAAACTGTTCGGTTAGCTCGCTACGAAGATACTGATAATACTAGCATGGGTATTGCGATGGTTGGAGCTAATCCTGGAGAACGCCTCAGCATTCTTCCAAATGGAATCGTTCAAAATCCTGGCTGGAACTTCCCGTTGGTTAACGCCTCAGTATACGTTGATGTCAATGGCGTCGTCACCGCCACTGACCCAGTTCTTGTAAATGCCGGCCGTGGCCACCAGCCGCCTATTGGTCGAGTAATCGCTCCGGATACGATTATCTTTAACCCTATGCAAAATGGGTTAGTAGTAACCAACTCTACTACAGTTGGTCCAATGGGATCACAAGGCCCAACTGGTGTACAAGGATCGATTGGTCCACAAGGTCAACAAGGCCCAGCAGGTGCACAAGGTCCACAAGGTCCAGCCGGCCCTCAAGGTTCAGCATCTACTGTAGCAGGCCCTGCTGGATTGACTGGACCAGCAGGCCCCGCTGGTCCACAAGGTCCAATTGGTGCAGACGGCATTCAAGGTCCACAAGGTCCAGCTGGTGCGATTGGTAGTCAAGGTCCCGCCGGTCCCGCCGGTCCCGCATCTGTTGTGCCAGGCCCGTCAGGTCCACAAGGGTTGATTGGCCCAGCCGGACCCCAAGGTGCTGAATCTACTGTACCAGGCCCAACAGGTGCAACAGGTGCAACAGGTGCACAAGGTCCAGCAGGTCCAGCCTCTACTGTACCAGGTGCACAAGGTCCAGCAGGTGCACAAGGTCCAGCAGGTCCAGCCTCTACTGTACCAGGTCCACAAGGTCCAGCAGGTGCACAAGGTCTAGCGGGTCCAGCCGGTGCACAAGGTCCAGCAGGTTCATCTGGACAATCAGTAGCAGTTAAAGCTAGTGGAACTGTTATTACTACTGCAGCTACTTCCATAAACTTCACAGGTACTGGAGTTACAACAACTACGTCCGGCGCTGACGTTACGGTATCAATTTCAGGCGGTTCCAATTACGCTCTTCCGATCTCATCTGCTTCTGTATTAGGTGGCATCAAGGTTGGAACTGGGTTGTCGATCGACGGATCCGGAGTACTTAGTTCTACCGCGACCGGAACTACCAATCTCTCTAACATAGCATCTCTTGTAGCAGTTGCAGTCAACTCAAGTTCGGGCACAGGTACTACAATTACGGCAGCTACTGCATTCCAAGCTGGCGTAATGCTAGCAAGTGATAAATCTAAATTAGACGGAATCGCTACTGGCGCGAACAACTACTCGCTACCAATCGCAACTACGACTATCTTAGGTGGTGTTAAGGCTGGTACAAACATCACAATTGCTGGAGACGGTACAATCTCCGCTGCGTCTGGTGGCGGTGGAGGCGCATTAGTTGCTCGCTCTATCGCATTTGTTAACAACGGGTTGACCGGTTACGTAAATCTATACGCATTAGGTACCCAAACGTTGCTTGATGGCATAGTTGTAACATTTACCGGCGGATCAACTGTAACACTCCCAACTATGCCATCTGGATTGCAACTTACTGCTGTAACGATTACATATCCAAGCGGCGGATTTAATCCAGGCGCTTTTGTCACACTAAGTTACCAAGACCCGTTTGGACGCACTGGTATTACCAATATGATGATGCCTACTCTAACAATGTACAATGAAGCTGGCGCTCTTCAAACAGCTTCTAATATTGTGGTAACCAACGTAACTGGAACTGCGACGATTACTAAATCTGGCATCGCTAGTAACGTCGGCGTATCCATCAGAATCATTCTATAAATTTAAGGAAACTAACTCATGTCATCATCGATTTTTAACGGTAAAGTAGTTCTACTAGGCGCTCCTTCTACACTAACTGATACTTCTAGTGGCGCAATGACGTCATGGACTGGCACTTTCTCGTTTAACGACGCAACAGGCACCTTTCTTGGTGGACAAGTTCAAGTCGGAGACGTAGTCGTGTTGGATACGACCGGTTTCGAAACAGGGAGCTACACTACTTACACAATTACTACAGTATCTGGAGCTACATACTCTCAATTCACCGCCGGCTTCACGTACGATGCTACCAATGCCAACACGACCGGCGCACCGGATGTAAACAATTCGATTGGTCAAATTGGATATATCACACGTCGCTCTGCACTCAAGCATTTGGTCGGAATGCCTTTTCCAGGAGTTCAATCGATTCCAGACGCGTTTGCGTACCAAGTATTGAACGACAATGCGTTCCATATCGTCGACAATATCAACGGTACTACCAACCTAACTACCACACCGCTCGCAACATCGGTAACACTTGGTTCTAGTACAGGTACAGGCGCGACTCTAGCGGCTGCGACAGAATCTGCTGCAGGTGTACTTTCTGCTGCAGATAAGATTAAACTGGATAGCATCGCCACTGGCGCTAACATTGGCACAGTAACCTCTGTATCTGTAGTAACAGCAAACGGTGTATCCGGTTCAATTGCCACTGCAACGGTGACTCCAGCAATTACGCTAACATTAGGTGCAATTACACCAACATCGGTTGCTGCAACTGGTGCCGTGTCTGGTTCAAACCTATCTGGTACAA
>Ga0214165_1000419_pt1 | contig 30627 bp, 68 predicted proteins | sample TroBogypolimnion_34_FD_153004 | JGI IMG/M metagenome (GOLD analysis project Ga0214165, IMG submission 153004) | Freshwater microbial communities from Trout Bog Lake, WI - Practice 03JUN2009 hypolimnion v3 | ecosystem: Environmental > Aquatic > Freshwater > Lake > Hypolimnion/Profundal zone ... | reverse complement strand
GGGTTTATCTCCGGCTCGATTACCGTCTACGCCAAAGCCTCAACCCCAATCCAATACTCACTTGCCTACGCCTCATCAGGTGCTACCGCTATGCAGTACGAGTTGCGAGTTGTGGTGGCTGGAACCATTGCTCCGTCTGTTACTGGAACGGTTTCATCATTTAATGGCCGTACTGGTGCGGTTACTCCAGCATCGGGTGACTATACGTTTTCACAGGTAAGTGGAACCGCTGCTCTTGCCACCCAAGTAAGTGGTACCCTTGGTACAGGAAACGGTGGAACAAACTTAACAACCTTTACCGCAGCCAACAACGCTCTCTACTCCACATCTGCTTCTGCTTTGACTGCTGGAACCCTGCCTGTTGCTGCTGGTGGTACTGGAACCGCAACGGCTCCGGCTGTTGGGTCTATCCCAGTCGGTTCATCAACTTCTGCCTACACCCCACTTGCTATTGGTGCAAACGCTACGGTACTTACCTCAAACGGAACAACCGCAACTTGGGCTACACCTGCTTCAAACGTATCTTCGTTCTCTGCTGGTACAACTGGTTTAACGCCATCATCAGCAACCACTGGTGCAATAACCCTTGCAGGAACGCTTGCCGTTGCCAACGGTGGAACTGGAACAACAACTTCTACTGGTTCAGGAAACAATGTTCTTTCAGCATCACCAACACTTACTGGAACGGTCACAATGACTGGAACTACACTAGTTCTTCAAACTGCTGGTGCATTTTCAAACAATGACATACTTACCATGCGATACATGGGGGCAATTTAATGCCACAATTTTCAAACCACACGTATTTTGACAACACCGGAAACAATAAATCAACAGGTTTTTCTTCCGGCACAAACATTCGATATTTTACTCCACAACCAGGAAGCCTTGAAGTTAGCGCCTCATCAGCAACGCTTGAAGTTATGGATGTAGGTAATTGGGAAGCAGTTTTAGATTACTTGGGCATCAACCCAGAGGAATAGACTATGAAACCATTTATTGCAAACACATACGTTCAAGGAACTACTGTTCAGTTCTTTACCTCTAAGCCGTTTTTGGCACAAGACAACGTAACCATTATTGACCCAGACCAAGTTTACTTTGGTTTTCAAATCAATGGTGGAAATATCTATACATTTAACTACACCTATGGTGTTGGAGACCCGACCTCTACTATAGTCCGCATTGGGCTTGGTCTTTATGTAGCCAGCATTGATACATCCCTTTATGGCGACGGTGTTTGGGTTTATTCATTTATGGGTGAACCAGACAATGCAATTAATCACGACCAAACTAAGACAAAAGTACGTGCAATGGGGGAATTAGTCATTCTAAAACCCACATTTCCAATGGGCTAATACTTGACATATTGATAACGCTCTGATAACATATTGTTAACGAGTGCCTATCAAAGGAGTGTCGAAGTGGCAAAGCCAGATTTATCAGAGTTTATTTTACCTAGAAAATGCGTAATTGGCGAACTTTCATTGTCAAAAGAACAGTGGGAAAAGTTAAATTTTGCATTAGAACAACCAAATCGTGATATTCAAACAACAACGATTATGGATGTATTGAGCAATTGGGGTCATCCTGTAAAGAGGACAAGCCTTTCAGCACACCGTCGCGGCCAATGCCGTTGTGAAAACAAGTAAGGGACGAGGAACCCATGTCTAAAAATAAAATTGATATTAGCGAATTCTATCGTCACCGTCTTGAACCAAAGACCGTAGAACCAGAGGATTTAACAGAACTCTGCAAGAATATTGCCAAGCGCAAGCCAGGCAAGCCAACAAAGCCAACCGGCGACAAATCAATGCTTGTCCTTTTAAGTGACTGGCAGGCTGGTAAAAGCGAGGGTGGCGGGAGTGAAATGATTGCAGAACGAATCATTGCATTCCAGGACCGCCTTGTACAGCGTTTAAAAGACCTTAAAAAGATTGGTCATGAAATTAACACTGTATATGGCATTGGTTTAGGTGACCTTATTGAGCAATGCTCAGGCCACTATGACATGCAGGCTTTTAATACAGACCTAGACCGCCGAGAACAAATGCGATTGGCACGACGACTTGTTATGCGCTTTGTTGACCTTATGGTTGATGAAGGATACAACGTTGTTCTTGGTGCCGTACCTGGTAACCACGGTGAGAACCGCAATTCCATGGGTAAGGCATACACAACTTGGACTGACAATGATGACTTAGCCATTTTTGATGGTGTAGCAGAAATCATTAGTCACAATTCGGCACGTTATGGCAACGTAGAAATTCCTCTAGGTGCTATTGCAAATGACCTAACCATGACACTAAATATTTCAGGTGTTACCTGTGGTTTTGCTCATGGTCACAGTTTTCGCAATGGTGGAAGCAAGAACTGGATTAAGACCAATGGTAGCATTGGTAAAATTGAATCTTGGTGGCTTGGTCAAGCAATGGGTCGTCAACCTATTTCAAATGCAGACATTTTGTTTTGTGGCCATTTGCACCACTTTGTAGCATCAGCCGCTACTGGAAGACAAGTATTTATGTCCCCAGCAGCAGACGGTGGCTCTTCATGGTACACTGCAACATCGGGCTCTAGTTGCCCTCCTGGCATGCTTACAATGCTGATTGGAGAGGGTTGCGGTCCATTTGGTTGGAGCGACCTAGAAATTCTTTAATGAAGCGCAATAAAGAACCACAGAATGTAGAGATTGCACGTAGGATTAACCTACGAAAGAACGCTGCGGATAAATACATATGGTTGCCATGCATTGTGTGTGGCGACCTATGTCCACAACAGTTTGAAGGCGCGTTTGCTGATTGTGATGAAGTTCACGTAACTTGCAAATACGAACCGGAATATCCTGCTCTTGCTAGAAAATTAAAAAAAGAACGAGCAGAAGCAATGAAAACTTCTTTATTTTAGACTTAGGCTTAACCATGCTTCTTCCGGTGAAATGTTTGATTGTATCCAATTTATACGTTGAATAGGCGTAGAACCACCCCAAACACCATGTTCAATCTTTTGTTCAATGGCGTATGTGTGGCAGTCATATTTGACAGGACATTCATTACAAACGTTAATAGCACGCTGAATAAGTGCTGACTGACCTCTTCCTGGAAAAAAATTAGGCATGTCTTTGCCGTTGCAAAGTGCTTCTGTATAAAACGCCGGTCTTGTTTCCCGCAACAGTTTAATAAACTGCATAATTTCGTAATCTGTGTAGTCAAACATTATTTAGTAGTCCATTCGGTAACGTGCATTCTTGCTTCCATAAGCGCTGTACTTCTTGTTGCTACTGTTTCTTTCCAACCACAGATACATTTGATGTCAAACTTGTTTTTATTAAAAACAATGTCTGCGTAATGTTTTGTAGAGCGTGTAAATTGGGTGTTTATTCTTCCCATGACCATTTCCTTAATCCTCGTTTGTGTGCTTCTTCGGGATTATCGGTAATCATTGTGTGACAGTAACGGCAAACGGCCATAAAGTTACTCCAGTCATCATCAACAATTTTTCCACCAACACCGCGTGGCAATATTTCGTGTATATCTACAGATACTATAGCACAATTATTATCCCAATGTGCTTCACATACAGGAAATTTTTCTAAAAACTGCGTGCGCAATTTTCTGCGCTCAATATAAATCTTCTTCATTTTTAAAGAACGGGGCGACAGCGATTTATTCGCGGTCAGCCCCGTTTTGCTTTTTAAGCCCTTGTTTATTTTTAGAGGCGTGCCCCTCTTAAGTCCTTTTGAAGTTTTAAGAGGCTTACGGCGTTCCACTTAATCTATGTGTTGCTGCTGCGAATCAATAATCGCAATGAGGCGGTGGGCCTGATTCAGTTCATATTCAAGTTCTGCAACTTCGTCTTGAAGGTCACGGACCATCAATTCTAGTTCTTTGATATAAACCTGCAATTCATCTTCGTACATTAGTTACCACTTTCTCGGTAGGATGCCATAAGGCTTCTAAGTGACTCTAATCGGCTTCTGACCGACATAAGGGCTTGACGGCAAGCATCATGTTTTGCTCTTGCACTTTCCATCCTTATGCGTTCTTCGCTTGTTTCAACGGTAGCAATATCTTCTGCCATATCTGCAGTCATTTTCTTACCAGTTGAATCACCTGTAACTCTTGCCGTAAGCCGACTCTTAGCAAAAGCAATTTTAAATTCTGATTCAGCAAAACCGAACTCGTCCGCCGTCACAGCAAAAGACTGTGTAATGTCTTCCATCTGGTTAATAGAACGGCGCATAGCATTTTCAATGTGCTGATAACTAAGCGGTATCGAGTAATCGGTCTTGTCGTCCATGCTTAGAAATCTTCCTCAAGCGTGTTGTAGTTTGATTCTGTGTTGCGTTGATTCTTTTCAATGTTTACTGTTGCGAATCGGAGCAAAGCGCCCACGTCATCTGCAACGACCTGAACTGCTGTTCCTTTTGTTCCGTCCTTACGTTCAAAATCCTTGACTTCAAGACGGCCGGTAACAATTACTCCAGCACCCTTTGCAAGAGAAGCGTGAATGTTCTCTGCAGTTTTGCCAAAAGCAACTACGTCATAGAACGATGTGTGTTCACGTTCTTTTACCTTGCGAGTTGATGCTACGCCAAACATGACGCGTGCAAGTCCTGTGTCACCAAATTTTAGTTCTGGTTCACGGGTAATGTTACCTGTTACTGTAATAGTTGAATCCATTTTTATTCCTCCTAGTTCTGTAGTGCTTGTAGTTGTTCGATAACTTGCTTGGCTTCGTCAAAGGTCAATTGTTCCAACTTAGGAATCTTTCGACCTGCAACTCCGTCAATAAAGTCAAACATCTGAGGGTCTTCCCAATTAAGGGTCTTGTGACTGATAGCCCAAATCATACGGGTCATCTTCTCAGTTGCCATGTTATTGCTGTTGTTGTTACTTACTGGGCGATTCGCTGCTGTGGCAACTGCATCTCCTAGACTTTGTTGTGCAGGCTTTGGTGAAGCCTTTGGTGCTGGTGCTGGCTTAGACATTGTAGACTGCGTTGATGCATTGCCGTCATCGTCCTCATCGGCCACTAGACCAAGCACGGCGCAATAACTATAACGACGAGCATAGGTCACGCTTGAACCTAATGCCTGAGACGTGTCATCCTTGCCAAGGTGCAAACGCATGTCGTGTGAAATGTATTGTCCTGAAGAATGAATCAAGTAAGTCGTGAGAATGTCACGACCCTCAAGGTCAATCCCAATGAACTGACTAACAGCCAATCCGTGCTTTGCAAGAACTGGACTTGCTGAGGCAACAACCTCTGGCAAACCCGCATACTTACTCTTGAAAAATGGGTTTACAGAACCCTTGGGAACGGCAGAGAATTCTCCCTGTGCGCTTACAAGTGCAACTGCTAATTCGTTAATCTCATTACTTTTACTCATATTTTTATTCCTTTCTTTAGAGGTGACTAAATACTATCACGTGTAGATAGCACTGTCAAATACTATTTTGAAATTCCTCGTAGGGTGCGAGCACCCGGACGAACCTTCTTGTACTGCTCAAAAATCTCTGGTGCTTCCTTCTTAATACGGTCGGTGTCAAGAGATTCAACGTCTTTGCCAGCCTTATATGAAAGTATAGCATTTCCATCTACCGTAGCAAATTCAGCGCTTCCAACCAATTCAATAATTTTGGCACGTAAATCCTTACGGATGCTATCTGCTTCTTCTGCTTTTGCCTTTGCTTCACTAAATTCTTCCCACAATGATTGAAGTTCTGAACCACCTTCGTAGCCAGTTCCATTTTCATGACGTGGATAACGCTGACGTTGGGCTGTTTCTGTTGCTTCGCTACCATCGGTTGCGGGTGCAATTCCGGTTTCCATAAGGTGCCAAAACTGTTGCTCTGCAATAACCATGTTCTCAGCAATTTCTGTATCCCATTCCATTTCACGAACCTGAAGACCTGAGCCACCAAGTAAGCAGGCAAATGTAATTGAAGTTATTCCTGTAACAACACCATAGTGATATCCCTGAAGCATGTAACTTTGTGGAATTTGATTGTTAGCCCACGCCCCAGGGTTTCCTGGAGATGCAAGGCCAGCAGTTTTTACTTCAAGGATGCCTAATATATTTGGTGGTGCATAATCAAAACGCCAAGTCTGAACAGTGCCAGCAGGGAATTCATCGCTAGGTTCAACAATCAAAAAGTCAAGGTTAGCAAACATAAATTCACGGTCTTCTTCTTCCGACCATAGAATTACGGGCCACTCTACAACTGCTTTATTATTTTCTTCTGCGTAGAACTCTGCAATTGGACGTTCAAACTTATGCCCTATACGTGTTGCTTCGTTACCTACAAATTCACGCTCAACAATGTTGGACTTCTCAGCCCACAATGCGTATGCGCTCTTGTACTTATTGACACCGCAGACCGTACCGGCATCTGAACCACCAATACCGCCTTCACGTGCCTTAAGCCATTCTTCCTCACTCATATCCCAAACAGGGATAACTTTTACTTTATTCATTACTTCCTCCTTTTATTTACGAATTTATTTTAATTGTCCTTGCGACACCATCTTGAAAATCAATCTTTCCGACTTCTCGGAGTTCTTGACAAACATTATACACAGTTCCAAGGGGGATACTTGTTATTAAAGAAATATCTCTATAACTTGGCCCGTATGCATTTTTAGTGTACCACGTTTTAATGGCTTCAAAAACAGATTCTCTATTTTGTACTTGAGCATTAATCCTCATCAGCAATATATCCTTCCGGTGTAACAGTGTTGGCAAGAGCAATAACACGGTCATAAATTTCCGTGTAAAGACCATCTGTTTCTTTAATTTTCTCTAAAGCCTTAGAACGACCATTAGCAAATTGCTCGCCATCGTAGTAAATCCACGCACCACGACTTTGCAAAACGCCAAAATCAATAGCACAATCCAACAATGCATTGGCTTTTGGAACTCCAACACCATATTCAAGGTCAAATTCAGCCTGTTTAAACGGAGAGGCTACTTTGTTTTTTACAACCTTTACACGAGTACGATTAGCGGTTGCTTCGTCACCTTTTTTAATAGTCTGAATACGGCGAATGTCTAGGCGAACAGACGAGAAATAGGGCAAAGCCTTGCCACCCGGTGTATACTCACTCGGCCCATACATCTTACCAATAGATTCACGAAGTTGGTTAATAAAGATAACTAATGTACCGGTCTCGGATGTAATGGCGGTCATTTTGCGAAGTGCTTGACCCATTAAACGTGGTTGAAGTCCAACGTGATGGTCTCCCATCTCTCCTTCAATTTCAGCACGGGGAACCAAAGCGGCCACAGAGTCAACAACAACAAGACCAATCTTTCCACTTTCAATAAGACGACGAGTAATTTCAAGACCTTGTTCGGCATTCATTGGTTGAGAAATAAGAAGTGATGGTAAGTCAACACCAACAGCCTTGGCGTACACAGGGTCTAGTGCGTGTTCAGCATCAACGTAGGCACAAGCCAAACCCATACCCTGAGCCTCTGAAATAACATGCAAAGCAAGAGTTGATTTACCTGATGAGGGGGGTCCGAAGAACTCTACAATGCGACCTTTTGGCAAACCGCCAACGCCCAATGCCATGTCCAATGGAAGAATACCCGTAGGTATAACCTCTACTGGTACAATTTGCGATTCATTCAAACGCATGATTGAACCTGCACCGAACTGTTTGTTAATTTCACCAAGAATTGCTTCTAGGTCTGTGTTGGCTGTAGTTTTTTTTGCCATAACTTCCCTTCTGTTAAAGATGTTGCAAGTGTATCAGAACATGTGTTCACGTGTCAACCTTATTTGCTGTTGACAACAAAGTTTTTTTCGGCTACAATTAACTCCCTATGGGAAAGCCAAATATAAATCTAAATTACGCTATTGTTGTGGGGGAGAGAATCCTTGTTAAATCTGCATACAGTGAAGAGTTTGTTAAAGACTGTAGAGCAATACCAGGAAGGCTCTGGGAACCTACAGAAAAAATAAACATCTTTCCTGTTTCTAGTGTTGAGTTTGTTAGAGAATTAGCCTTTAAATGGAACATTGATTTGCCCCGTTCTATTGCGGGCACGTTTGAATCAAAAGAACGTAACTATCAAGTAGAACTTCTTGAAGACCAAATTGTCATTTCATTTGATTATTCACCTAAGATTATTGAGGCCATTCGTTCTCATGTTCCTAGGGCCAAGTGGAATTCCAAGGAACGTTTTTGGTCGGTGGGCACTGACTATATTTTTAGTGTCCTCAGTTTTGCAATTAAATTCGGACTAAGTGTTGAGCCTAAATTTCTTGAAGAAGCGCACAAAGTTAAGCAAAAACTTGATGAAATGAAGATTGCATCGTCAGCCCTTGATGCAGACATTGAAATACCAGGCATAGCAATACCCCTTCTGCCTTACCAGCGTGCTGGCGTGGCCTACATGAACAGGGTGCGCAAAGGAATCATTGGAGACCAACCTGGATTGGGTAAGACTGCACAGGCTATTGCTACAGTTTCATTAGATAATTCTTTTCCTCTTATTGTTGTTTGCCCTAATACATTAAAAATTAATTGGCAACGTGAAATAAAAAAGTTTTTTCCAAATTTGACCACTTCAATACTTTACGGTGGAAAGTCTGTTGACATTCCACAATCCGATGTAATCATTTGTAATTACGACATTTTGTTTCAACGTAATGATGACATTATTAAACACGGATTTCAATCGTTAGTTGTTGATGAATCACATGCTATTAAAAACGGACAAAGAAAGAGCAGTTGTCCGAAGTGCGGAGCGACAGTGAAGTCCAACACCGTGAACTGTGGCGCCTGTCAAGCCCGCAGTATTCGACCAATTGAATCGTGGACAGTAAAGCGCACAGAAGCAGTAATGCGTTTAGCAAAATTGCAAGGACCAAACGACCTGACGTTACTGTTGACGGGAACCCCGATTACTAATCGCCCCGACGAACTTATCCCGCAGTTAGAAGCCATTGACCATTTGAAAAATTTTGGTGGGGCTTGGCGTTTTAAACAACGTTATGCACCCAAGCGTGGTATGGCTATTAACACCAAGGAACTTAACGACAAACTTCGTGAGTCATGTTTTGTTAGGCGTATGAAGTCTGATGTGTATGGAGAATTGCCACCGCTTCGTAATGCTGTTCAATACATGGAAATTAGTAGCAAGCAAATGGCTTGGTACAAAGACATTGAAGATGATGTTGTTGAGTATTTTGCTCAACGTGCCCGTGATATTGCCGAGGAAGAAGGCAGTGATGGAACCGATGCTTATTGGCACAAAAAGATTACATTGGAGATGGCTCGTAGCCTTGTTCACATCACCGGTCTTCGTGATGCTGTATCAAAAATTAAATACGATACTTGCATTGATTGGATTGATAATTTTCTTGAATCCGGTGACGGCGAAAAAGTAATTGTATTTGCCGAACACATAGAATTTGTAGAAAAACTTTTTGACCGCTACAAAGATGTAGCCGTAAAGATTCGTGGTGGTGTTTCAGTCGAAGACCGACAAAAGGCAGTTGATAAATTTCAAAATGACCCCAAATGCAGAGTGTTTGTTGCTAACATGTCATCGGCCTCTGAAGGTTTGACTTTGACTGCGGCTTCAGATGTGGTATTCTGCGAACTGGGATGGACACCAGCCTTGCATGAGCAATGTGTATCACGTGCCTATGGGCGTGTGAATGACATGCATGGTGCAACGGCGTGGTATCTTTTAGCCCCGAATACTATTGATGAGGATATCTATGGTTTGTTGGAAAAGAAGAAGAGGATTGTAAATTCCGTAACTGACGGAGTTGATATTGAGGGAGAGGGAAGCGTTGTGAGTGAATTGGTTAAAACCCTTGCTGGTCGGGGGTTGAATAAGTGACGATAAAACGTTATTCAAAGGACGGGCGTTTAGTGCTGTCCGAGTTAAAATTTGGTACAAGCACGCTTATCGGCGATGCTACAGAGGACACCGCCATTGGTGCCCCAGTATGGATTCTTACTCATAATGAACTATCTAGTCGGGCTGTACGCCTCTGGATGTACATGAGAGGGGCCTTAAACGGCGTTTTGAGCATTCCAGGTACTAGTCATAGGTCAATCGCCACATTGCTAGATGTAAGCGATTCTACGGCCGAGAGGACCATCTATGAACTTCGTGATGCTGGTGCCATTCATGTCGTTCCCACCTTCTTTGAGGGTCAACAACTGGGTAACATTTATTACCTCTGGCCTGCTCAACCCGATGGGGGGGTCATCACCAGTGAGGTGGGGGGGTCCTCACCAGTGAAGAGCGGTATAATTAATACTAATATTAATACTAATACTACGCAAGATTCTGCTACACCACAAAAACGTAACAAATCTAACTACACCGAAGAGTTTGAAGCAGTGTGGAAGATATACCCACGGCGCATTAATAAAGCCGGTGCTTTTAAGGCCTACACAGCAACACTTCGCAAAGGTGTTGAGCCATCGGTTTTAATGATTGCTACAAAGAACTATGCATCTACTCGCATTGGTCAAGATGAAACGTACACGCTTCACGGTCAAACATTTTTTGGCCCCACAGAACGCTGGCGTGATTTTGGCGTTAATGCGGATTCCGTTGTTGCTGTTCACGAACTTACCGACGAGCAGATGATTTCGGCACGACTTTACGAAGATTTTGATAATGATTCAGAATCACTACTTGACAACCCTGCTAAAAGCGGTTACAATCGTCCTACCAACGCTAAAGGCGAATTGGTTGATATCAATGGAGTACCTTACGCACTTGATGCTCAGGGCCAACGCCGTTCTATGAACTATTGGAAATAAGAGAGAGGCAGGGAGTCGTAATGAGTGAGATTAAAATACCCCATGATTCAGTAGCAGAGGAATCGTTGCTTGGTGCAATGATGCTTTCTGCAGAGGCTTTGATGGTTGGCATTGATACATGTCGAGTAGAGGATTTTTACAATCCACGCAATGCTCGTATCTTTGGTGCTTTGTGTCGTTTGTTTAGTCAAGGTATTGTTGCCGATGCTGTAACCATTTCTGCGGAGATGAACGACAACGAGATTATTCCAACGCTTGTCAACATGACACTTAACGTGCCGTCATCATCCAATGTTGGACAGTATGGTGCCATTGTTTCAAAGCACAGTTCAGCACGTTCTTTAATGCAGAACCTTGATGAAGCCAATTCAACTATTCGTCAAGGCGGAGACCCATATTTGGTTGCTGATAGTCTTACAAAGATTGCCTCTAGCATTGGAACCGTTCGTTCAACTGAGCCTGAGGCAATGACCATGGCTCAACTTGAGGCCAACGCTGATGCTATTGCACCCGTTGTAATTCCAGGACTTATGAATCAAGATTATCGTACCATTGTGGTGGGTGAAGAAGGTTCCGGTAAGTCACTACTTCTTCGTACGATTGCCATGTCTGCTTCTCAGGGATTTCACCCGTTTAGCCATCAACGCATTCGACCTGTTCGTGCTTTAATTATTGACCTTGAAAACCCTACACAGGCCATTACCCAGACCGGAACACCATTTATGGACATGCTTCAAGCACGTGACCCAGAAGGATTTGACGGTGAACGTCTTAAGTTTTTCCGCCGACCTGGGGGCATAGAGATTCGCCGATTGTCTGATAAGGCTGAAATTCAGCGTGAAATTGCCTCACACCGACCTGAATTGGTCTGTATTGGGCCTATTTACAAGATGTACCGCCGAGGTTCTAGTGAGACTTACGAAGATTCGGCTGACGAAGCAATGGCAATTTTGGACGAATTGCGCATGAAATATGGCTTTGCACTTGTCCTAGAACACCATGCAGCCAAGGGAAAAGCCGGTGAAAAGCGTGATTTGAGCCCTATGGGGTCTCAAAGATGGATGGCTTGGCCTGAGGCGGGCATTTCCTTGTATAAGGACAATATGGATGGTACAATGTTACATGTAAAGCGTTTCCGTGGAGACCGCCTTTCGGGTATCGAATGGCCTGACAGGATTATCCGAGACCGTACTTGGCTCGTTGAAGGTATTTGGGATTGATATGACAGTAGTTGTGGCTTATACAAATGAATTTGGTTGTGGCATGGCTTTTGACTCTGCCGTTGGCGACGAAGATGCCGTCCTCATTTCGTCAACCCCAAAGGCTTTTATTCATGCTGGCAACGGCATTATAGGTGCAGCCGGTTCCTGGCGCATCATAAATCTGCTCTCCAAACTGGAGAAAAGAAAATGCACCCCCGACACTATTGTGGGGATGCTTAAAGAAATCAAGGGCGAAGATGATTCTGTGAAGGATACAGAAATTCTTTGTGCTTGGCCCGATAGCCCTCTAGTTATCATTCAAAATGATTTCTCGGTGGTTGCGGTGGATTCGCCGTTTTTGGCGATTGGTAGTGGTTCCCCCTATGCGCTCGGATACCTTGAAGGTTGCGAAAACGTAGGCCCAGATGAACTAAGTTGCGCCGTGGAAGTAGCAATTAAATACTCCCCGTTCGTGGCTGGCCCAGTAAAAAATCTTTACTGCGGGTCGAAGTAGAAAGAGTAATTTGAAGTACTTATCTATTCTTACAATTGCAATTGGTCTAAGTGTTTTTACTACACCAACACCAGGGGCAAGTGATACAGTAAGCACAACAAGCACAACGGTTGTAGGCCAGTCATGGAATCCACCGTCTTTATCAACAGCGCCAGTTATACCGCCGTCTTTAATTAGTGGTAACATAACAACTACAACTGTTGAAAAAGTACCGCCTCTTGTATCGCCAGAGATTATGGCGAAGTGGCAGAAGGTTGCGCAGTGCGAAACAGGAAACAATTGGCACGCAATGGGTAGTATGTACCAAGGTGCATTAGGAATTCTTGTTTCAAATTGGTATTCGTTTGGTGGGTTTAAATTGTTTGGTCCGTTGTATGATGCAACACCTGAACAACAAGTATTTATTGCAATAAAAATACAGGCAAGTGCCGGTATTCCAGATTATGTCCCAGACCAATATGGTTGCGGACGTGGGTGGTAAAATAATGAAGGGAGATAAAAATGAATTTTGATGAATGGTTACAGTACGGAATAGAAAATGGTTTTTGTACCCCTCAATTCTGTTCAACACATGACGGAACTCCGTTGCATCCAACGGAAGAACGTGCGTGGGAAGAGGGTGGAGACCCTTGTACACACATGGTTCGATTGGGAACGTTGTCAGATTGGGAATTACCAGATTGGTATTTTAACGACAACTTTACTATTGGTGGTTTAAGTTGATTAGACCATGGCAAAAAGATGGGGCATGCATCAATTCAAACGTTGATTTTTTTGCTAAAAAAGTAAATAATATTGCAGTTGTAATTTGTAGTGAGTGTCCTGTTTCTGAGGAGTGCAAAGAATACGCAATTGTTAATGAGTATTTTGGTTACTGGGGAAACACAACGATGGAAGATAGAATTGAAATTCGCAGAAGTCGTGGACTGCCCGAACCTTTTGCTTTTGCAAAGATGCCAAAACAAAAACCAATGCCACCAGTAAGTGATGTTATTATTTACAACGATAGAGAAGTAATTATAAAACATGGCACCAATTGGGGTTATGAGCAACATTTAAAGTTTAAAGTTACACCTTGTGATATTTGTACAGAAGCACGTGCAAAACACATGAGGGAATACCGACAACGCAAATACGAGGAGATGTTAAATGTTTCATAGAAAAAAGAATCGCAAACTTGAAAGCATGAAACGTCACCCCAGTTACGTTGCACCTCTTGAAGTTACTAAAATTAATAATTCAACATTTTATGTGAATACTTCACGTTTTAGGAGAGATAGCGCATGAGTGATGAAGAACTTTGGGCAGAACAATACCCGGATAAAAAAATTCCAGGTAGTGCACAACCAGAAGAAGGCAAGTGCGGTGCAAAAGTAAAAAGCAAAGAACTAAAAGAACTTGGCATTACTCGTTACTGTTTTAAGACTGCCGGAATGGGCACACCTCACCTTGGTGAAGGCAAGTGCAAGTGGCACCTAGGCAACACACTTAATCACGTGCGTGCCGGTGTTCAGATTCAGATGACAAAGGAATTGCAAACGCTTACAGAGCGTCTTGGAGAACCCGAGCCAATGGGACCGCCAGAAGTTGAAGCGTATCAACTTGCTTCTAAGATGAAAGCATGGACTCTCATTCTTGAAGAAAAAATGAGCGAACTAAATGGCATTCTTGAGGTGACTGACAAGGCTGGCGTAGAACATGTGCGTGCCTTGATTGAGGTCATGGAACGTGCTTGGGAACGCTATCAGGGCGCACTAGAGTTCATGCTTAAGTACAACTTGCATGAACGCATCGTTGCATTAGAGGAACGTCAGGCTAATTTGATTGGTGCGGCTTTTATGAGCATCATTCTTAGCCAAGACATGAAATTGTCAGAGGCGCAGATTAACACTGCACGAACCATGTTCTCTGCTTCCATGTCAGAAATGTCTAATGACCTTGAACCTTCTTGGGCTCAGGTTATTGATTCAGATGTTGTTGAATAAGAGTCAAACAAGCCAAGCAGAAATCCCCCGCCAAAAGGCGGGGGATTCTTGCGTTTAGGGCTTAGTAATTCTTGATTGATTCTCGTTCAGAAGCACCATCGCGGACTGTGTAAACTCCACGACGTGTCTTTGAAAAGTAATCGGGATTCTTTACCATCTTGTTTGCAATAGCATTGGAAACCCCCATGCTAGATGCAAGTTCAGGCACGGTAAATTCCTTGTCGAGATTATTTCCAACCCAAACTTTAAGGTCTGCGTCAACATCACGCTTTACTTTACGTTCAAAACTTGGAAACTCTCCTGTTAATTCAAAGATTATTCGTTGACTAACAAAATGGCTAACAAGGGAATCAACTACGTTCTCCTCGTTTCGTACAGCCTTTTCTACGATGGCTTTAGCACGGTCTAATTCGCTTTTCTCAGCGAGACTAGTCCAATACTGTGCATCTTGCTTTGTCATTGAGTAACCGCCAATTCTTGTTGTTTGATAGGCCAATAGTATTCAAGGTTATCTGACACATTTGGAAAATATTGTCCGTAGTGTTCAGGTAACTTACGAAGAAGATTGCTTTGATGTGAAATGTGAAGGGTGTCATTACCCAACCATGATGGAGCGACTATGCGGTGGTCTCCACCAAATTCATCTAGCAAAGCAAATGATTTTTCAAGGCATGTATCTTTGTAGCCACGACCAATCCATTCAGAACAAATTGATGTTTGGTAATCAAGCAAAGAAATTAAATGACCTTGCCACATCTTTACTGCTGGGTGATTTTGCCAACCGTAATCAGGATTAAGCAATGCTTTTAATATTTGTAGATTTTCTACACGTTGCTTTCCAAGACGTTGACGGTCCAGTACTGATGCTGATTTTTTAAAGTCTGCATAAGGTAAAAATGTTTGCATTATTGTGTATCCGCCAATTCTCCCATGGCCTCGTTAAGTACGTGACCTATGAACAATCCTAACACAAAACCACCTCTAAAAAGGTCATCGCAATCTTCTAACAATTCTTTTAGATAATCATCTGAGATTGCAACAATGGCTTCGAGGCCACCAAACAATTCAATAACGTCATAAGGTTTCTTTTTATTCATAATTGCACCTGCAGGAACACCAATGGCCGTAACCCTAATGTTTTCATGTGTCAATGTACTAATAAGACCTTCAAAATCAGGCCCAACACTTTCGTCTGCCCATTCATTAAACTTCATTTTCACTCCCTTCTTTTAAGTTATCTAATACTACACCATCAACTGGCAAAACGTCAAGAACTTTTCCTCTGCCAGTTTCAAACAATGCATCCCATTCCCATTCATCAGGAAAATCTAGGTCATAATCATCGTCAAGCCTTACTTCGGCAGTAACAATATATGATTTAGCATTTCTTGATTCATTGTCCGCAATGCATATATCTAAAACAAAACTCTCCCACAAAAAACTTCCTAAAATCCGCGTGCCCGAAATTAGGCGCACTTCATAAGCCGGTGTTGGTATGTCAGGTTCATTGGCTTTGACTTCGATAGCATGTTCTACGGCTTGCCATGTTGGTACACAATTAGAAAATTGACGGAATAAATCAAACGCCTCATCAGGAGAAATGTCTCCTTCAAAGAAAATTCCTACTTCTTTGTATGCACGGCCACGTTTTTCATAAAGAGCAATGGTCCATTTTGAAGGCGTATAAAAGTAATCAGTTGTCAATTCTGACATTAATAATCTTTCCCATCATCCCAGCCTTCTGATTCTGCAATGGCGAGCAATGCAACCATTGTATCAATGGCACAACTATCCAAAGGAAAAATTACCTTGGCATCGTCAGCAAAATCATAATAGGCTTCGTCCTTGCGGTATTTATTCATGGCAGTAGAAGCATTGTAAGCAACAGCAACCTCACGGTCATCAGGCAAAACAATGTATCCAAGCCAGTTGCCGGTTTCCTCATTGACGTTTTCCATAGCAAAGAAATAGCCATCAAGAACATTAAGGTCAAAAGGCATAAGCAAATCAGCCTCAAGGTCGGTCATCTCATTAATCATTTTGTCGTATTGAAGCATTAAATAATCCCCAAGTGAAACTCACACCATTCTGAAATGCATTCATATTCATCCAGGTCAAGTTCTTCTAAGTTGCGTAGTTTAGCATTTAGGTCATCAATGTCAGACTTTTCCGTCATTGAGTAAGTTTTTTGCTCAATGCCCATCCAGTCCTTAATTTCTTGCAAATCCTTAAATTGTGTAATTTCGTTATTCATTTTTATCTCCTTTATTAATTTGACCAGTCATTTACTGGCACCTGTTAAAGATAACACATATGAAAACAAATTGCAAACCACTACAAATAAATGTTTTTTATCTTTTCCTGTATAGTTGGAAACGCATAAACCCACTCATTATGCATTGCTTTACCTCCCTTACGGTAGAAGTGCCCCATCAGAATAAACACTGGTGGGGACTTCTGCTTTATGGTATGATTTAGAAAAGGAGGAAATATGGGAAAGAAAATTAATTCGGCGCAAGAAACAGTCCTTGCTAGAGTAGCGGAAGCACTTAACAAGTCACTGGCTCACGGCTCAACCAACGATTATGACAATGGCTATGCTCAGGGCATGACTGACGCATTAGAAATTATTTCTAAGTTTAAGTAAATGTAGTGACTGTCCGAGGTCGTCCAATGGCAGGACTGCAGACTTTGAATCTGTCAATCTAGGTTCGACCCCTAGCCTCGGAACAAAATATATTTGACAGCAACACAAAATGTGTGTATACTGAACATAAGTTCAAAAGAAAGGAATGTAATGGAAGAAGTCCAGACAGTAGTAAAAGAGCGTGCAGTGGGCGTATGCCCTACACACCCAGCAGAGAAGGCATCAAAGTCAGCCAATGGTTTTATTGATTGCGAAGCATGCTGGTGGGATAAGAATAGTCACAAGGAGCGGTAATGACTGAGTGTAGACACGTAGAAACACGAACCAATCTTGATGGTGAAGTGACCGAACGTACGTGGAATCGCATCTGGTGCCCAGATTGCGGTTTGCGACTAGAAGAACCGGGGCCAACACGTCCCTTTAAGTTAAAGCCACATCAACGATGACTCAGGACAATTATTTTGACGGGGCGGATTATAAGCCATCAGAGGACTATGAGCGTTTAAGCGGTCAACTAAAAGACATTTATAAATTTATGTCTGATGGTGAATGGCGAACGGTGGAAAAGATTGTACAAGGTACAAATTACCCTGCAAACTCGGTTCAAGCACAATTAAGAAACTTACGCAAAGAACGATTTGGTGCGTATCTTGTTGAAAGGCGTAGAGTCACTACATCAGGATTGTATGAATACCGAGTTGGCGAAAAAGGGGCATCACCCAAGAAGAAGGAAAAACCTTGTTTGGAAAGTCACCCATTTTTACGTCTAAAACATTGGAATTACTGCAATGATTGTGGGAAGAAACTATGAAACAATGGTGCAACTGTAATCCTCGATGTATGGTTAGGAATCCAAAGCAACCCGTAATTCATGGCGCCATCTACACTTACGAAAGTAGACACGGTTGCCGTTGTTATGCATGCGTAGTTGCTTATCGTGTGATATCATTAGAACGAGAAATGCGTAGAAAGTACAGGAATTATCTCTGGCTATTTGAGGAAGTACCTTCTGAAGGTACTCTTTCAGGTGTCTGAAAACCCAATGTTTTATTGAAGTACCTACTGACAGGAACATCAGGTCATAGTACTCGTGTTTTTGGCTACAGGCAAACATACTTTTTGATGGTTGATACTGTCAGAAATGTGTGATAAGATTACATAGAAATTTATTTAGAAGAAAAGGAGAAACAAATGGCAGTACTATTAGTATTTTTATTTCCTGCAGTGTTCTTCGCTATGGTGGGATTCTTCATCTATAAGTGGAACAAGGCAGTTAAAGCGGGTATCTTTGAAAAGGGAACCCTAAAAGCAGTGCTAACAAAGAGGGTTAAATAATGACTACAATTCAATTAGACAAAGAGCAGTTGCTACAGGTCCTTGGTGCTATCGGTGCCGTCCTTGAAGCAATGGCTGAGGGAGCAAAGGAATCCGGGGAGTTTAACCCTGAGATTGAAACCCTTATGGCTACCTATAACAGCATTGGTGCTCAGTATGTAGAACAGAACCCAGAGGAGTTGACTAATGAGGAATAAGAATATCATTAAAAACCTAGTTATAGATGCCAGGTCTCTTAGAAAAGACGTTGCTATAACTAATGCTATGCTTCGTTCTTCGCAAAAGTCATTCCTTGCAGAAGTAAAGGAACTTGAAGCAAGAATTGCCGAGTTGGAATTAAAGGCGGAAGAAGAACACCGAATGGTCGAAGCCCGATTCCGTTATTATCTTAATCAGGCAACACTAGTAGACCGTATCTCTGATGAGGAACGTCTACTAACAGACATCCTTAAGTGTATCGAAGTTGAGATGGAAGACGTACAGGAAGGTTCTAGCGATGCTCGAATCTACGAAGGCCTAGACATTGCTTGGGCTATTGTACAGTTTCACCTAGACAACCTAGCACCCTTTTAATCATGGCCTTTAGTACCTTTGAAGATAACGTCATTCTCAAACTTGAGCACGGCGATGATAAGGTTCTAGATTCAGGATTCGTCCTACCATCTTACACCCAGCCTATCCCTAACATAGGGAAGGTTGTGGCTGTAGGCCCCGGACGTGTCTTTGGAAACGGAACCGTAATCCCTACAGGTATTGAAGTTGGAATGGATGTAGTATTCCAGCACAGTATGGCTAAAGGTGTTATGATTGAAGATGTTGAGTATGTAATCATGCCAGCAGATGCAGTATTGGCGATTGTAGAAGACTAATGGACAAAGGATACTTTGACCGTAAAAATAATCCCCTATCCAATTTTTTGGGCGGGGGGGAAGATTCTGAGGCCGTAGAACCCTACAACCCACTAGACACATTTAAACGCTACTACGATAACAAAGAAGGATTAGAGAGTGACTAAGGAACTAACTAACATAAGTATAATGTTACTAGCATCAGTGTTCTTAGCATTATGTTTCACTACTGGTCACAAGTGGAAGAAGTGAATGAGTTGAGAAGACATGAGTAATGGTTTAAAGGCATGAAAAAGCATTAAAAAGCATTAAAAAGCATGTTAACTCGCCCGTCTGAGGCCTCACGCGCACGTATAGAGTACTTATACTTGCATTAATGATGCATAAATGTACATTTAAATGCAATTATGTGCTATAATGTGTACATAAAATAAATTATTCGTACAAAAAGATTCCTTAAAAACTGCTAAAATCCCTGATGGGAGTGTTTTAATTATTGAACTCACGCGATATAATTTTCTCTCACACGGGTTTTCCTAAAAACTGCTTGCGCGATTTCATCATTACGCGCGATGCTCTGCTCTATTACAGCGTATAAATACAATAGTATGAAATGAGTCTACTCTTGTATTTAAGGGCTGAGAATCGGCTTCTAGGTGCCGCAAAAGGGTTAATAAAGCGAGAACCCCCGACCCAGTTCTCTCCTCTGGGTCAGGGTGCAGGCGATGAACCCCGCTAAATCTCTATTCCTGGGCTATAAAGCCACGTTCTTGCATTTGTGCCGTTCTTTTTGACGGCGCATAGACCTAGCATCCCCTAGTGGGAATACCTTAGTACAGTTAGGGCAACCCCTAGCAACCATGTTAGTCGTTACTGTTCCAGTGTAGTTCTTCTTCATTAGAAAGTATCCTCACATAAGTCACATACATCTATGTAGCCTTCTATGGTGCTCATAATAGGGTGCCAGTTATCTGGTATGGTTTCCCCCTCGGCGCAAATTGCACAGACCATTCTAGGCCTCTTCCCGCACCCGTAAGTGCAGTAGCCATCATCTTGGCAATCGAAACTGAAATAGCCAACCAGTTCAGGCTCGCAGTATTCAGGGTCATTGCCTATAAAAACCATCTCATTAATAGACATTAGTTACCCCCGTCCACTATCTCGGCAAGAAAATCCCCAGGGTTAGCACCGGTGCGGTCATTAAAGGCCACATCAGCAAACATAAGGGCATGCTCATCATTGTCAGCCATCACTTCAATAAAGATAGTGTAGGCAACCGTTCGCCATTCTGTACCGTCAGTGTCGAACCCCATTATTGAGCCTCCGCTTCTAGAATAGTCTCAATGACCTTGGTAGTTCCTACTGGGTCATCTGAATACAACGTAATGGCATCAGCCAATAAGCCAAGGTCGTAATAACCCATAGCAACATTGTTCCAGTCGTACAGATTTTCTCCGTATTGTTCTTTACTCCATCCAATAATGTCCAGCAATGCAGTCATAGGTGTCTGCCCCCGCTCAAAATTGGTAGACCATTTGTACAGGTCAACGATACAGGTGAACTTCGCCTCTACTTCGTCCAGTACGGTCCATACATCTTTAGTATTTGTATCCATCATAAATCCTTTCATTAAATGCCTGGGACTTGCTCCCCGACTTAAGAAAGTATAGCAGATAAATCTGCCACACAAAAGTTTTTCTAAAAACTGCGCGATGAATCAATCATGTCACGCGCGATAATCACCCCTTAACTAGCGGGCGAATCAATCTTATCAATTATTTCACGGACGTATGTAGAAATCCCAGTAATAGTGTTATAGGCTCTGCTTTCTAGCCCGCCCAAAAACTCTAATCCCTCTTCTAACATACTCTCTATCTCACATAGGACATTAGCCATGTCGTTTTCGGTCATTAAAAGGTACCTCCCCACATAGCAGTCAGTTTTTCAGCCGTCATAGGCTCATCGTCCTTAGTAGCCTCTATGTGGCATGTTAAACAAAGACTATGTGGAAATACCTCTAACGGGTGAACATCTGCCCCGCATGCTTTACAGTCAATAAATGTCGTTGTCATACTGTTAGTCCGTTCGCCTCGGCATCTGCTTTCATTGCCTTGTGTAGGCTCTTACTGATTACCATTCCAGTCTTCTTAACAATGTGCAATTTGTCTTTATCAAAATGCTTATTGGCCCATGACCATAAATTAATTTGTGGTCGGTCCAGGGCATCATAAAAATCACCGTTAACATCTTTACCCATCACAATCAGCAAACCAGTGGCATCTCCATAGGAACCGTCTTGTGCAACATACATCATCTTATTTTTATTCATAAAATCCTTTCTACTACTACCAAGGCATTTCCTCAGTACAAATACACTACCACAAAATAAATTGTCCACACAGGGGTTTCCTAAAAATCTGCGCGATGTTTGCGGTTACGCGCGATACATTTTTTTCACACGCGATTTCCTAAAAATCTCTAGAGGTCAGGCATAATTACGCGCGATAATCAGGGGTTACCCCCCCGACCTAGTAAGAATCTACTCCGGCGCTCTTAAAGTCGTCAATCATAACGTTTAACATTCTCCAAGACCGACTTGCGTGTTCGCATTCTTCCGCACTGTCGCCGTCAAGCCAATCCCATTCGTCAACGATGGCATCGTACACATTGCCGTTGCTAAAGACTGCGTTAGCCGTGTCCATGTCAATCGAGAACGTCCTGGTCTCGGTGTCGTACCGAACTACATAATGAATCTGCTTGTTCATTGTTTTACCTCCTTCCATTATTCCACCCCATACGTTTCACAAATGCTCGCAACCGCATCGTTGAGTTCATCAATTAATTCGGAAACTCGTGCACTCTTAAGTCCTGCAACCATAGCCTCGGTCACCTCGGCAAACCAAACTACCTCTGTGGCGTCAGAACCAATTAGTATTCCTTCACTACTTACATTCATTAGTCCTCCCTCGTCTCTAGGCAAGACCAGTCATTGCCACTAATGGCAAAGTAAAACTCAGTAGGGTCTTCCTCCAACAACTCCAACTGCTCCTTGTTAAGGTCTTCAGTATTAAAAGTCATAAAGTCCTCATCTTCTGCTGAACCATAGTTACCACAGTAATCCACATACATCTTACTCATACTGTCTCCTCCTCTTCTTCGTCTTCAGGCTCAGGTGTAATGTCCTCTACATCAATGGAATAAACAGTAGCCCAATGCATGTAGTCTTCATACTTCCAGCCCTCGGCTTCGGCTTCGGCCTCTGTATCGGCCTCAATCTCGTACTCAAACTCTAATACGACCTTTACATTCCAGGTCTTAGTTTCTTCTGACATAGTAAATCCTTTCATCAATAAGTTGAAGACGTTTTCCTCAACACAGATACCTTACCACAAATAAAATGCTCTCACAACAGTTTTTTTAGAAATCTGCGCGATTGCCCCCTCTCTCGCGCGATTCCCCTAAATCCGCGCGATGCAATAATCATCACGCGCGATAACCCCGGAGGGTGCCGGATTATTCCGGCACTACTCCTAGGATGTAGTTCGTAGCCTTCTGTGCTCGTCCTATCGCTTGGACCAGCATTTTAGGGTCATTCTTAAGGACCCGTAGCCAACTCTTAATGTAGGCCGTACTGTTATCTAGAGTTGCGGGCAGAACGCCGGTCTCACTGCTTAAAAAAGCGGCAGTGAACTCCGCCACTAACTCTTCCTGTGAGTAGTCGGCGCTACCGAAGTAGTGATTCTCCATGACGCCATCTCTAGCGAGTCGGTCCTTATGTCCGGTACTGTGTCCTATCTCGTGGAATGCAGTTGAATAGAACGGTGCATCGCTAGTAAAAGATTCCTGTGGTGGTAGTTGAACTACGTCACGACTAGGCGAATAGAATGCTCGGTCACCACCGAAGGCCAGTGTAACTGATTCCCGACTAAAGTAGTCATCTATTACCTTCTGGGCCTTGGCTATGACTTCAACGTCACTGCGGGTCTCTAACTTCTCATAAGCCGGTTCGCCGTTCTCCCAAACTGCTTGCTCGGCGTTGAATACTGTGAAGTAGCGCATCATTACTGCCGACTTAGTGGTTATCTCTCCCGCCACCTCGACTTCACTATCCAACTTCTTCCATAGAACGACTGGTGTACCCTTCTCGCCCTTGCGGACTCCGCCACCCATCTCTGTAATCTGCTTATAGGTTCCCCAGTAGGGATTAGAATAGCCATTGGCCATTGCAGAGAATGATAGGAGCATGAAGTTCACTCCGTTATACTTCTTCTTACTACTAAGCGATAGTGGTGTGTAACCCTGTGCTAGCCATTCTCTACGCCAAGGAGCAGTGTCCTGCTCTAGTTGACTGATGATAGACTGTGCGACTATCTCGTAAGCGTTCTTACTCATTGTAACTCCTTCTCTAAACACCGGTACTTGTTACCGATGTATTCACTATAACACAAAATAAAACGCTCACACACAAACTTCCTAAAAACTTGCGCGAAAGTCTCCTGGACGCGCGATAATAATCATTCACGCGCGATTACCTAAAATCCGCTAAGAACCTCACATCATTACGCGCGATAAGCCCCCCATTGCTGGAGCGAACATGTGTTCGCCCCAGCCGGTAGGCGCCCGGTTATGGGATAAGGTCCTCGATAGTGCTAAGGGCGTCCCTAGCGTAATCGTAAGCGCTGTCAGCACGGCTGTAAGCCTCTTCAGCAGATGAACGGGCATTTTCAGCCTCGTCACGAGCAGAGTCAGCCTCATCCTTGGCCTCACTGATAGCATCCTTAATCTCTTCTAGAACAGAGAGTTCGACCATGACCACATCGTCACCAACCAATCCCTTAGCCAGTTCAAGAATCTGGTCCTTAATCCTGTTGACTGCATCTTCACGCTCATTCAAGCGAACATGCTTGGCTTCAAGACGTGCTTCACGGTCAAGCAGACGAGTGTTCAACTCAATCTGCCCTTGTGTGGCCACTTGGCCATCAATCATAATTGTATCCATCAGATAACTCCTTTAACTAATAATTCATAGTCACGTTTTGACTACATAAATAATCTACCACATTTTTTTGAAACAAAATCCATTTTTGCGCGATAATCCTAAAAACTTGCGCGATGTTCTATACGTCACGCGCGATAAGGGGAGAGGCTTATTCAGCCTCCTCCTTTTTGACTTCTGGGAATCCTACTGGAATCACTATAAAGTGTTCCTTCATAAACTCCCACGCGTCATAAGTCTTATCATTACTCATCGTCACCCTCCTTCCATACCCTTAGTTCTAACATCGTACCATACTCATCGTGACTACTGCGACTTATTGTAAAAGTTTTATTAGCCTCATCGAACTCCCAGCGTATAGTGAACTCACCATTACTGAACGTAACACTATCTAACAAGTCCTGCCAAGTAGTCAGCCGACCAGTATGACCTGAAGTATTACGCCAACCCATGTTGCGACCATAGATAGCGTATTCTTCGGTATCGTTAGCCTTAAGCCATTCATCGAAGATAGTATGCATGTCCTGCTCCGCATAGACCCAGCAGAATCCATCGCACCCATCGTAATCATAGACCATGACTTCAGAACACTCAGGGCATTTGTCGCCCTCACAAGGCTCGCAAGTAATACCGCAAGTCAGACAAGCCATACAGATACAATGACTGTTTAACTCACCCTTTACTATGGTAGTTTCCATTATTGGTCACCACCCTCATTCAATACCTGCTCATAGAGTCTGTCGAGGACTTTAGACTGGGTAGGTGTCATAAGTGTCAGACCACCAATGTAGTTAGACCTAATGCTATCCATGTAATCGTATAGTGCTTGTTGCGCATTGCTCATTGCTATCTCCTTTGGTTAGTAGGGCTTATCCCTAATAGAAATACTATACACCAAGTTTCCTCAAAAACTGCGTATAACTTCCTTTCTCGCGCGATTCCCTAAAAACTTGCGCGATGATACATTGCGTACGCGCGATAGCATGGTGCTTGGCAAGGCGAACACTTGTTCGCCCTGCCCTGACCACTATCCGTAAATAAGTTCTCCGAAGCATGCATACTGAAGGACGTAATCACTCACGCATGAATCCCACAAGTCCAAGCGACTAGGCACACGCTCTCCACAGTGGTACTTCTCGTCAGCCAGCAACTTGCGGTAGGCATTTATGAAAGTGAACTTGCTCACCGTCTTGGTCTTGGTGTCGTAGTTCTCGTCTTGGTACTTGACCTCTGCGGTCTCTTCATCGTCAGCCCAAGTGTATTCAATTACCCAAGGACTTGAACTGCGAAAAATACCTTCTAGAACGCATTCCATAATTTCATTCTCGTCAATCTCTATTGGAATCATAACCTTCATTTTAATCTCCTTCGTTATTGGGGCATTTCCCTAATAAAGAAATTGTACCACATTTTTTTAGGATAAAAGACAGTTATGCGCGATTTCCTAAAATCTTGCGCGATAGTAACACATACACGCGCGATACACCTGCTAGGCAGGGCGAACAAACGTTCGCCCCACCGTACAGACTAGAGGTACTGAGACACCTGCTTAAAGGTACTCGTATTGACGTATTCTTCTTCGGTCATTGACAGGATACGAATAGAGTTCTCGATTGCTTCTACTGTTTGTTTGTAGAAGTAGCCATTCATTTCTTCGTAGTCTTTTTCAGGTTCAGGACTTTTTGGTGTGACCCAGTAAGTGACCTCAACTCTTACTTTTCCTTTGTAATCGCCGTAGTTAGAAACACCACTAACGCTGATTTCTGACGGTTTGATTGTCTTAGGGATTACTTTAAGACCGTCTTGCCACTTCTTAATAGAAGCACGGTAACGAGCCTCATTTTTCTCCTGGTCGGCGAAGTTCTTTTTAATCTGAACAACACGTTCCTCTAACTTCTTAATCAATTTCTTAGTTGGTACTTTGACATTTATTCCAGCCATTTTTAACTCCTTTGCTTATCTTCAAGGCTTGTCCTTGATAAAACAATCATACACCAGGTTTCCTAAAAATCTGCGGATAACTTGGGGCTTCGCGCGATTTCCCTAAACTTTGCGCGATGGTTATACACACACGCGCGATAGGCCCCTTTCGGGGTTCAGTTATGCGCTGAAGACGTGGCCGTTCTCTTCCCAGTAGCCGTCACCCATGCACAGGTCACGCCAGAATGCGGCGTAGTCAATGTACGGGTAGAGGTGGTTCGGGATGTCGTAAACGTCCGCCATCAGTTCTTCGGCGTAGTCCACTCCGTTTTCATAGTAGCCTTGGTATGCATTCTCACAAGACCTGATAACATCGTCCGCATCTTCACCGACCCAGAACATGCTGTCGTTATTGTAGTAGGCGGTCAATGCGTCTTCGTTCACGCTGTGAGCGCTTGTTAGGTTTGCTTCTAATACTTCTTCTAGTGTAGCCATTGTGAACTCCTTTATCTAATAGGGCTTGTTCCCTAATACTTAAATTGTAGCAGAGATAAAACCCCCTCACAGAAGTTTCCCTAAAAACTTGCGCGATGGGGCCTTAATACGCGCGATAAACCCCCTAATTGGGGCAAGGCTAAATAAACTCGAACGGGTCTCTGTCCTCAAAGATGTCTTCCCATTCGTCAAACGTTGGGAACGTACCGCTCTCTTCGTGTTGCGTCATGAGGTATTCGTACTCTTCACGAATACGCTGACCCTGCTCATCGTGTGCACTAGTCATCGGTTTTCGCTCCGTAACAATCTAGGCACAATGCTCCAACGTAGGAGTCAATTTTCTCCATCAGCGTTTCGCACTCTAGGCAGGCTAGGTAATCAATCATTTTAATCTCCTTGCTTGTATGGGGCGTTTCCCCTACTCCTAAAACTTACCACAATAAAACACCCTCAGAGAGGTTTTCCTAAAAACTTGCGCGATAGTGGTACATTACGCGCGATAAGGTACTACAGGGTTTTGACGCGTACAACCGCCTGCCCTGAAGTCTAGAGACTACATCATCTCTAGTTCGTTCAGCAACTTCTCCCAGGACTGCCACTGCTCACGAGCCATAGCCTCTGGCATGTGGTCAGCGTCCACTTCCTTGTCCCAGAAACGAACCATCTCTGAAACTGCGGTGATAACCATCTGGTGCTGTCTGTCATTGAGTTCCATCTCAACTCCTTCTTATCTAGGGCGTTTCCCTTGATGTAAATACTGTATCAGAAAAAACGACCTCAAGGGTGGATTTCCTAAAGATTTGCGCGATAGGCATTTTTTACGCGCGATAAAATAATAAGCACTCACACAAGTTTACTAAAAAACTGGATGGCTGTCAAGTACTTATGCGCGATGTAAACCCCTTTCGGGGTTTGTTAGAGGTTGCTCCACTCTAACTCGTTAGCGACCTCAAAGGCTTCGTCTAGGGTCTCGAACTTAAATAGACCTTCTTGCATTTGCTCAAAGGCTTTGTCTGTGTCGCCATCAATGACCGTTACCAACTGGGGCACTGGGTGGACATAGACAAGGTAAACGGCCTTTGCGCCTTCTGCCCTATAACGGTACGGTATACCGCCCTGAAACTCGAAGTTTAGTTCCTTCATTGTAATCTCCTTACTTGTACGAGGCATTTCCTCTACTCTTTAACATTACCACATAAAAATCTCTCAATGTGGCAATTCCTAAAAACTTGCGCGATGTAAGACATTTACGCGCGATAGAGGGGGTGTGGCTGTCTCCCGACAGTCACTTACCTCTTAGGCTCTTACGTGCCTACAAGCCTTCATGCTTGCGAGCGCACGCTCTGCTTCTGCGATACGACCAGCCCAGTAGCCATCTGAAGACCTTGGGTCGTTTTCAAGATTCTTCTTTAGAATCTCAATACCATCGCTTATTAACACTAGGGCAGTAATAAATGCACTGTAATCCATCTGTACTTCAACTTCAATGGTGTCAAGGTTTGACATTTCCACTCCTTTGTTCAAGAGGCATTTCCTCTATGTATAAATTGTAGCAGGGATAAAATGCCCTCAAGCGCATTTCCCTAAAATCTTGCGCGATACCTATGTATTACGCGCGATGTAAACCCCTTTCGGGGTCTTGCTACTTAATCAATGCTAATGTTGCCTGAGCCATAGCCATAGCGTGGTCGCAGGCTTTTGCTCCGTACTGCTTTACACATTCAATTCCGCCGATAGCGAAATTATGAACTGCTTGTTTGTACGTCAGACTACAAGAATAGTAGAGATGTGCGTGGTGGCAGATGTGTCCCATTATTCACCTCCTAACGTTGTTTGTGCTTGTACCTTCTCATAGAGTTCGGTGTATAGGTTCATTAATGTCGGGCTCTTATCTTCTTGGGCAAAGTTCATAGCCCTAGTCACTAAAGCCGTCTTAATCATTCGTGCTTCGTCTGGTGTAATTTGTATTGTAATGATGTCTAGCATTATCGGCGCACCTTACCTTGATAAACTGCCTTACGGTGATTACGGCGAGCGCACTTACCGCAGACAGTTCCAGCAAGATAGCCGAGTGGGTCATTGTGTCCACAGCGAGCAATCATTGAGTCCATGTTACCTAGTGTTGCTTCTAGTTGGTTCTTATTCATCTTTATTCCTTTAGTTGTTATTGGTACTTGTTACCAATAAATAAACTGTACCACACAATTTCCTAAAATTGGTACATACTGAACTAAATCGCGCGATGAAATACATTCCTCTCACGCGCGATTCCCTAAAAACTGCAGTGGGCGCAACATACACACGCGCGATAGAGGGGGGAGATTATCTCCGCCCACCCTCTACCGCAAAGTAACCAACAATTAACCCAAGACCACCAAAGCCCAAACCAAAGGCAATACAAACCCATTGGAGCAAGATAGAATTGTTGTTAAATGGTACTTGACTTTCTACCCAAAAATAGGCTAGGGCGTAAGAGATAATTCCAACACTCCAAACAAAAATGCGCTTGTTGCGTAGTTCACGCTTGCGCCTTGACAATACTGACATTTTAACTCCATTCATTAGCAAGGCATTTCCTCGCTATAAACATTGTAGCAGGTAAAACAGTCTCAATGTGAGATTTCTTAAAATCTGCGCGATGTAGAGTTATACACGCGCGATAGGGTGTTCAGCGACTTTAACAGTCGCCAAACAATGACAATTCCAGCCCAGCGTCTTCACGCCCACTAGACCCGTCACCACACTCGCACCACTTAACAGCATTGACCTTGTGAGGCGGTACACCACTGGTGGCTAACTCGCACACTTCGCAAGTCTCGACAAAATCTTCCCAGCAACGGCAGGGAGCACATCCGCAATCGTGACAGTAAGACACAATCACTCCTTATCTGTAACCGCATTTCGGTTACGAAGTAAGTCTAGCACACTCTCACAGAGATTTCCTAAAAATTTGCGCGATGCAGTAATGTATACGCGCGATAAGCCCCTTTTATGGGAGCGGGAGCCAACAGTCCTCCCCGCAGTTCCAGCAGGAGAACCATACTGGGTAGCCCTCTGGGCCCTCATCAAGGATGAGTTCGCCAAGAGATTTTTCTCCGCAAATCATACAACGGACAAGAAGGTCTCCCCTGTCGTCTTTGATTGTGTAAGAGTAGAACATGTAGTCTTCTGGGTTTGTTGGCATAGTTGCCCCTTTTGTTTGTTTCGGGACTTGTTCCCGATGAGACCAGTGTAGCACACTAAAACACTCTCAAGGGGGATTTCCTAAAAACTTGCGCGATGAACTGGTATACACGCGCGATTAACGGGGCTTAGTAGCCACCGTCCTCGTAGTCACGGTTTCCGTACGGGTTAATACCTGCCCTCATGAGCATTTCGCTCTGGGCTACGAGTGCGCAAACGCACTCAGCACGGCCCCAGTCCGCGCAGTCGCAGGTGTCAAAATCTTCAGCCATAAAACTCCAATCGAACGCGGAGGCGAATCCCCCGACAAGAACAGTATACACGAGATTTCCCTAAAAACTGAGCGGGCAGGGGGATAGTCGCGCGATACACAAGATTTTCCTAAAAACCGAGTGAGCAGGAATACACTACGCGCGATAAGCCCTCTATGGGGGCAAGGCTTACGCCCTACCCCCTAGCGGTTACATCTCGTTAATCATAATCAAGCCACGCCGTACGTAGTTCATCTGCTTAGATGTTGTAGGGCTGTACTTGTTTGGGTTTTCCCAAGTCTCACCCGTTAGGCGGTTGAATGTTGCCATTAGGGTTGAGTAAGAGTAGATACGGTATTCGTTGCCCTCGTTTACGCCTTTGAGGTTGTTGCCCTCGAATGGCAAAGTGTTTGCTACTTTTTCTGCTGTGTCTTTGAGGTTAGTGTAA
>Ga0214165_1000416_pt1 | contig 30836 bp, 33 predicted proteins | sample TroBogypolimnion_34_FD_153004 | JGI IMG/M metagenome (GOLD analysis project Ga0214165, IMG submission 153004) | Freshwater microbial communities from Trout Bog Lake, WI - Practice 03JUN2009 hypolimnion v3 | ecosystem: Environmental > Aquatic > Freshwater > Lake > Hypolimnion/Profundal zone ... | reverse complement strand
TTATGAGAGCAGACATCCAAAGAAAACCACTAGGATTTCAAGAGCTTACGCCTCCTAAATATCGGTGTGTAGCGTTTTGTGTAGTGGATTTAATCTAATTAGAAAAACTTCTGACCGACTCTTTGGTTTTCAAAACCAAAGGAATTTTGGAACAACCGTTTCGCACTTGGTTGCTCCAAAGTACCTTTTAAATAAACTCAAACTCGTCCGGCCGCAAACTTCTAATCCAAGTTTTTATAGTGCGCTCCCCTACATTAAAGTGTCGTGCGGCTGATTTAATACTTGGAAATATTCCGTCAGGTGTATTAACTGGCCGCTTTTTGTGAATAGATTTCTTAGGGTCGTTACTGTTTTTGGTGTTTGAATAAAAAAATTTACTCGGATTATCATTCATCCATTTTTTTAGTTGAACGGATGTTATTTTATAGTGGAAGATAGTAGCTTTGATAGAAGGAAACTGACCAGCAGGAGTTGTGATCGCTTTTGATTGACCGTTTTTCGCTCCAAAGTTCCAGTTACTTTTTCGGGTTCCATTTTCATAACTTGCTTTAACAATATGCCTCATTTTTTCTGAATGGGAAATCCCCCAGTTTATATTTTTAGCATGTGGATTTAACCCCATTCTTTGCTGGTGTGCGCCCCAACGAGAGAACTCATCCCAGCTAACTTGCCTACCATTTGCTAAAGTGACCATTGGTTTTTGCATTTTCATTCTTAGCCTTCTATTCATCGGTCTCATTGAGTAAGCCACTATCAGCCATGCTTTGCCAATCATCAGAATTAATTGATATCAACTGCGCTAGTTTCACGGCAGTACGTAAACTAACCTTGCTTAACTTTTCTAAGTTTGTATCGATATACTGCAATAGCTCAAATTGCTGATCCTTACTCAAGTTATAACTGCGCAATAAATCTTTTTTGCAAACCATAAAGCAAACCTGTTTGAAGCAACTTTCTTTCGAGCTATCAGCGACGACAATCTTATAACTACGATCTTTTAATGCGTCTAAATGTGCAGATAAATTACTCTTGGAGTGCCCATCAAATCCGATATTTGATATCAAAATGACACTCCCTTTAAATTGAAACGAGTCGGGTATCCCGGAACCTTTTAATGGGCTCGTACTTTCCCAGCTTATTTTGCGCACAGGCGATGTATCAATTGCCGCCTTCAATATATTGACCCCTTCAATCTTCTTAAAAACTGAGTCAATATCATCTAATACTAGAACGCTAGTTTCTTCTCTATGAAAATACAAATTGCCATATAAGCTCAGCGGGGTCATATGTCCTTTAACTACTTTATATTTCCCTTTTGCATACTTATTGAGATAATTCTCGACTGAGTACGTCTTGCCGACTCCTGGCGGCCCATTGACAATCAAGTTATGCAGCTTGCCGTTCGCAATTTGCTTTATATAACTATCAACATTGTTATAACGCTTTTCTAAATCACTATAGTCTTCCTTCTCGTAACGTGAACTAGTCTCGGCGATCTTAAGCTTAATCGTTGGTAAATTTTGATTCTGTTTTAGAGCAAACATTTTTAACTTTCTTTCTTAATTGGTTTATAAATTCTTCCTACAAAAATCTATTAGAAAAAACTAACAATAGGACGCCTTATTTCCTCAATTTTTTGATAGTTTTTTTTATAAACTTTGCTCAGTACAGAGCTAAAGTCTTTTAGAAATAGCCAGCAAAGCGGACCCCCTTGATCAATAACGCCTCCACAAAACCCGAGAGACTTGTAATACTCCAAATTATTTAAGTAGCGCCCTATTTCTATGTAGATCGATTTAACTTTATAAAAGTTAATCAAATGTTTAATAATTCGACGCATTACTCCTTGATGTCTAAACTCTGGCTTTACAAAAATTTCTGAAATGCTCCAAACTTCATTCCCATATACCTCTTCATATAAGTCAGAGTAGTTAGTAATCCGAGCATATCCAAGCTCTTGTCCATTGCAGCATATGACAATGAATCGTGAATTCTTACTAAACATTTGAATGCTAGGTTTAATGCCACCTTTATATCCCTGTAAAAAGCGATTGTTCCATTTATCCTTATCTGCAAATTTAGTCAACTCTTTAAAGGAGTGCTCTCCTACAGTACGGCCTGGTAAATCGCTGTTAGTTTTAGTTGCATACATGTTTATCTCTCCTTTAAATAGATTCAATAGTTTTTTTACTCAGCGCCAAAGTTCTAATCCTCTTGGAGCGCAACATTGATTTAGCTAATTCTGGTCTTGATTTAATCAATGACTTGAGTGAATTACTTGCACGTTTTTTCATTGCTTTTTTATAAAAAAGCTCCACATTTTTACGCGCCTGCTTTAAGTCTTCTGGCAATTGACATGCCATACCGTCAAGCATCTTCTTCTCTAATTCAGCATCAGCAGATAACTTTGCTAATACGTAGTAGCGGCCATTACGCCATGAACATACCAATACACTTAGATCACTACCCCTATCCGTCTCCACTTCCTGCTTTCCGCTAAATCCAAGAGTCATAAGGGGAAGCTCTCTGCGAGCATTCAAATACTTCCGCGTGAGTTCGAGCTTTTCTTGAGTGCTTGTTTTCAATAAAATACTTTTTTCGCATTCAACTCCATTTGCTCGAATTCGCTCTACTCCACCTGCTTGCTCTAAGTACCCAGCAAACTGCGTCGGCGCTATTTGATTTGCCCTAGCAGTTTCAATAGCCCTTGCATACACGTGCGCTGTTTTGCGATCGGCCCGGGTTATGTAGCGTACTAATACAGTGATATCGGAGGTATTTTCTTGCGTCTTGATACCGTATTGCTCTTGCAAGTTCTTTCGCATGATTCTGATTAGTTCAGCTTTATCATTTGCAACCTCAAACCGCTCAACTAATATTGCAATCTTGCCCAGCAAGCTATAAAGCGCCTTACGTCCGCCAATAACGTAGTTAGCATTAAAAGCCTCATGCTCAGCAGCTAAATCTTCAGCCTGCCCCAGCAACGACCTAGTTACCAACAGATTGCCACTCACTTCTCTCAATTCACTCATTTCACTTCTCCTAAAAACACAGCGAACTTGCTGTATTAAAAGGATCTCATAGCTAACACTTAATAAAAATTACATTTAGAATGTGATTCTTAAGTGTTAATATATTTTTGAATATTTTTGGGAAATTAGGCTCAAAATGCTGCCAAACAAAACGAATAAAGATTGGACTACCAAGGGCATCCAGGGCTATGTCATGCTGATGCTCGAATACCTGCGTTTGAGCCCGACTTATGAATTAGCAAGAAAGGTAAAAAAGGGAAAACTTACAACGGCTGAAAAAAGACAGCTTCCCAATGACTTTGACTTGGTATTAAAGACTTTCGATGAATTTGGCGATGTGTCCTCAATTTCTTTTGCTGATTGGTGGTCTAGCCGAGGCTTCCCACTCTTTGGTAGCGACTACACCAAACCCCAGGTTAGGCAAATAGGCAGAATAGATAAAGATGAAGAATATGAAATTGGCTTTAGCAAAGCCTTAGAGCAATACTTCAACACCATTAGGAAACATGAAGGTAATGGCCCTGGATTAATCCTAGCTATTCCGCTAGGAATGCCTAAGAGAGCAATCCTTAAAGAAGTTAGTAATTTAATTAATAAAGCTGGAGTAGCAGTTCCAATAAAAGCTCAAAAAGCTAAACGCTCACTGACTGCCAAACGACTCAGATCTGCACCACTGATTATTGGAATAAATTTATTGTGGGCTAAGGCGCAGCATCCAGATTGGGCAAACTGGCGCTTAGGGGTGAGGGCTAAAGTCAGTCCAACCAATATAGTTGGACTAGATATCAATGCGGTCAAGGCCACAGCGAAGACAGCAGATCAACGTATTAATTTGACCGTATTAACTAGTCGGGCGTTAAAGAAAGCACAATTGATTTCAGAGAATGCTGCACGTGGCAGATTTCCTGACTCCAAACCAATCCCGTTACCAGAGTTTGATTACGAAGATATCTACAAGCGTATGCGGATAGCCAGACCCAAGCTCAAGAAAACCTAAATCAACTCCACCGCCCTGCGCTTCATCTCATCGTTCACATCGATATAGGCTTGCGTAGTGCTGATATTGCGATGACCCGCTAAGCTCATTAGCACTCTAACGCCAATACCTTTGCTAGCTAGATTGGTAATAAAGCTTCTGCGACCACTATGACTGGTGGCGCCAGATATTCCAGCCTCTTTATAGATGTGCTTAAAGTGCTGCGTTAATGTATTTGCTGTGAAGCCTCGTTTTGGATACTTTTGCGTGGGAAAGAATGCGTAATTGCGTTCTTTAATGGTGATCTCATTAGCAAATGCTTGTAGCTCTGCTTTTAAGCGTTCATTGAGAAACACTGTGCGCGGATGGCGACCTTTAGTTTGTTCTGGCAGTAGACGGATCTCGCTTTTCACCTGATTTTCCCCGTCTAAAACGTCGCATATTCGGAGAGCCGCTACTTCCCCTACTCTGAGCCCACCCCAGTGCGTTAACAGCAACATAGCGCGATTACGTACGCTATGTTTGGTGGTTTGTACATACTCCAAAACTTGGGTAAGTTCTGCACTACTAAATGATTTTGCTTGTGGCATATAGCTGTCCTTAAATGTAATAAATACGCAGCTACAGTATGTTTTCTGATGTTTGGTTTGGACAACCGACTATGGCAGAAATGCCACAGAAAAAAGAGTATTTGATTTCAAAGACCTACAAGATAACTACAGGAAAGCGCAATTTCCTGTAGTTTTTTTATTTAGTGGTTTTTACTGGAAAACCATGGTCTAAATGGCTAAAGTTGTGGCTAAGATGCCACGAATTTAGCTATCAATGATTGAAGCAGCAACCTGAGAGAGCTTGCCGGAAAAGAGATTTATGGGCTTGCCGTGTGTTCTATAGTCCACTTTCAAATAACCTGATTTTTCATAGTTAAAGAACCAGGTATTTTCAGCAACATCCCCATAGGTAATAAAATTTTTTCCATCGTGAATTTGAAGTCCACCCTTGAGTAAATTTTTAAAAGAACCTTTATCAACTGCATATTCAAGATAAAGCTCATCGCAATACGGAAGATGTGCGCAACTGACCAAAAAGTAAGCCTTGTCCTCTGAATCACATAATTCTTTAAAAAAAGGATAATTATTTTGCGTAAGGACTATTCTGAATAGCCTATTAGCCTCAGTAAACTCCTTTACCGTAGCAATGAAGTCACTATGCGTAAATGACATAGAAATATCAAAATTAAATTCTAAGCCGAAGTCAAAATCCAATGGATAGGCGTCTGATTTTGATTGATCTAGATCATAGAAATCTAAACGCTTATATACCCCTATAGACTCCATCATATAGCTCTCAGGATACGAAAAGAATTCAACCCCCTCCTTCCCAACAAACCCACAAGAAAAATTAATGCAGAAGAATTTACTTTTCTGATGTGGCATCCATAAGTCCGAACTAAAACTCTCCTCGAAGAAACTTAAGTCAGAGGCAAGATCAGGGTCATACCACGATGCTCTACAAATAACAGCACCCTTAGAAACATTATTTACATAAGACTTTCCAATAACAACTACATTCTCATCGACCTGAAATAAACATGCAGTGAGATGATTCATAAAGTTAAAGGGTAGCTGCTCTTCTGTTTCTATTTCTATATATTGGCCTTGATTTCCAGAAGTAATTGATTGCACTGAATCTAATGAATAGTTTTGTTTGGCAAAATCCATACTTCCATAAAATATTTCTATAGCAGATTCAACATCCTCTACCTTGGAGAATCGATCATTAATCTTTCTTAAGATAGCCCGTATATTTTTATTTCCATAAATTTTAATTTTTGTATTAAAAACATTGGCCATATTTAAACCTCAATAAATTGCAATAATCAAATTAATGGCAGTACTAAGGCGAACTAAGTTCTCCTGTGATTTCGCTTATCGCTCATCACATTCTCTTCTTCTCATATTACTAAAGAATCATCGCTAGATATATGAAATTATTAATTGATGATTGGGTGATAGAACTTTTAGTCAAACGACGGCTATAGCACTTAAAAAGCACCATGAGCCGCCGCTACGTGTAGATTGGTCTGATGTCACTTCCAGCTAACACGACTCTAGAGGGTATTCCGAAAGACTGATGGATTAAAACTTTCGACCTATTTTGGCATTGGTTTGCCTGATAGGAACCTGCGGCCACCTGTTCTACATAACCTCTAGAGCGATTATGTCAGAGCGGGGTCATTAGCCGACGTATTACAACCCGCGTTTTCTGCCATTTTAGGTAGGCTAACCTTCCCTTCTTTGCCTATGTTATTGCCTATGCTTTTGCCTACGAATCTTTTTATAAAGATTTAATACTCCAAATATTTGCCTTGCTGTTGCCTTGGTTTGCTTTAAGTTAAATGCCTGTACTTGTCTTAGTTGTGCCTCATTCAATAGCAATCCATGTTCTTGCAATAAGCAATGAGCAGCTCTTTTCGCCAAAATGAACTTGGCTTCTAAATCTGGGTTAACGCACTTTTGTGGATTTAATCCCTGTGATCTAAACCAACGATCTGTAGCTGTGCTGTCTTTGAGGGTCTGATAACTATTCATGTAGTTATTTAGCAAACCACACAAATCGCCACTAAATTTCTGGTTTCTTGTGGTTGCCTATTTTCAGGTTGCTCAACCACCATTTCCGATCATATTGTTATATGTGCCCATTAACCATTTAGGAGTAGACATGAGCACACTAGAAACATTGAAATTAGTTACTGTTACCAAACCCGCTAAATTACCTGCTGTTGTCCAAAGGCGCAATAAGCTATCCGATAAGTTATGGGAGCAAATACAGTTAGCTGAAGCTAGAAGCGCTGGCACAAGCTATGCCCCACTCAAAACCAAGCGATTAAAGGATATTGAAGGCAATATTAAAATCCTAGAAGTGCCAAAACGTATTAAGCCCTGGTGGTTTACTGCCCAAAATGGCAAAGCCTGCCTCGTTGTGCGCTATGGATCCAAAACCCTAGAGATAGCCCAAGGTAAAACAGCGATTGAACTCGATAAGCCTGATGAGCTGATACATACACTAGAGATGATTAAGACTGCTGTAGAAGCTGGTGAACTAGATGCACAAATTGAGAAAGCGGCTGGGCTACTTAAAGAAGGGTTTATCAAATGAAGAAATACCTATTGTGGGTACGTATTAGCCAAACCCAAACAGCTAATACGATCGTGTACGCAGAAGGCCAATATCAAGCCAAGCAGTTAGGTGAGATGCAGTACGGCGTAGGTAATGTACTTAATTACACAGAAGTACATGATTGATTGCTATTGGGTTAAATACAGTTATGCGCTTCTATGAATTCGGTATTAAACCTATTAAAACAATCAAGCCCCTTACCCCTGAAAAAGCCAGACTAGCTAGCCTAAAGAATGGCAGCGAAAGAGCTAAGAAACTATATAAAGCAGAAAAGGAGAGACAGAACCTCATCCAAGCTCAACGCAAGATTTTTAACTTGTCTAGACCTTAGCCAATTATAAATTGATGTGAATTGGGCTGGATTCTGGTGGTTTTCACTCAAAAAAGGGATTGATTATTCAAACGACTGACAGGCTATGTGAGGCTTGTGCCAAATGCTTGAAGCACCGTTACTTAAAGTAACGCTTGTACTTACTTCCAGCTCATTGATAGCCCCCAAGATGCTGAGATTAACTTAATTACATCATTATCAAAGCCATCGGAACGGTACTCCCAGTGCTCATCGTAATCTTCAGCATTATCAGTTTCGCCTAGCTCATACCCCTCCTTAGATGGAAATCCCTCCTCCTCAGTTTCCGGGTCATAGCCCCCAAAACTATTTCGAACCTCTGTTAATTCATCTAAAGTCTTGCGAAACTTTTCAGGAAACTCATTTTCGTCCCAATCCAATAGCAATTGACCGTCTTTATCTATCCAAAATAATCCGTCAGCATAAGCTCCGCCACCTTCATAGCCATAAAAGCAGCCGATACAATCATTTTTAATTTGCCTATAGACTACATTTGCCAGAATTCCCCGGCCATCATCTACTGCGAATAAGTGCTCAAAGATTACCTTCTTAACCATGGTGGAATCCTTTCATTTACTATGAGTAATATTTTGACTAATTTCTAAGATATTTAAATACATGTCTACCCTTCCTAGTTATCCATGTCCAAAACCATTATTTTCGATACCGAAGCTACTGTCATTAAAGAACACGTATTAATAGAAGCTGCTTGGGTTGAACTATGTGAGATTGATTTAAATACTCTCCACCGTTACTTAAAGTAACGGTTAGCACTCAGACAGCCAAACTCTTGGAGCATCTAAGGCGCTCAACATCCAATTGATAGCCGCTTGATCTTGGCAATAGGAGAAGTCTTCTTCAAAATCAGGGTCATCATGCTTATCGTAATGGTAGCCAGTAAAAGATATATAAGATTTATATTCGCATAGATTTTTTTGAGCATTAAAAATAATTCCAGGATTTTTTAGGTTTAAATTTATGCTATTAATTTTTTCTAAGATATCTGATTTATCTAATGGTGATTTTTCAAATGGCAGATTAATCTTAATAAACAAATATGGTTCATCTTTATCTGCAGTAATTTCGATATGAATGTACTCTTTTTGACTCTCATTAAATTTAACATCATCAACTATCACAGTATTGCCATCTACAATCTTAATAATAGTTTTTGATAGCCCATGTTCATCCTGATTAATTGAAATTAGGCTGGCCATTTCAAATACTTTTATCCACGCCCACTGCATCGTATCAGCTTGCTTCATACTTTCTCCGTAATTGAAATTTGAGTAGCCAATGAAACATACTATATACATTCAAACAAATATCAACAATGTCCAAAACCATCATTTTCGATACCGAAGCTACAGGCATTAAAGAACCCGTATTAATAGAAGCTGCTTGGATTGAGCTTGAATCAATCGAGCCCTTTACTGTTACCAACCCTTTTGTACAGCGTTATAACCCTGGTAAACCCATTACCCTGGGTGCGCTAGCTGCCCATCACATCATGGACGAGGAATTGGTCAATTGCCCACCAGCCGCTAGCTTTACCTTGCCTGGACACGTGGACTACATCATTGGGCATAACGTGGACTTTGACTGGGAAGTGATCGGCAAGCCTGATGTCAAACGCATCTGTACGCTAGCCCTAGCTCGTAAGCTTTGGCCTGATTTAGATAGTCATAATCAAAGTGCTCTCATGTACTACTTAGAGCGCGATACAGCACGTGAGCAATTACGTAATGCCCATTCGGCCATTATTGATGTGGGTATTTGCGCTGTAATCCTTGATCACATTTGTCAGCAATTAGGCGTTAAAACCATTGAAGATTTATACGCTGAGTCTGAAAAAGCCAGAACCCCAACCACCATGCCTTTTGGGAAACATAAGGGCATGTTGTTGGCGGAAGTACCTAGTGACTATAAACAGTGGCTACTGACTCAAGGGGATATAGATCCTTATTTGAGGAAGGCTTTGGCATCTTGAGTCCTAATACCTTTAGCTCATCGAATTGACACTATCTATACATAATTATAAAAGGCCGCTATCTAGCGGCTTGAATCAAACTCTAGTTTTTTATTAATCTACCTTACCTATAACATTTTGATTTTTCAATGGGCGCAATAAAGGATCGCAACCATCACCTTTATAACTTTCTATTCGTGCTGGACCTGATATAGGATTAAAGACATAAAAACAAATTGCTTCACTTGCTTTTATTTCTAATGGAAATCCAGCCTCACCACCTCCAGCAACACGCCTATTACCAAATATATTGAAGATACCTGGTGATACCTTAACTACAGAGTAAGTTCCTTTGGGCTGTGTGAAAGTGGTATTGTTAATTTTCCAATCTGTATCACCAGAACCTAAATATGAAATTGTTTCACTACTAATTGGTATCAAATAGGTTCCACCATCTTTTGGAACTAGTTGCTTTCCAGCATTTGCCGCTCTTGCTTCCTCCATTCTGTTTGAAGTAGCAACAGCTGATATGACACTACAGCCTGATAGGTGTATCGCACCAAATGTAAATAAAGCCAATAAGATTATTCTTTTCATTTCATATCCCATATCAAATAAAAAGCCACTTTTCACAGTGGCTTTGAATGAAGGCTAATGCTCTAATTAAAACTTGTAGCCAACACCGACTACAGCGTTAAATACATTTGCGCTGGAAGTCATGGAGTAGTTATAGGCATAACCACCAGATACTCCGCTATATGAATTGGTCTTATTGCTATAGCTAAGATAATTTACTTCGCCAAAGCCATATAATCCACCTTGAATGATTTGTTTGTACCCAAGTCCAAGTGAGTAGCCTGTTAGGTTATCAGTGCTTGAGCTACCTCCTTCGGTAGCTTTAATAGATGCACCCGTATAGCCAACTTTGCCGTACAGCAAGCCATCCGTTCCAACTGGTGTTGCTGGTGATAGAAAAATGTTGTATTGGTTTTGCGCCTGATAAGTACCATTAACTCTCACATTTCCTACGCCATAGTTGTAATTACCAGACTGGGAATTAAAAGGATTATATTCAGCACCAATGCCCAAAAGGAAGTCTTTAGTAATTGCACCCATATACCCAACAGTCACAATACCCATAACACTTCCTTGACTCGAAACATTCGTACTGATTGGAGCCGTGCCAACTCCAACAATGTTCAATCCACTAGAGTTAAAAGTTGGGGTAATGTTTTCATATCCAATACCGACCTGGCCATAAGCGCCCTCAAACTTTGACTGTGCGCTAACTTGCATGCTTGTTAGTGTTGTAACCCCTGCGACTACTAATAGGCTGGCTAGTTTCTTCATTCAAATCTCCTGTTAATAAGAGTTTGAGTATCCTTACCTAGCACCTACAAAACAATTTAATTCGATACCTAAATTTATGCATATTAAGAATGCATACTTTCATTGATTAAATAGTTTCCTTTTCTGCCAGACTCCAGTAAGCCATCAACCAAGTGAATTAATTTATCTGTCGCATTCACAAGTCTATGGCGCTTGTCATGAATACCATTTGAAAGAAAAATCCAACCATCATCAATTAAAAGGTTGATGTGTTTTCGTGTATTGAGCGTGCTTCTAATTGAACCTGTACACAACTCCTTAATGGTTAGGTTCCTGCCCTCTAAGTGCGCCCTTAATACATCCAGCATCAAATCGTATGTAATCAATGCATGACCGGAATAGAGTTCCTTATCGAGTACTTTTCTAAGTTCAATGAGTTTATCTATATTTTTTATATGCACTTTTTCCATCCGTCTATGTATAAAGACTGTTTATAAAAAAATCTATAAAAGAAATAGAATGAAAGTTAAGCAATTAACTATGCATAGTTACGTTATCTACTTCCCAATTACTTTCTGGGCATGAGTAGATTAGTAAGTTGATAGCTCATGAACTGAGCTTATCTAAAACAAGTTCAAATATTTATAATTACTGTGTTTTTATACAGTTAATTTATTTGCGTATACGCTCAGCAACTGCAAATAGCGACTAATGCTCAATGTGTTATTGATACCTCAAGTAATTTCAATAAACCCAATTAATTCAGCCGCATAACTACCATCTTCAGCAACCATACCTTTATGTTTAAGATCTCGTTGCAAAGTTGGCTCAACGATGTTGGCAAATATCGCAACTCGTTCTTCTGAGGAGAAAAATGGCTGACTCGGCGAAGTATGAAAATATTGGTCGGATTGACGCTCAATTGCTGGGACTCTATTTCCATTCTTTTTAACGGCAATAGCTTGGGTGAGTATTTGCCGCTCACCTTTACTTGCAATAGTCTCAATAACCCACATTGATAATAAGACAGGATCCTCCAAGCCTTCTTTTACCGCTATCCCAATTTCTTCTGGGACCATACCCCTCCAGCGACCAAGCTCTTCCCTAACTATTGGGTGATCTAGCCCCATCAATTCAAGACTCTCATCCGAAGTAGCAATTTCCCTATCTAAGGTAAATCGTGCGCGAACAACGCCCTCATTGGAAACAAGGTCGTATCTTGACTTATCTATTTTGAGCATTCTTTCATTTTTCTCTAAGGCAGCCTCAGTCATAAAGTGAACGAGTCGATCCATGCTTGAAGATAAGTCTGAAAACGGCTTGTAATCATCAAGACTAAAGCCGTCTAAATCTTGAAATAAATCAAAAACGACCTCTCTTGCCTCGCGAGAATTTGACATTGCAGCCTCTAGCTCAACTTTTGTTCGCTTCAGCTCTGGATCAGACAATGCCTCTTGATATAACCGATCATAATTTAATCGCTCTGATAATTGCCCTAAGATTTGCGCACGCAAATCTTCTGCAACATTACCTTCATCATCAACCTTACCTACTGTTTTTGCAATCTCTGTTAACTTATCATCTAGCAATAGAAATATTCGGCCTTCAATGGTGTCTGATAAAACAAGATTGTAGACCTGAGCAGTATGATTTTGACCATACCTATGAATTCGACCAATTCGCTGCTCTATGTCCATGGGGTTCCATGGTAAGTCAAAATTAAAAAGGATTCGTGCAAATTGCAAATTGATACCTTCTCGACCAGCTGCTGTGCACACCATAACCCTCGGCCCATCATTTGATCTAAAGCGACGTTCTGCGGCAAGCTTTGCCCCATGATCACCACCCCGCAGTACTGTTACTCCTTGGCCAGGAAAAGCCTGTTCGATTTCTTTTGCAATTAAGTCAACGGTTCCTAGATAGGTAGCGAAAATCACTATTTTTTCTTGGGGATCATTTCGCCATAAGGCGCCCAAACCATCTAGCAACTTTTGTACTTTAGTTTCTCGCTGTATGGGGAACACAGAGAGTAGCTCACCAATACGCATGCGCTCTTCTGGTAAATGTATTGAGATTGCAGCGGCAGCGGCATCTTCAGCTTGCCCCGCAGAAAACTCTGATCCATATGGGTCAGAAGCCATTTCCAAAGACTCTTCATCAAGTTTTTTTACCAATCGATATTTAAGATCAGCAAGAACCCTATCAACCTCACTGCGTGCAATGCTATCTCTTGGTAAATTAAATTCCTGATGAATAAGCTCCCTAGCCTCAGCCATTAAATTTTCGCGACCTTCAATATCAAGCTCTTTATCACGCAAAAACGCTTCGTGAATAGTGAGCATTAATAGTCTTCGCTTTAATGTTCTTTTGACAGCCGCGAAACTAGATGCGGCAATTTTTTGGAATATCGCCATTAAAAAACCTAGCGCCCTGCCCTGGCCACCTTGTCTACGTGCAAGATTAAACCCGTCCTCGAGATATTCACGTAACTTATCGTAAAAAATTCTTTCTTCAGCGCCCATCAAGAAAGACTCAGTATGAACCCATCGTCTTGCAAATAGCGGAGATCCATCGGGCTTACAAGCATCAGCCTTCGTTCGTCTGAACATAATCGTATTTAGGCGATGTCTATGCTCAATCATCTCTTCTGGAGATTTGAACAGTGTCGGATTTAAAAGCTGAGCTAACATCCAAAATTGAAAATGATTGCCCTGGTGTGGTGTAGCTGAAAGAATAAGAAGATCTCTCGCGTGATTTTTTAGCGCCTCAGCCAACTTATAGTTTTCTGTTTTTCTGACCACTCCTCCAGTACGATACGCCGTTAAATGATGAGCCTCATCAAATACTACAAGATCCCAACGAGGGGCTTCGAGTAGCCTCTTAATTCTAGAAGTGCGCTTTAAGGTATCAATACTTGCTATCAATAAATCATGTTTAGCAAATGCATTGGTTTTGCGGTCGGTAATATCTCCCTCAGAACCAAAAATTTCAAAATCCAGTTTGAAAATTTCATTTAGTTCACGATGCCAATTGTTTACTAGTCCAGCAGGAACGACTATCAAAGCTCTAGTCATTTCTCCTCGGCTGGCTAATTCTCGCAAGATAAGCGCTGTTTCAATTGTTTTACCTAGTCCGACCTCATCAGCGATTAAGTACCTTCGAGGAGATGATGTGGCAACACGGTGAGTAAGGACTACCTGGTGGGGGAGTAAATCTATTTTTGCGGAGGTTAAGGCGGAAGCGCTCTCCATTATTGGCAATTGATTGGCTTCGCAGGCAAGCCATGCTCTTCGAGCCCTACTCTCACCGCCTCCAACTGATCTTAATATTCTATTTGTGCGTGATTCTTGTTTTCGTAAGGAGTTGACAGGAACTCGCCTTTCGCCAACACCAAAAAATACTCGTATATATCCGTCATTAGCATGATCAAGAATGACTCCTTGGCCAAACTCGCCATGAATTATTCGATCACCAGGAACATAATTCTGAGAAACTAACTCCATCAAGAAAGCCTTGGGTGGTGGAGTCCAATCCATGCAATTCCATCTGGGTCGAAATTAGCTGTTTTTTGATCGATGATTCTACCAACATCAAGCTCGGCACCGGCCCAAAGTATCCTACCCAGATCTAGCTGCCGCGTACTAAAAGGGGCTGCACATATCCAAGAATACGCTTCTGTTGCACGATTCATTTTGACTCTATTTTTGCCAGTTGGCAGCCAAAAAACTAGGGAGGCCTCCAAAGCAAATTTATCTTGAAATGTCAAAATTGCAGGTAACAGTTCCTCCCTCAACCAAGTCTCAGCTTCAGATGGTTCCATTAAATCCATGCAACCTTCAAGCCCTGCAACAACCAGAGTATTACCTTCATTAGAAGGTAAATCATCAGGCCAGTTACCAACCATAGAAAAGAATTCTCTTATGGAAACTACTTGATTTGGATGCGTCAACGCAGAGAGTGTTTCACCGCCCCAGAGCAAACTCACACCTCGACGCTTCCAGACATCACCTTGCAATATTTTCATTCATTACTCTTCGAGAAATAAAGCCATTTGTTGAGCTTCTTGTTTATTTGAGGCCGCCCAGTTGTTGTAAATTGATATTGCCCTCAAAGCAGCATTTCTAATTTTGGGACTAGACCCAGAAATACCAAACCATTCAAGCAAAGCTTTTAAGGCAACGTGGGGTTTGAAATTTTCATTTTTAAGAGTATCAGCAGCATTTATTCCGCTGCCATCAAAACAAGAACCAATTAAAACTAAAGCCTGGTCAAGATCTGAGGTTAATTTTCTCTTGTGCTTACCCTGCCATTCTTGCGCAAAAATTAGCGGATCAACTACTGTAAAGATCTTATTTTTTTCAGAACACCAGCCACGCTGAACAAATTCATCCGGTGTAGTTATTGACCCCTTGAGAAATTTCTGCAACTGATCCCTAGCAAGCTCCGAACCAGACTGGAAAGTTCTCAAAAATTGTCTTGTCATAGGCTCTGAATTAATCGGCGGAGTATCTTTACCTTTATCAGCATCCTCATCAATTAATTGATTGATACCTATTAACGCTTCCTTGACAGAAATAGGGCGCCCTTCATCAATAAATACTTTTCCATAATGGCGAGAGAAATATTCCAATGCTTTTCCACGTCTGATAACTTGAATATCAGCTTCAGGCAATCCTTCTCTTGCATGATTTTCAAGCATCGATTGCAACTGTCGTACATCTGCCATGACCTCTCTACGCATACGCCCCCAACTTACAGGCTTAGGTTCTTCTGTGCGCTTTCGACATACGTGAATGATGTCGTATTCAACTTTCTGGGAACCAAATTGCCCCTCACCTTTAGTTTCATCTGATCGAATTGGATATGTTGCTTCTAGATAAAAACCTGCATTAAAGAGTGATTCAAGCACGGCAACCCACGGCTCATCTTCACTGTGGTGAAAGGTAAACGCTAGAATTCCACCTGCTTTTAAAATGCGATGTGACTCACTCCAACATTGGGTAAGAAGTCTTTGATAAAACCCATTTGGATCTTCTGGCTCCCTATGTCTGTTAGCTACCGCTTCTAAGGTTTTTGGCGTATATTCCCCAGAAAAAATATTAGGGTATTTTTCAGAAAGAACGAGCCTTAACCAAACATAGAAAAAATCAGATAATTCGGAATATTGAACAAGGTCCCCAAACGGAGGGTCAGTAATAACCAAATCAATTGAAGAATTGTCAATATGACTCAACTCAGTGGAAGATCCCTGAGTAACGGTTGCGCTGAGCACAGGGTCACCAGTTAGAATTTTTTCGCTTTTTCCTGTCAATCCATTTGCAGTTAATTGATGAGTCTTTCGAAGATTTTCAACGGCCACAAGCTCCCAAGGAGTTTTTGCCCACTTATTACCTCGACTTAAAACCTCTACCGTTGATGACCAAGGCCCATAACCCAATGGCGAGAAAACCCCAACCTCTACAACATTAGACTTTGGATGAAAGTTGCTGTTTGATAATGCTGGAGCTAGTTTGTCTAACTTTGTATGCCAAAATGAAAATAATGATTGGTTTCTTAAGTACTGCTGAAATGCGCCAAGAACAAACTCACGAACATCCCACGAATGAGTACCAACTTCTGTTATTGCTTTTAGCAAAAGTGCGTGTACCAGCATTTGCCTGGGATTAAACATCGTCCACCAATGAGTGAAGTGATGACCTTCAACATCATGCGGGCCGATTTCTGCTCCAATTGGAATTGCGCTCTTCGGCCAGAATTTGGCTAGATCACCATTTTTTCTGTCCTCCCACTCATGAGAAGCAGCGGTGTACTGCCGTTCAAGTCTTTCATCAAAGGCGGCAAAAAAACGTCCATTGTATGCGGAGTCTGCTGTTAGTCCGCTTGGCGAATACCCTTGAACAGCATATCCGGCAAAAGGCGCCGTTTTCCCATAAGCTTTTATTGTGGTGAGTAAATCCTGAACAGTTCCACAGGCACCGCAGGTAAAGTGTGATCTCTTTGGTATAGATGCTGAATCAGTCTTAAAAGTCACCCCAGTTTCTGGACAAGTAACTTCACTAGGCAATTTTCCTCTTACCTCTAATAAACGTATTTTTGATGCTCGTTCTTTATTCCAGCGCCCCGATTCGTCAGCAGTATCCTGGGCAGACCCACCCAAAGGTAGTCCATCCTTATCGTGATTCGGACTTCCTGATAGCCATTCTGGATGTACCAACAAACTTAGTTCGACTTTCTTACTCTTCCCCTTGCCAAGGTTAACGATGGCTGCATAGCCGCAATGCGGACAAATAACTCCTTTTTTTCGGTCGAGGGTCGAAAATTGATCACTAGGATCTGCAACAAAGAGCGGCGCATCCGGAGCCATACGTACGATCTCCTCCTCTACATCAAATACTTCACTGCATTGACCGCATTTGTGATCCCAATATTTAACGCTCAGAGTCTTAATCGCCATAACAGGACTCATCATGATTGGCGTACGATGTCCGCATCCAGTAACCTGGCACGGACCATGCTTTCCCCAAAAAGTATAGATTACCTCCGGACCTTCATATTCGTAGTCGCGCCGTTGCTCCAGAGAAAGACTTAGTGGATCAAAGTCTTCTGACATAACCTTTTTACTTGATACGTGTGTCCACTTTCCTTTGACACCATTAGGACCATCACAGTAGAAATACGGCATGATCTGGGGCTTAACCTCAACCTCAATATCAGAAAGCAGTTTTATTACATCATCTAGATTAACATTCGCGAATTCTTGCTTGACTACAAACCACGCTACAGGATTTAGATCGTTTCCGATCATTTGCATTCCTAGTCGAGACCCCTCCACCAACGTCGTCCCACCACCCATAAATATATCTGCAACCTTAAGCTGACTGAAGGCGCCCTTCTTTTGGTGATTTGCGTAATAGTTATCCCATACAAGCTTGGCTGCATGTGACTTATCTTCAGGGGCTTTAGTCGAGGCTGCGATCAACATTGATCTAAATACACTAGAGCGTCGACGAGCCCACCATTTCGACATCTGGTAAATAGGCTTGCCGGCATTTCCCTCAATAATTGCAACCTGATTAACTGGCAGGATCGGGAAATCAACTTCAAGGCAAGTTTTTGGGCGATTGGGATCGCTGAAATCAACTGTTTCCATTGAAACGATCTTGCCTGCACCAACAGCCTTAGCAACTTCCTGCGTTATTTGTTCTTTTTTAGTTGCCATTAGAAATAGTATTCCTTATTTCGAAATCTCAATAAATGGGGATAGGACCTCTAATAAAGAAAGTCCTCCGTGAGTCATGGTTGGATATCCGCCTTGGCTCTTCCACTTCCATCGGCCAACAGCCAGAAGGTAATCACCATGCGGACTTTTAGTTTGCAGCGCTACTGGAGGAATGAATGGTCCAACAATTTCGTTGCCACGTATACTTCGTCCACTGGAGAATGTTTGCTTTAAAAATTGGGCAACCTCACCATCCGCATCAGGAAAATTACCAGTAGCTGCATACCCATGATCCGAGGTAATTATTAAACGTCGCCCCAAAGATAAGCGCTCAACAAAACTCCAAAACTCGTCACTACTTAATTGCTCGGCAGCATCCCGAGTAAGAGTATCAAGCCCTTGACCGGCGCCAGATCCATCATGTATTTTGCTGTCAGGCCATTGGTGCCAAAATATCCAGTTTGGATCAGAATTAATAAGGTTTGCACAATCTACCCACGGCATATCGACACACTCAGTATGAGCAACTTGAAGCCTATGGGATTTTCCTCCCCCATTATTTTGAAGCTGACTTCTACTGCTAAATCCTAATGCCTTAGCAAATTCATTGGTTTCGCCAGGTAACTCTGAAGCAGTTGCTGTGACACTGTGTAATGTAAAGCCCCGATCCTTAGCGCCTTGAAGCAACCAAGGCAGCTCTCGTAAGGATAGGCCATCTAAAATTAGTACGGCTTTAGCTCCAAAGGGTTCGCTCCACCAATTAGATAACCGATTTGAGGTCCGCTCAACAGTATCACCAAATTTTTGCCATAAATCCCAACCACTCGAGGAGAGGAAATGATCAATCACACCCACTTCACGATCGCGACTTGTAACCTCACTTGAGGCATTTGAATTCTTTAATTGCTTGGAGGTAATTTCAAGCGTGCTCTTGATGATTTCACGCCAGGCTTCATCAGCGCTGCCTTTGGTTAAAACATGCATAACCTGGATGCTTATACTCATCAAACATCATCCTTTTCAAGATTTAGTTCATAAGTCATGCCATCAGGTAACTTCTTTAGAAGCTCCTTGACCTGAGCGCCATTAGCGACGGCAACTTTAATAGTAATCTCGGTTACTTCAGTCGCAGGTCCAACCCCCCAATTCTCAAGCTTTCCTATGAGATTTAATGCTGAGGTAGCTGGATTATTAAGATGAATTTTTGATTTAATCGAGCCAGGATTTCCTCCAAAAATACCTCCAGGCAATTCTCCACCTGGAATTGGAGGTTGCGGTGGCGATCCTGGGAACAGGCTGCCTCCAGGGATTAAGACTACGGGAGGTTCGCCCGCAGGATTAGCACCACCAGTTGCAGGAATTGCTGATGGCGGCAATAAGGAGACCTCATCTAATTGGCGGCCTGTAAACGAAAGTTTCGGTTTGAGCCTTTTCCACGCGGAATCCTCGCCCTCTCCAGGCTGAGCCTGAAGCAGATCCATGCCACGAAGATTAATGGCAATCTTACCTTGTGCACATAATCGAAGAATTCGCTCTTTCATAAACGTCTCACCAAGCCATGGAATGCAGTCGAATCCACCTGCACGTGGCTCTTGCAATTCACGCAAGATCTTTCCAATAGAAGAATTTTCCAGCGAGGCGTTCAAAATAAACTCTTCAAAATCCTCTGGAACAAAAAGATCATTTACCAATATTTCTTCTATTCCATCTGGAATTTGTGAGCCGTGATTTTTTAAACTCTCAACATTAAAAGAGCACTGTTTTGGCTCTGCAAAACTCCAATTTTGCAAAATTGCAAAACGATCAAATCTTTTCTTCAAAATCTCTCGGAGCTCGCCCTGATATTTTGTATGAAGCCTCTTATACTCTGTCCCTTGAGAGCTCCACTCCGATGCTTTCATTTCGGCCCTAGCCAAAACCAATAAGTCTCTGTCTTGAAATAAGTTTGTAGCTCCACTTTTAGGGATCAGGAAGCGAATTGTATTGCGGCCTTTTTGTAAATGGTCTTTAAGCCAGACTCCAAGCTGCTCATTTAACTTTTCAGGCTCTTCAGGTAGTGCCAATATGGGTAAGCGACCATCCCAATTTTCCGGGTGCTCTAACTCATCAAGCGAGGTCCAGGGATCGGAAGACCAGGATTTTGGCAAAGAAATTACTCTGTAGTTCTTAGCAACCTCCTCATTGCCGCCAATTACATAACGAACTTCTTTGGCTAGTTGAATTAGATCTGAGCCATCAGAGAATAATTTATCGTTCCGTGCGCAAGCCATAACTTTTGCTTGAGGATTCTCCTCTTCGCGAAAAACTAAGCGAGTGCCATTCTGATGAATGTTAAAACTATTCTCAACAATAGTTGCAAGCTCTACCTGGAATGCATTGTCATCAATTGGCTTATCTTTTGTTACGTCAACCTGAAGAATTGATGGCTCAGCACCGGCTGCATTACCAACTGCAATTGATCTCAGCCATAAAGAGCCAACTATCTCCTGTAAATGCGGGACAAGGCTTTGATGGCTTGGTATGGCATCACTTACAGAGATGATATTTTGCTGAGCTTTAGATCGTAGTGACCGATGGTGTTCATTAGAAACAGAGTCCAGTAGTGCCCCAATACCTGAAGAATCATCATCTAACCTAAAATCAGCAGCCGTTAATAAGGGAGTGGATTCCCCATGGCTTTTAAACAAGTTCGCAAGGATTCGAATCATATCCCTAGTTTCTTGAGCATCAGTCGCTATCAATACCTGTTCTTCAAGTAAGCGCAAAAGATGTGGAGCAAATGGCCAGGAATCAATAAATTCTTTTTGCTTTCGATCTTGCTCGGAGGAAGGCACATCTAGCAAACGACAATACTCTTGAATATGAGTATCGGTTAGATTAACAATATCAACATCAGATATTTGCAAACGATTATCAAATAATCGATGTAATAACATCCGCCTACGATCTTTTTGAATTCGCTCAGCATTACCCCCCGCCTTAAAATCTATGGCGACTGGGTTAACGCGATGCACCTGTTGATAAGCATCGCTCCCGCCATTCCGAACTGAAATTACAAGGACTAAAAGCTCTGGATGCTCTTTAGCAATCTCCGAAAGAATTTGAATAAAGTTAAAGGCCCAATTTCTCCAAGGAAATTGCTTAGTATTAGTTAATCCGTCATACCATGTTTGAAACTCATCCAACAAAAGCATAGTTGGGGTATGTTGAACCAATTCAATTATTAGCTGATCTGAAGGTATGGCCGTACCCATTCCCTCCCACTTACCTTTTATAAAACTTCCATGTGGGTGTTTATCGAAAAGTAAGTCCCAAAGAAATTTATATCTTTGGCGGTGAAGACTTTCACCAATAACAAGCATTTGCTCTCTTAGTGGAATTTCCCCAATACTAGGTTCACTTAAAATCGTAGCCCAATTTTTAAGCCATGCACGAGTGGAATTAGGGTCATTAACAGCGTGATACAAAGCAGCCATCAAGTGTGATTTTCCAAGCCCCCTCTCGCCAATGACGGCAACAGGACGACCGTGGTTTGGCCCCACGGCTTCAATGCCCCTTAGAAGATCATGCGTTGGATATGTAATCTCTAAAAAAGATTGTGCATCAATTTGGGTCGCGCCAGTATTGGCATCATTAGATAGCTCAATGGCTGTTCCCTTTAGTCTCTTCCCTCTAAATTCCTCACGAAGTGATAATCCAAGCATTATTGTTGCCCTTTAATTTTCTTTTTAACAATTAAATCAATTTAATCACACCGTTGTTTATCAATAAATGTCCATAAATTTGCCTTATGAGCCTTTTTTGCGTAACTCAAGGCAAGATTAACTTGTTTGTTCACTCGCTTTTTGTATTTTAGTTCCAATATGCCCATGAATCCATTGGGATTAACAAATCAGTCAGCTCCTTAATCGACAGCCTTAACATTCCGTTGGTTGGGGCCATTTCAGGCTGAGGATATTTTTACAACCATTAGTTAATGATTTCTCGCTTTTTTCGTCATTTCCACTGAAAAATCCCCAATGCTTTTTTACGGGGCATATTGAATATTCCTTGATTACTGGCTCATTTGGTGAGCTTTTAGGTCTTTAACCTGTTTATTCCTAGCAATTTAGAGAGGTAATCATGAAATCCATTTTTTTCTTAGCTTCGCTATGGGCAATGCTTCCAGTTTGGGCGCAAGTGACCAATTTAGATAGTAGCCCCTACAACATGCAGAACAGTCCTTATAACATGGACAACTCACCCTACAACATGCGGAATAGTCCTTACAACATGGATAACAGCGCATATAACGCCAGCGCAACAAATGGCGTGTACGACAACACAGGAAACCGCATTGGTTATGAAGTAAATGCGCCTAGTGGAGTAACAAACTATTTTGACAATAGCGGCAACCGAATTGGTTATACGCCAACCAAGCGATGATTATTTCCAATCTCTTTGTTGCTTGTTTGATTGCCATTAGACCGGAACCATTTTTACTTCAAAGCATGATTGACACCACAAAAGTTATTGGGTTGCCAAGACTTAAAACTATGGATCAATTTTTTGCTAAGGCCATTTGTGTAGATGAAATTAAAGGGGAAATGGCTTACGTCATTTATTCAAGAAAAGACTTTCTCAAACAATACATCAAGATCAACTCTTAAAAGGGAATTGAGTATGCGTGACTACACCTATATTGAAGGCTATCGTTTTAATATCTGGAATATATACCGTAGTAAGCGGTTTGACGTTGATAGGCTGGATATTAATTTTGCCGATAAAGATAAGCCTGAATTCATTAGGGGCTTACGAGTAGTTGATCACCATGAGTCTGAAACCTATCTAGTTCATGGTGATGATGCTGATAACTTGGCCTACAGCATGTGTTTTTTACACAATGAAAACAAAGATAATCGTCCAGATGCTTTCGATGATTATCTAATTAAAGCAACTAATAAAAAAGAATATCTAGTTCATAAGTTGTTTGATAGCGAAAAACCTACTGAAGCAGCCGTTCATTAAATGACATCCTAATATTTTTAAAATGAAAAAAGCTTTATACATCACTCTAGCTGGAATTTTAGCCACCCCTTTTCTAGCTTACTCTGCTATTCAGGCTATAGAGCCTTGTGATCCTGATTTTGTTTACGTAAAAGAACCAAGCCTCTTTGCTGCCAAATGGCAGAAGGTGGCACATTCCGAAAACTTTTCTGAATACATTAATCCAGTAAAGATAGAGAAAAACTTTGACTCTACTGTTGAAGTAGTGACCATGCGAAACTACTATAATAAACAGTTAGATAATGACGATGATAAAAATGTCGTATACAAGTCTCACGTCTCCTATGAAACAGTCGATTGCTTTAATCAAACCATTACTGTTAACAAGATATATCTCTTAGGTGATCACTTTGCGGGTGGCTCATTGGTAGAGGAGCCTGTTGAGCCCTTATCTAAACCTATACGTGTTCATTCTCGCTCTATTGGTTTTAGTAAGATCGTCAAAGTATGTGAAATCGCCAATCAGGGCACCGAATCTCAATACGTCAAGAGCAGTTTTATGAATAATATCTAATATCTTCTTCGATATTTAGAGCGCGTCTTTTCACGCTGTACAAACATAAGATGTCTAAAAATACTTTCGCTACAAACTAAAAATAATCCAAACAAGAACCAAAGGCATAACTTAATGTCAAAACCGCCGGCAGACTGAGCAGCCCAACTTAAGAACATAAAGAAAAGTCCAATAAATTTGATCATTTCAAGCTCCTTCCAAGATATGGTCAGACTAATTACCTTAAAGCTCACACAATGAGCCAGTAATCGCCTATAGTTATAAAAACTTTGTTTATTTCAGGGAATAAGCTATGAGTGATCTAGAGCGTCTACATCGAATCAAATATATGATTCAGGCACGTAACTGCGTACCCATTCAGGACTTCCTTGATGAGCTGGAAATCTCTAAGGCTACCTTTAAACGTGATTTAGAGTATCTACGAGACAGGATGAATGCTTCAATCGTATTTGATCGTGCCGAAGGTGGTTACCGCTTAGATAAACCTAATGCCGGTGAAAAGATTGAACTACCAGGCTTATGGTTCTCGGAGAAGGAGGCCACTGCCTTAGTACTAATGCAACATCTCTTGGATAACTTAGATCAGGGCGGATTAATTAGCTCCCACATAGATCCATTGGTAGAAATTATTGACGGAATATTGGGTCAGTCAGAAGTATCAGCAAAAGAGCTCAGAAAGCGCATCAAGGTTTTTGGAATATCTGCCCGCAAGAATTCTCTAGAAAGCTTTGAGGAAGTGGGTAACGCTCTACTAAAGAGACAACGTCTTCAGCTGGAGTACTACTCCAAAGGCAAGGACGAAACTACTAACCGAGAAGTTTCTCCGCAACGCTTAATCTTTTATCGCGATAACTGGTACCTAGACGGGTACTGTCACTTACGTAAGGGATTAAGAAGTTTTGCGCTAGATGGCGTCAAGAAAGCTGAACTGCTAAATAAAAAAACTGAAGAGATATCGGAAAAAGAGTTGCAAGAAAACTTTGCGGAGAGTTACGGTATCTTTTCTGGCAAAGCCACACAAAGAGCAAAACTAAGATTTACGCCCGAACGAGCAAGATGGGTATCTGGTGAAACTTGGCATGGGCAACAAATCGCTTCCTACGACAAAGATAGTTACTACATACTAGAATTTGACTATAACCAAGACCCTGAGCTAGTCATGGAAATTTTAAAACATGGATCTGGTGTACAAGTACTAGCTCCTGCTGCTCTAAAGAAGAGAGTGCAAGACGAATTAAAGAAGACATTAGCTAGTTATTAACAAGCTGGATGCAAAGAATTTACTGTCCCAAGCGTTACTTTAAGTAACGCTTGTCCCGGCCTAAGCAGCCCGCAGCTCCTGTTGAGCCCGTTTCTTACTAGGATAGTTATCCGCAGCCTTACTATCAGCCTCAATGAGCTTTCTAGTATTCGTGCCTCGTAACTGCTCAATAGCCTGTATTACCTGTAAATGACTATAGTGCCGCTCAATCATTAAAACGCTAGTACCCATCTGCTTGGCTAGGGTATGGATAGGCACCATATCGTGAGTAAGTGCTAACGTGGCATAGGTATGACGTAGGCTATAGAACACCCGCTTTTGATTAGTCTTGGGATCAATCAATAAACCATGGTCCGCTAGGAAGCCATCAAACATATGGTTTAAGACATCGCTCAAATCCCTACCCTCTTTAGTTCTAAAGATGTAGTCATCGTTTGTAGGCTTAATCAGCTCAGCCAATGGATCTTTGATTGAGCTCTTTACCCCATAGTTTCTAAGTGCAATACGCTCTAAGACTCTTATGCTGGGTAAACGTCCAATAATCTGCCTTTGTCCTGTTTTACCTTTGACCGTCATCTCACAACTACGATTAAGGCTATGCACTTCAATCACTTCACCCTCTTCATCCAATTGGTCTGTTACTGTACTAATGGGGTTCATCATGAAACGGATCTGTTTCCATTTCATATCTAAGAGCTCAATGCCTGGTCTTGCTCCCGTATCAACCAACATTTCTACATAGTCACGCAGGATTTCTCGGCGCTCTCGGACATCCCGAGTTCTGCCTGCTTCTATATATGGACCCAGTAGCTTTAATAACGCTCTTAGTTCATGTAGCTCAAATGCCGGTCTTCTTTGACTCTCTTTAGTCTTGCCATCTAACTTAGGACGATTACTTTCGGTTAAGTAACCCCGAACAATAGCTTCATCAAAGACTCTATTAAAAGCAGCATTTTGGGTTTTGCGATTGCTGTTCGATATTGCCAAGCCATACCTAGCTTCACGGTCATCGTAGTACTGCTGCAGGGCATCGTAGTCAATATTGGTAATAAGCCTTTGTCCAAGACTGGGTATGAAATGCTCATTAATAATGCGGATATAGTCTTTGTAGATTGACTTACCCAAGCCACCCTTTAAGTCTCGCTCCATCCTATCAATTGCCAGCATAGCGATATCTTTAAAGCGTTTAGTCACTACCGGGATGCCAGAGCGCTTGCGAATCTCTGCTTCTACTAATAGCTCTTTAGCCTTATTAACCGCTAAATCAAACTGAGTCTCTTTAGTCGTAGCCCTAATCCACTTGTTATCCACCTTATAGCGACATTGCCATACAGCGCTATGCTCGCGTTGATAGAGGGTTAGGTTACGGTGTATGAGTTGATGTGTACTTTCTTTTTTATTTGACATACACATACTTTAGCTTCTGACACCAGGCTAGGACAACCTGATTGGAGGAAAAACAAGGGTCAATTTAGCCAAAAGAATGTGTGGCAAGTTATGGGGATTTTTGGATAGTTTATGGGGATATGAAGAGATGAGCGTTACTTAAAGTAACGCTTAATTGGTAATATGTAGGCATGTCAACTGGCTCATTAAACAAACTCTCAGCAAAAGATAGACACCAAGTAATGTTAGGTCGGCTTCAAGGGATAACTGAATCTAAGGGTGGAAAAATAATTGCTGGCGACTATCAGAATAAAAGGTCACTATTTACATTTGAGTGTATAAAAAAACATCAATGGACCGTTGAGGCCCAAACCATACTTACAGGATCTTGGTGCAGAAAATGCTGGGATGAAGATGGTGCAGGAAAACATTTAAAACTGGTCAATGGATTGAAGCAAGCCAAAGATATTGCCATCACCAGGGGTGGAGTGTGTTTATCTGACGAATATAAAACAAATAACTCACCACTTATCTGGAAGTGTGCCAACGGCCACGAATGGAAAGCAGCACTTACCGATATTAGAAAAGGGACTTGGTGTCCCACTTGCGGAAGCGGTGTTAGAGAGCGTTTATGTCGTCACTGGATGGAATCCATAACAGGAAAATCATTTCCAAAAATTAGACCGGTCTGGCTAGTTAACGCCCGTGGAAATCGAATGGAACTCGATGGTTACTGCGAAGAGTTAAACATTGCTTTTGAGCATCACGGCGAACAACACTATCAAAAGCTTAGCCACTTTCAGCGCAGAGATGAATCATTGGAGCAAAGACAGGCTGATGATCAAACAAAAAACAAACTTTGCTCGGAACATGGTATCTCGCTACTTGAAATTCCATTTTCCATCCATGAAGATGAACTTCCCATCTGGATTTATGAAAATTTATCAAAACTATCTCCAAAAATTGAACTTAATAAAGATGTAACAAAAACGTCTCTTAATTATGTTTCTAGTAATGAGCTTGGCGAACTAAAGAAATTGGCCCAAGCAAAAGGTGGTGACTGCTTATCGAGTGTTTATCTTGGCGTCACTAAAAATCATCAATTCAGGTGTCACCTGGGGCATGAATGGAATGCTATACCAGCAAATATAAAAAGCGGGACTTGGTGCCCAATATGCAAACCCGCCTTAATTGGCTCAAGCAACAGAAAACATAGTGTCGAAACTATGCAAAATTTAGCAGCATCTAAAGGTGGCCAATTTATTTCGCCAACATTTACATCTGTAAACAATAAGTATCTCTGGAAATGTTCAAAGGGTCACGAATGGGAGGCTGCTCCAGCTGACATTCAAAAAGGAACCTGGTGCCGCATCTGCTCCACTCTTAAGCAAAGAGATTCCATAGAAGATATGCAAACACTAGCCAGAAATAAGGGCGGAGAATGCCTTTCGAGTGAATACATTAACCAACAAATAAAACTTAGATGGCGTTGCAGAATTGGTCACGAATGGGATGCCAACCCAGCAAACATTAAACATAGAAATTCGTGGTGTCCAATTTGCGCAAAAAAACGAAAAAACATTGCTAATTAAGCAACTTATTACTACCCCATTTTTTCGGCACACGTTAAAAGTAATCTCAAAAATGCCGATCCCGTTGATAACATGTAGATAGTCAAATCTCGGCTTGGCGCAACTGGCAAGTCTAATGGTTGCCCATGCCGATAATTATGAACAGCATCAACCCATTCAGCAAAGCCATCTAACATTCCGCTAATTACTTTTTTCTCAACCTCATCTTTAGAGATTGCAACGCATAAATTTTTAAGTTGATTTTTAACCAGTGACTTATTTAAGTTATTTGTGCTTGGAACCAATGTTCTAGCAAAAATCTCAATTGATTCAAATATTGACCTGATCGCTGCCTTAGTATCAGGCGGAGTTGAATCTAAATACTTGTAGGCGCTTTCAAAAGCATTCTTAATATTCAAATATTTGGATTTGTCCAATAAAACTAAAGTGGAAACTCTATTAGCTTCGAATTCCTGATCCTCGTAAAAATGTACAGTTCCCTCAGAATCCACTCTAAAAGCTAAATTTTCTTCACGCATGCATCGCTCTACAAAAACTACCCAATCCCTACTGCTGAAGTTATCGTTCCTGCCCTTAATAACTTGAAAAACTATAGATACCGCATCCAATACATCTCTTAGCTCAGCCTCTAAAAAAACATTGCTAAACGCAACGCTAACACCTTTCCTTGGGACTTTGGCCCCAGTCTCTTTTTCAAATAACTCACAAGCTAAACCGTTGTAATGGGTATGGAATCTATCCAAAAAATATGCGGATAGCCTATTCCTAAATCTTGCGCTGTCTCTGGTTAAAGGACCTTTATCAAGATAAAGCTGACTAAAGCGTGGGAATGATTTATCGACCATTATTAGATGTTACACAAAGACAAAACCCCCACCATTTCTGATGAGGGTTTGCTTTCTGGTGGGCCCACCAGGACTTGAACCTGGGACCAAAGGATTTAGCGCATGACTAGTATTACAACCAGAATACCAAAACTCTACTCTCATGTTTTTAATGATGGTATTGAGAATGCCTTATAGTAGAGCCATAAAAAATAAAAGAAGAGAAGCGATGATAAAAATCATATTATTAATATTGGCAAGCTTGTGTGGCAATGTATTTGCACAGGATTCGCTTAATAACTACCCTAATCAACGAATCACTATGGTGGTGCCGGCAAGCGCTGGCGGAATAACCGATAACTTAGCGCGGATCTTAAGCGAACAACTTACTACTATTCTTCGACAACCTGTGATTATTGACAACAAACCTGGCGCTAGCGGAATTATTGGCTCAGGACTCGTAGCTCGCTCAAAGCCTGATGGTTACACAATATTGATGTCATTTCCGGCCCATGTAATCAATCCCAGCCTGAAAAAAGATATGCCTTACAACACAGCCAAAGACTTTGTAGCGATCGCGAAAGTCGGAACTGTATCGCAAATACTTCTAGTAAACCAAGAAAACAAAGCCAAATTATTACAAGAGTTTGTGCAGACAGCTAAATCAAAGCCAGGCGATTTAAATTATGGTTCCGTAGGGCTTGGTAGCATGGGCAATCTCTCCATGTTACTTTTTGAGGCTAAAACAGGCCTTGACTTAACTCACATTACCTATAAAGGCGATCCTGAGGTGATGACAGCCCTAATAAGCGGCGACATACAAGCAGCATTTGTATCCCCAATTTCATCGATGGCATTTATTAAATCCGGAAAAGTCAAAGCGCTTGCGATTGCAGATCCGGAAAGATTGCCTGTCCTGCCAACCATTCCTACCATTTCCGAATCTGGATACCCTGGATTTAGTGCAAGTGGCTGGAATGCGATCTTTGCTCCGTCGGGCACCCCCAAGGAGGTGGTTAAAAAATTAAATGCCGCCATTAATCAGGCGCTGAAGGATCCAGGACTTCAAAAGAAATTCCTAGATCAAGGCGTTAAGCCATTAGGCGGAACACCCGAAGCACTTCAAGAATCGCTTGAACAGGATATTTCAAATACTGGCACTGCATTAAAAGCGGCCGGCGTCAATCCCTCTTAACCAAATCTTTACACAACCCCTTGGATTTATATGCCCCACATTCAGCTTGATCAAAATCTAAACACCTATTACGAAGTCTATGACTTTACCGACCCATGGAAAAAACCAGAAACAATATTATTTGTACATGGTTTCACCGAAAACACAACGGCTTGGAGAGCATGGATTCCTCACTTAGCACGTAAATATCGCCTGGTATTGTTTGACATCCGCGGTTTTGGCAAAACTGGTGAGGTATCAGAAGATTTTCCCTACAGCACTGATTTGTTCGTCGAAGATATGGTGAAGTTGATAAATCAAATTTCAGACGAGCCCGTTCATATTATTTCAGGCAAGAGTGGCGCAATTAGCACCATGCGACTAGCTGCCACCAAACCGGAGTTAGTTAAATCATTAGCGCTAACATGCCCCTCAATGCTCACGCCAGGAAGCTCAGACTGGCTTCCTTTTATGGAAGAGCATGGGATCCGCGCTTGGGCTGCTAAAACAATGCCCGCAAGACTTGGATATGATATGTCGCAACCTGTTCTAGACTGGTGGTCCGATATGATGGGTGCAACATCTATCTCAACTGCCAAGGCTTATCTAAAATGGGTTATCACAACCAAACCCTATCTTGAGCTTGATAAAATTAAGTGTCCGGTTTTTATCATCATGACAGAATATTCTGAGAAAACGAACCAAGCTGCAGGCCAGATGACTCCTGATGAAATTAAACAGAAATTGCCACAAGCCCAATTTTTTATTTTGAAAAAAGATTGCTATCATGCAGCTGCATCAGACCCAGACATCTGTGCTCCGCAAGTTTGTCAGTTCTTAGATTCCTTAAGTTAATTCGCTAAGATCACTTAAAAAAATACCAACCCGAAGTGAACTGACCCCCAAAAGTTGGACACCAAGTCCAACCAAGGGGGTTTTGTTTTATGAGCAAATACAGTACGCAGTTCAAGCTAAAGGTAGTTAA
>Ga0214165_1000414_pt1 | contig 30886 bp, 25 predicted proteins | sample TroBogypolimnion_34_FD_153004 | JGI IMG/M metagenome (GOLD analysis project Ga0214165, IMG submission 153004) | Freshwater microbial communities from Trout Bog Lake, WI - Practice 03JUN2009 hypolimnion v3 | ecosystem: Environmental > Aquatic > Freshwater > Lake > Hypolimnion/Profundal zone ... | reverse complement strand
AACTAGTGATGGCAGAGCCGGTGGTAAATGTTGAATCGACCCACCAACCATCAAAGGTGTAGCCATCTTTTGTCGTGGTTGCCGGTAGCGAGCCAATTGTTAATCCCGTTGTGTATGTGGATGGGCCCGCCGTTACCGATGCTCCACCATTGGCGCTCCAGATGATGGCATAGGTAGAGGCAAATGTAGTCACAGAATACTTTCCACTCTCGGGTGAATTAGAAAATGTGGTGTTGTTGCCGATGGCTTGAACGGTAATCTTGTACGTAGAATTTGGAGTTAATGCGCTAACGCTATCCCCCGAATTAAAGGGTGCAATAGTGCGCAATGGGTTTTCACCTTTAACTGCATACAGACGCACTTTGTAGGAAGTTGCGTTTGGAACGGCAGTAAATCTAAGTACTGTTGAGGTGCTACCAGGAACCGTCACAACGCCATTTGGGGCAGCAAGCTTGGTCAAGTGTTGGGAGTGGTCTTCAGAAGCGTTCGTCGGACTTAACGCAGTACTAAAGCTCGAAAGTAGCGTTAAAAATGTAATAACAGCAAAGGCTTTTGAAGGACGCATGTAAATACCTCGTCTAAGAGTTGGCCCTATTTAATAAATTAGGCGCTGGGCGAATTTGAATTAAGCCCAGACTCTGCGAAGTGAGGACGGTTAAACCGTTACGTTTTACAGATTATGAGTCTAGGGGCTACCCCCCTGATAGGAAAAGCCTAGGAAATTTATTGGCATTGTTTTTGGTATTGATTTGGAATGGAATTCACGCTCATTCTCATGAGTTACTACTGGTGGCGGGTGAAGGATTTGAACCTTCGAAGGCAGAGCCGGGGGATTTACAGTCCGTGGCTAGGTCTACGACGATTCTCGTCTTTGGGACGATTTCACGCTCGCTATGGGTCTAGGTTAACAGCCCAGGCGCACCTTCCAACAATTCGTGTATGAAATATGTATGAAATACGAAGCGAAGTGGTGCTAAACGGCGACTAGTTAGCTTGTCACAAAGTGACAGCACCACTAAGTAATTTCATACATATAGGCATCCTGCTTCTGAAGGCCAAACCTCTTGGTCTCAAGAATAAAGGAGCATCAAATGGCAAGTACACGGACTAAGACCTCTCGCAATAAGAACCATTCTGGTCATACCTATGAAATGCCTAATGGGCGTTTTCGCACGGTAATCATGTTTAAGGGAAAACCAGTCACGGCTGTGGGTGGGACTGCAAAGGAATCAAATGCGCTCGCAAATGCAAAGTTAAAGAATCTCCCCCAAGCGTTCGACAAGCTTTCAAAAGAAGCTACGAAGATGAAGTTAATTGACTTCCTCCCTGAGTGGCTTCACGGAAAGCACCAGAAGAAAATTGCAGCAACAACTTACCGTCGATATGTAAGCCTTATGGAAATATGGATTATTCCCTCACTTGGGCATATCAAAGTAATCGAACTTAATAAGCACCATGTAAACATGTTTATCGAAAGCATGGAAGGGAAAGTCGGACGACGCTCCCAGCAACAAGCTAAAGCTGTTCTATCAGCGGCATATTCGTATCTGGTAAAACAAGACTGGGTCCCAGAAAACCCAGTACACAAGTCGGATGAAATCGAGTATGACAAGAAAGAAATAAATCCACTTAAGTTGAGCGAAGTTCAGTTAATACTGAATCATGTAAAGGGAACTTATTGGCATGCTCGGTGGGTAATTGCTTGCTTCTATGGATTACGCCAAGGCGAAGCACTTGGTTTGCGTTGGGCAAACATTGACTTCGAAACAGGCGAGTTGAAAGTTCGTGAGCAGCTTCAAACTATTCGTAGCCAACGTCAATTTGTTCCCCTAAAGTCAAAAGCATCCAACCGAACTTTGCAATTAGATGAGCCAACTATCGCCGTACTTCGTGCTCACAAAAAAGCTCAAGTAGAGCAGCGTTTAGCCATGGGTTCAAAATGGAATGACTTTGACTTGGTATTTCCTACTAAAGATGGGTCACCATTACACCCAAAGGTTGATTATAAAAATTGGCAAGAAGTTTTAAAGGCGTGTGGAATCAGTAAGCATCGCTTACATGATGCTCGCCATACTGCTGCAACCTTGTTGTATGACGATGGAACTGACATCGAAGTCATTCGCCGCTTCCTAGGTAATAGTTCGGTTGAACTGACTGCAAAAACTTACGTGCATCATTCAATGCGTCAGGTTTCAAAAGTAGCTACAACTATCGGTAAAATGGCTATCTAGATAAGAATCCTTGCGGGTGTTGATATATGCCAGCACCCGCAAGCTTCTAATCAATCCCATATATTCCATAGCTGTTCGATTTCCTCTTGAAGCTGAACCTCAATCGCACCAATTGAATTCTTGAGTGTGTTGACCTTTTCACCGTAAGTATCTAAACGTGCCACGATTTCTTCTTGTTCAGCCAGCGGTGGCAATGGAATTTCAATTCGAGAGTACTCGGATATCCAATAACGTTTATGTTCAGTAAATGGGAAATCAATATTTTGCATCACGTAATATGCATATCGAATGTTTATCAATTCGGGATTAGCTCGCAAAATCTTCATCGCTGATGATTTAACCTTGAACGGAAAATCCACATACTTATTTGCTGTTGTGAAGTCGTCGAAAATAATTACAGGAAGGTTCTCCGTAAAAATCCCTTTTTCCTCGTTTGTATACCCAAGAATGAAAGTCTTACCAGCCGTTAGGACAGGAGTTATGTAGCTATCATCATATTCAACTGATTCGACAATGTACTTAGTAGGTTGCTCATAGCTGAGCACATCCATCAACTTGACCATTGGCCATTTAGTTGAAGAATAATCTTTACCTTCTGCATAGCGGTCACCGGACAGCCCATAATTTCCAGTCTCGGCAATTTTAGATTTACTCACAATGATTGCTAATTCGTCTTCAACACCTGCGCCACTTTGCCACTTTTGAATAAGGGCCAAAGCTTGAGGTAAGTCTGTCTTTGATATAGGAGCCCGTGTTGCTCCTAAATCAAAGCCGTCGTTTTCAACTTCCAAAAACAAAATAGAGTCATGCATCTTTGCAATCTGGGGATTAATCAACAGCACACTGGTTTTTACGCCACTGTAAGGTTGAAAGACTCCACTAGGCAACGAAATTACGGCGTAAAGGCCGCTCTCCAAAAGTTGCTTGCGAAGGTCTTTGTGAGCTTTATCGTTTTTAAATAGAACGCCTTCGGGAACAATAATTCCAGCACGACCGTTCGGTTTTAAATGGTTAGCTATGTAATCAACGAAAAGTACTTCAGACCTCTTCGATTTAACTGTGAATTTCGAATGAGGCTTAATTCCACCTTTTGGTGTCATAAATGGAGGATTAGCCAAAATAACATCGTACTTATCTGCCCATCGGTCTTCACTTGTTAATGTGTCATATTGGAATATTTGTGGGTTTTTAAATTGATGCAGATACATATTCGCTTGGGCAATTCGAACCATCGTAGCGTCAAGGTCAAAGCCTTGTAGATTCTGGGTGAGTTTCTTTCGTTCATCTGGGCTTAATGGCTTTTCTTTCTTGCCAGGGTCATTCACCCCATCATGCTGCTCAAGTATGTGCTTATAAGTACTAACCAGAAAGCCTGCAGTTCCACATGCAGGGTCAAGAATCTTCTCATCTTTATTCGGATTGATAATGTCTACAACGAAATCGATGATGTGGCGAGGTGTGCGAAATTGCCCCGCATCTCCCTGTGAGGACATAATGGAAAGTAGATATTCGTATGCATTTCCAAGTTCCTCTGGATGCGTGTAATCAAAAAATGATATCTCTTTTAGAAATAGTCCAAGCGTCTCTGGGGAATTATATGGAAGAGCCGCTCCTCTAAAGATTGTTCTAAACAACTCGGGTAGTTGCTTAGCGACAGAGAATTTGGCTAAAGCCTCTTTATAGAGGTTCATCTTTTCTTGATTCCCGAGTCTCGAGCTAAGGAGGTTACTCCAGGCAAAATCCTTTAAGTCCTCGATGAAGAACGAAGGTTCGCCCCCAGCTTTAACTGCAGCTTGGTCCATATCATCCATGAACTTATATATGAGAGCGAATGTAATCTGGTCAATCTGCGTTGTGGGATTAGGGGCAACTCCAACAAGTACGTCTCTCGCAGAATCAATTTGTTTTTTAGTATCAGAATTGAGCATTTCTATATTCCAGTCAGATGGTAGGCGTAGTCACTCACGTACTGAGGCACTATATTCTTAAAACCGTTTAGCCGTTCATAATCTGAAAAATCAAAAGATGCACAACTATGAAAGCGTGCAAGTTGTTTTGTCTTCACAATGTCTCGAACTTCATCATCCACAATAAATGCTTTAAAGAAGTTCTTCACTGGCTGATAATGCTCTTGGTCAACTGTATGAGAAACAATGAACTTCTCCCATTCAGATTCCAAAAGCTCATCTTTCATCTCAAAACCATCTTTCTCACCAAATGCCACTTCTAGAAATTCCTTAGTAGAAATGTGGCGGTCGACGTTAAAGACCTTTCTAACTCGCTCGAGATTTAAGAAATTCTTGGGCTTATCAAAGATATTTTCCTTTACGTAAGCTTCGGCCGCTGCAACGTCACCGTTCTTCCACATGGCTACAAGAGCTTCGTCACTAATGACATCCTGTTGCACTGCAGTCTTAAAGCCTTCTCGGTCAATTTTCATGATGACACCTTGAGATGACTCTTCGAGCGACGTTATTTCATCATGTGTACCAAGGTCGATTTCACCAGGGTGAGGAGGTGGAGTCGGCCCTGGGCCAAGAGGAGGAACCAAATCTATTCCTGATTTTGGAAGCTTTATTTTCTCATCGTAATCAAACTCTTCTTCAAAATATTCACATGCGGCAAAGAAATCAAAGAGTTTGAATTTCTCTTTTTGAATGCTTTCATCAACGTCCGCATAGTTGTTATAATCGAAAGACCATTTTCTGGTTCCTCGGCCTTTCATCTGAACAAACTCTGACGGGCTGAATACCGGACGCATTAGTGCGATATTAAGAATATCTTGGCAGTCATAACCAGTTGTCATCATGCCGACCGTTACAGCGATTCGAGTCTTACTGGATTCATATCCATCGGGATTCTTTACTTTGCCACTTAAAGCATTGTTGGCAAAATTAATTGTCATCTGCTGAGCTCCAGTTACATCGGAAGTCACCTGCATGGCAAAATCAGATTGTCCATACGTTTCTGGCCACTTATCAAATGCTAATTTGTTCAAAATGTTAGTTAACCGAGCAGCGTGCTTTTGTGAGACCGCAAAAACTAAAGTTTTACCGAAAAGTGGAATTCCTAACCCTTGACCAATAGGGTCGTACAACCCATTATCAATTAGAGCCTTACACATGACAATGTTGGTTTCTTCATTGAAAATTTTACGTTCAAAATGCCTTTCGTTGTACTGGCCTTCCACCTCAACACCAGATTCATCCAATAAGCGAACCGAATAGCCCTCATCCGAAAGTAGCTGCGTCGTTATTCCTGTAAGAGGTTTTACAACAAATGGCGCAATTAGATATCCCTCTGCAACGCCTTTCACCAAGTCGTAAGAAAATGTAGGTTGTCCAGGTTCGCATCCGAATGTCTTATAAGTATCAATAAGTAGACGTCGCTCAAATTCACGCTGGTCGTTGGGATTAGCCCCGTCGAAGCCACGCAAATAGTTTTTGGGAGTGGCAGTCAATCCGAGCTTGAAACCAACGAAATACTCAAACACTGCACGTGAATTTCCACCGATAGAACGATGGGCTTCGTCAGATATGACTAATTCAAAATCGGTTGGTGAAAATTCCTTGCGGTATTTATCTCCTGCAAGTAATGATTGAACTGTGGATACAACTATGTCGGCATTAGCCCAGTCACTTTTATGGTCCTTATAAATCTTGACTATGTAGTCTTTACCGAGATATTGCTTAAATGCTTTTTCTGCTTGGTCTTCAAGTTCTAGGCGGTCGACTAAGAACAAGACTCGATTAGCGTTACCTGACTGCAAGAAAAGTTTTATCACAGCAGATGAAATAAGTGTCTTGCCAGTTCCAGTAGCCATTTCGAATAAGTATCGCTGCTCACCTTTTTTGGCACTCTCTTGAATCGTTTTTATGGCTTCGACTTGGTACGGGCGTAGCTGCTTTAGATTGTTTTTCTTAAGAAATGCTTTGATGCGGTTAGGGTCTTTAAAATCGGGGTCAGCAAGGTAGTTAGGAAATTGACTAGCGATTATGTAATTCTCATCGACAGTAATAGAAGCAAGCTCATCAGGATTGGGTTGATAGCTTTGATATTGAGTGATTGATTCAGGATTTGGGAAGCTAATTATGGTTTCTGGATTCCCGTGTTCGGTATCCCAGAAGTAATGCATATTTCCGTTACTGAGGATGATGAAGCGAGCGCCGACGCTCTTTGCATAATTGCGTGCCTGCTCTTTTGCAGATAGTGGGTCGATAGATGAACGCTTCGCCTCAAGTACAACTAGCGGCTTTTTATCCTTGTCTAGAAGGAGAAAATCGATTGAGCCTCTGCGACCATCTTTTGTAACTGCATCCTCTAGGTCATCGCTCAAGTCACTGAACTTCACCCCAGACTCGACTTGAATGTTGGCTTTACCCTCAGGGGAATCTTCAAAGCGCCAACCGGAAGCTTCTAGGAGTTTATTAATTCTGATGCGGGCCTTGGCCTCATTCTCTTTGCTCATGGCAGGTCATATCCCCTCAACCAAGTGCCACATGAGTTTGCCAATTTCTTCGCCTCCTAGATGCCAACGTCACGTAATTTTAGTCCGTGGGTATGACTTTATAGGACGTGCTTGTAATTAAGAAGGAATCTTTGTTCCTTGACCAGATAATCGGGCTCCAGAACTAAATTAGCGGGGAATTTGGCCGTATTCTAAGCGCATGACTATCGGCACTCACGAGTACTACTACATACCTGTCTTAAAGCTACTTAAAACCAACGGAAAAATGCATCGTCGAGCCATTATGGATGCAATAGCCAAGAGCGAACATCTGACCCAGGAAGAATTGGAAAGAGCCACTCCAAAAGGGACAAATATCTTTCGTTCACGAGTTCATTGGTCACAAACATTTCTAGCTCAAGCTGGTGCACTTAGTCGCCCACAACGTGGCTATTTCGAAATTACAGAGCGTGGCCTCAAGTTGCTGGCAGAGCATCCTGAGGGGTTTAGAACCAAACTGTTCCATGACTTTCCGGACTACAAAGATGCTTGGGGTGGAAGACACTCAAACGAGGATTCTCCTGAATCGGATACTTCGATTCAGGATGTTGACACCCCACCGCTGGAGAAGATTGAAATTGCAATTCAGCAACTGGAAAATTCGGTTTCTTCAGATATTGTTCAGAGAATTCAAAATCTTCCCCCTAAGTTTTTAGAGATGGTAGTTCTTGAGCTCCTTCATGCAATGGGTTACGGAGATTCTTCAAGTGATATCCAGCATCTGGGAGGGCCAGGTGACGAGGGCGTAGATGGTGTCATTAATCAGGATGCGCTTGGTCTCCAGCAGATATACATCCAAGCCAAACGTTATAAATCTGAAAATACCATTGGTCGCCCCGAAATCCAAAAATTTGCTGGAGCTCTAAATGGGCTAGGTGCAAGCGGTGGGGTTTTCATTACAACTTCAAGTTTTACAGCCGATGCTTTGGAATATGCCATGAAAAGTCATGTATCTCCTCGGATTGTTTTGATAAATGGGAGTGAGTTAGGACAGTTAATGGTCCGTCACGGCATTGGAGTTCAGTCGCTCAAAACTTATAAGGTAGTCGATATTGATGAAGATTACTTTGAAGAATGAAAAGGAGATAGATAATGGCTCTATTAAAATGTCCTGATTGCCAGAAAGACGTATCCGATAAAGCGGTTGCCTGCCCTAACTGCGGTTCTCCGATAGCAGGTTACCAAAATTTAAATACTGCAGCGGCAACTCCCGAAACTCGCAAAGCAGCTTCTATTCCTGAGGAAATCCAACGCCTTTTACCTTATGAGGCAAAATCCATACTCAGCTCGATTACCTTTGATGGAAAGTACGTGGTGATTTCGAGGGGTCGCATGAATCCATTAGGTAAGGGTGAAACGAAAATCGCAGTTAGTTCGATTAATTCGATTGAGTGGCGAGCTCCAGGTCTAAATAGTGGATTTCTGCGATTCAATGTTGCACAGGGGCTTGTCAGAACCGAAAAGCTTGGTTCTGGTCGGGGAATGGATGCCGCAAAAGATGACCATGCTGTTCTTTCCTTAAGGTCACATTCTGAGGGGTTACTCAAATTAAAAGACCTCGTCGAGCAGGTTATCAATACTCTTTAGAGTAAGATTTGGTCCAGAAAATGCAACTAAAACACCTTTGAAATTAAATATCCCAAAAGACTGTAGATTGGGAGGACTATATGTTGGATGTTGGTTTTGATTTTAGAAGTGATGCTAATGGTGGTGACCCAGATAGAAAGAGCCCCACTCTCAAGAAGTATCATCAGATGCTGTGGAATAAGCCAATATCCCCCAGTAAGACCTTTACTGTAAAGAGTGGGGGAAATAGCGACTATCTTTTTTGTGAGCTAGATGGAGAAATAATTAATCTCGGTAGCGACAGTATCTCTAATTCGTATATGAAAAATTCAAAACTACAAAATATGCTGCGGGATGTTGAGGATGTAAAGATTCAAAGTTTTATAGATGTTGGCTCAACTATTGGTGGATTCATAGTTTTTCCATCTAAAAGAATAGATAAGAAGCTGAATATCAATGGAGCTCGAGGATTCAATCCAAAAATTGCAGACAGATTTGACCTCACTTTGGAATGTATTAGGCGCCACTATGAAAATCAAGATAGCCCATTGAGCCAAGTGCTGCAGCGATATCAATCTTTTTTTGAGATATTTGAAAATTTTCAGAAATATGTAGATTTCTTCTTACTTAATGACTTGGTTGACTCTACCTACAAAAAGATTAAGTTCTTTACTCGCATTTCCCAACCCTTTGCAGAATCACCTCTACCAAAGGATGCTGACACATATCTTGAGTACCGGGCAAATTCGATGTTATTTACTGAGAGCAGAAATATTCGTATTTCTGAATGGGCTACTATGCAAGGACGAATATAAAGGACTGAGCGACCGACCCGTCAAAGCCATACTCCGATAGCTCAAGATATAAATTTGCCATTAATTTTGCAGCAACCTGGTCTACCGTGATTTCGTTTTCTGCAATACGAGTCAAATTGCCAGAGATGATTCCCTCAAAGCGATAGATATTCTCTGAAAGTTCCGATAGTGCAAAATCATAAGTTCTATTTAAATCGACATTTACTAGTCTGAAGTACTGAAAATTACAAAGGATTATCCACTTAGGTCGGTAGCCTTTAGGAAGACTTCGCCAGTAGCCCTTTGCCTGCAAATATGCTTTATCGAGACTTTCTCCAGACGACTTATGCTCAATAAGGGCGACATCTTTCCAATACACATCTAGGTAGTTGGTATTACCTGATACTGAATTTTTGACGGGTTTCTGGAATTCGATACCTGCAACCTGAGGGTCTTCCACTCCACATAAGTTTCTAAAGAAGTCGTTCCAAAAGCTCTCTGCGAACTGTTTTTCTTCCTTAGTGTTTTTCCATTTGGTAGCGAACTCCTCAGCGGCATGGCGCGAAAGCTCTGGGACCTTGGGAGCATTACTAATCATGAGTTACCCAATAGTGAAATGTCTGCCATGATAAAAGCTGCCAACACGAATGCCGCAGTCCTATCTGCTGTTTCGTCACGTAAATATATTTTCTCAGGAAATAGAGTGGGGTTGGTGTATTGAGAGTCAACTGCGACTAGGTATTCAGCAATGAGTTCGCTCACGCCACTTTGATTTCGGGTATTGGTGAAATTTTTCAATAGGAAATTAGAAAAAGCGATACGCTGATTAGACACAATTCGCTCAAAGTTTTGAGTAGTAGTCGAGTCTAAATTCCCCTGGGCATCTTTTTGTATGGAAAAAAATGCATCGATAAGCATCTCGGATTGATGGAGATGTTCAATTCCAAACCGATTTCCTTCTGGCAAGGCTCGAATCGAGTCTTCGTGTGCGTAGGTCTTTTCTAGGATGCCGTTGATGGCTGACTTTTGCTCTTGGTCCAATAAATCGAATTCTCTCAATATGACTTGAAAGGCATTTATTGCGTGCAAAACACTTAAGGAGTTTAGGTTGGATAACTTCTCTTTATAATTTTTCACGTTGCGCTCGGAAACCTGAAGGGTCACTTGGAAGTTCCTTTGCATCCAGGGTAACGACTGCAGCCGTAAAAGCTGCCGTACTTCCCATTCCGTCTGGTCATACTTGAACCACATTTAGGACACTTGCGCTTCCCTGTGTTGCCTCTGGTGCTAACAGTGGCGCCTTTGCAACTCCTGCAAAACCTGCCCATGCCACTGCTCAAGGATGTGTCTTTGAACTCGGACAAAGTCCTCACTTCTCTGCACTTTGGACATTCTTTCATGTCCCCACTTTGGAGATTCTCTATGGTTTCGTGAATTTTAAACATAAGCGGATTGACTTGAGCATCAGGTTTTGTCAACACACTGAGTCTCTCATCTAGAACTGCGATTGGATTTTCACCAGCATTAAATTTATTGATGCGTAGAAATTTGTATCCGTAACTTTCCAAGACTTTTTGTCGGTAAACATCACCGTCGGACATGTAATGTTCATAATTGTAAGCATTTACCATATTGGAATTAGCAAAATGTTCCGAAAAACCATCGTATTCAATAATAATTTTCTTTTCTTTTGTCTCAGATTCTTTATAAGCCAACAGAAAATCCACCTTGTACATTGGATGTGTATAAGTGGGGTCAAGCTGCTTTAAATACTTACCAATTTCGAACTGGGGGATAAAAGTAATTTTGTTTTTATTAGTTTTCCAGAATGACGTTTGATAAAACCAGTTAAGCACTTCTGCTTCCATCCCTGATGAAGCATCCGTTTCAGAGGCTAACCTTTCAGCCTTGGCTTCATCAAGTACAAACTGATAATGTCTAAGTGCCTCACCGATAGACCCATTAAATTTGTCTAACGGTTTGCTGATAACAAAATGAAGACATTCTTTGCCGCGACTGAATCCAACATTTAGTCTTTGGGCTTTAATTTGCCCGTCTTCTTCAATATCCACATTGCTTAGGTCCTTTATAAAAACACCCCATAGCTTGTCGCTTTGTTCTGTTGCAACCATGGAATAGAAAATGATGTCCCTCTCCTCACCCTGGCATGTATCAAATGTCATGATTTTGAGCTGGAAATCCTCAAAGAAGAAATCTCGTTCAGGAAGCTTACTGATTTCTTCTTGTAACAATTTTTGCTGGTTTGTGTGGGGAGTAATAATTCCGACTGACAAACCATTTTTTTGAGTTTTAAGCTTCTTCAATTCATCAATGATAAATTGAACTTCAGCCAGATTTGTATTCGGATATACCTCGTCCTTTGAGCTGGCTTTAATCTGAGAAAATTTGATAACCTCGTCAATATTTTTACCGCGAATCTTCATTACCTGGAGACTGTCGCGATAGAAGTACTTGTTGGAATAAGAAATTATTTCTTTGTAACCACGGAAGTGCTTAATAAGTTGCATGTTGTAATTACTAATAAACTCAAAAAAATCTAGGACAGATGTTTTAATGTTGAATTTGCCAAGTCGAATTAGCTGGCTTGCGTCCTTTGATACATTGGTTTTGAAGGAATTCTCTAATCTTGAAAGGTACTCTCGGTTGGTATCCGACCTTGCCTGGTTAGCCTTGATATTACTGAACTGCTTTCGGTCGCCAAGGATTAACACTTTACGGGCACGTATCAAAGCTGGGAATGCTTGAGCTAAGCTCACCTGTGAAGCTTCATCAATAATCAACAGGTCGAACATTTCGTGATGAAGGGGAATGTATTCGGCAAAGTCTCTAATACCAGCAAGAATGCAAGGAAATGCTGAGCTTAGTTGGCTAAATTGTTGCTTAGGAAACTTTTGCTTCGATTTGATAATACTTTTTAGGGTTTCGGCGTCATTTCTATTATTTTCATAAAAGTCGATAACTCGTCCGTCAAGCTGATGGGCGACCTTGGTGATTACGAGTTGTTCGATACTCCTTTTTCTCGCGGCGTAATCAACTTCAGGAATTCGTTTAAACTCACTTCTTAATTTCTGCTTAAGAACTACGTAACGCACTTGGGAATCAAATGTTTCCTGGTCCAATGAAATCAATTTGTTGGATATTAAGGAGTCTGTGTTTTCCAATTCTAGTTTTAGCTTTTTCGCTGTATTCGGATACGTCTTGACTAATTCGATTAATTCACAGGCAGCTTCCAAAGCTTCAGAGTTGTTGGTTGACCACTCTCCCAATGGCTTTATGGTGACTAATAAGTGCACTAATGAAACAAAATCAAAATTTGTAAGAGCTTCGGAATTCGCCGTTTCGCCCATCTTCTTTATGTTTACAAAGGAGTTGTATGCGTCTCTTATAAGAGGAAGTGCAGTGCTAGGCGGTACCCCGTCGTAATTGAAAGTATCTGAAAACTCTGAATCAATGGTTGCTAACTTTCCTTTAGAAAACGTATAGCCCACGAGAGGTTTCTTGCATTCGGAATACCTTGAAAGAAATTCAAATAACGTCTTGGTCTCGCTACCTGAGAAAGATTTAAAGCTGTGGAATCCTGAGAGAGACTGCGGAGACTTGGATGTTATTTTTTCCTGAATATCGCGTGCTGTTGCCAGGGCTGATGAAACGATAACTAAATCAGAAATACTCCCCATTTTCGTATTCAACGCTTCACAAATTCGAAGCAAATATTTGTCATTGAACAACTCTCGCCATGCAGTCATTCCATGGCGCATGGAGTCGAGGTCATACCCACCCTGCTGGTTTAGCTCTACTTCATCTAGGTCAAATACGAATTTTGTTTTGGCAAATTTATTTTCAAGCAGATTTAATTCGTAGATTTCGTTTAAGTCGACATCACCGTAGGCGAGACTTTCAAGTTCTATATCCTCTTTCAGTCTTGAGCTTGATTGCAAGATGCTTTCATCCAGGTACTCAATGTCTTTTTTTACCGCTCTGTAATGAGTCCTAATGTCATTGATTGATGATCTGGAAAGTATCTGCGAATAAGTATTACCAGTTTTTCCTAGCCGCAAAATTGGATTCTGGAAATTCTGGTCAAAACGAACTTTGTTCATGGTTTCCGTAATGTTTTTCTCAACTACGTCAAGGGCTTCTTTCTTGTCTGAGAGCACAAGTATGGATTTAGATTTTAGAATTGCGTCGAAGATAATCGCAGTAATTGTGTGACTCTTACCAGTTCCTGGGGGTCCTTCAACAATCAAGTACTTACTATTTGGCTTGCTGACAGCATTCAAGATTTGAAGTTGCTCACTATTCAAAGGTATTGGGCTCTGCGCAACAAGTCTGTCTGGGGTTTCCGTCTCATCCCATTCTTGTTCAACTTCTATCCCTACAGGCTCTGGATTCTTTTGCAGGAAGTCTGCCAGTAATTGATTGAAGGCATCTGATAGTTCTCCACCTTCTAACGCCAGTTCTGCGAGAATTTCCTCGTAGTCATTTACTAAAGCCTCGTCAGATTTGTCGAACAACGCAAATGAAAATGAGTTGGATATCTGTACATCTGCTCCACGGGCTTGCATTTGTTGTCCCTGAGAAAAATTGATTGAGCCTTGAAGCTCAAAAAAGTTCTCAATCTCAATAACTATTTCTTGTATTACTTTGTGCAAATCTGAAGCATGTTGCGAAATGTAGATAATTCGTTCGCCTATGTTCTTAAGCGTGCCTTGTGTTCCTTTATTCTTATTGAATTCTTGAACTATGTATTCAATCGCTTTTTTATTGATATATATTTGAGAATCAAATTCTAATTGATAAGTGTCTTGGGTTTTAACTAGATTTATGGGGAGATATAGAAGCGGATATTTCGTGTTGTGAAATGAAATATCACCAAAATAAAGGTAGAAATCCTGCTTGTCGAGGATTGCTCGATTATTTTCTAGTTCTTGCACATCATGGAACAAATCAGCTACTTTAAGGTCTTCAAAGTGCGTCGTTAGAGTTGTCTTCAAGTAATCCAAAGAGACTACTGAATTTAATTCAGCCTTAAGCTCGACATCATCTTTCGCTATTAAGCGTCTCAATATTTCGGCGATTTTGTTCTCAATCTGCCCAAGAAAGATTGATACGAGCTCCTGTTCGAGCATAAAAATGTCATCTTGGTCCCCGAGTTCCCCATTAGTCAGAGGCTTTTCAAGACTCGTTATGAATGGGTGGACCATCTCGGCGTAAAATGCAGTTCCTGCTGCTTCTAATGTCGAGGTAAATCCGACATCAAAATCCTCTTTGTTGAGAACCGACTCTTGCTCCACTCTTAGAGCAACTGATTCGATTAAGGTTTCGAACTGACTTTTCGAAATTTTGCTGATTTGAAGCGCAATTAGCTCTAAAACGTTCTTAGGTAGCTTGGTCTTAAACTGTCCCTTTTTGATTTGAAGAATGGTCTCGCTTGGGAATCCATCCGCCACGTACTTCGAAATAACGGGGTAAAAAGTCTCATACTTTTTGAGTCCCACCCCAACCAAAAGATTGTCAGAGTTTCTTAGGCGAATTGAGCGTCTAGGGAGCTTTCGCTTGTGAAAGTCAGTCTCCAGGAAGTCCATGAAGTACTTGGTGACCTCACGGAAGAAATCGAGCGTCCCTGAGGCGGTTTGCCCTGAATTAGCCATTCGAATTCCCCAAGATATTCATAAGCAAACCTTAACTAGCCCTACTGACAACTACTAGTCAGCACGGAATCTTGAAAAATGACCAGGCATGCCAGCGATTTCGCCATCCTGTGTAGTCCTGCAGTGGGAAGCGAGCGCAGGTTCCAGTATGTCCAGACCCGTCCTACAGGGCTACTATGGGGGCTCTGGAGGCTCTTTCTAGGCGCGAGACCAGGTTTCCGTGGCTAATCCTACATTTGGTGCCTAATGGGGCACAGTTCAGTCAAAGGAAACCCACCACGCTTGCAAGAAATTGTCATTGCAAGATGAAATTCCGTTTTTAGAGACATCAATTTAATCTAATAATCTTGCAAATATGGTTGCAAGTTACATATCTACAATAACAACTGTTTGACGATTACGAATGTAATCTTCAATATGCTCACTAGTAAATCTTCGATTTCGACCAACTTTCAAGCTTTGAATTTCCTGCCGTGAAATCATGCTGTAAATAGTTCCTCGAGATACATGTAAGTAGTCGGCGACTTGCTTAGGTGTAAAAAGAGTGGGGATGTTCATAACTGCTCCTTCAAGTTGGTTGAAAGTCAATAATGACATTCGAAGGGTTCTGAGTCAGCCTATAACCATTAATAGTTCTGACCGATTATGTTCCCGTACATCCCGTATTGATACTTGTGCTCACGCCACAAACGAATCGTGGAAGTATCAACTGATGTCCAGCATTTACAAGGTCTACTTTCGATTTGATAGCCACATCCAAGACAGATGGTAAGTAATTGGTCACTTTTATACCCCCGCGTTCCATCAATAAATAAGTCCTCATAATGTCGCTTTTCTGGTCGTACACCGAGCCCTTCCCACTCCAAGCCGCGAACTCCAAGAAGGCTAAGCCGCTCACAAATTGCGCGATTTGTACGTTGGTGAATATCTGCTAACTCCTGGATGTTGTAGCCCGATTTCAGTCTCTCGAGCAGTTGTTGTTCTTCTACAGGGGTCCATTTTGACCACGCAGCAGGTCGCTGGTTCTTCACCTCCTGTTGGTAATCAAACGACTTTTGGGCAGTAATCACAGGGGAATCGGAATCTAAAACATTATGACGAATGGTTTTTATATCATCTGCCATCCAGCAAGCAGCTATGTTCTCGTCATAGTTCACAAAGGTAACTTGCATATTTTCTAGCTTCATAACTTCTGCTATAACCCAGTGTTTATTACTAAGTATCTGTTCCCCATCGTGCACATCGGCTCCAGGCACTGGGCTATGAAATGAAACTGCTACCTTGACTTGTCTTAACATGGTTCCTCCTAGGTTGTTTTACTTCTATTCTTTTTTTCTTTCCCCCGCCGCTAGGCGGGCTATACCCCGCAGGGGTACTAAGCCATTTATCCTTAAGCATCAAATACTTCTTATAGCCAAATCACTAAGAGCGCCTGCGGCGCATTGCCCGCCTAGCGGCGGGTGTAAAACGAAAAGAGTTACTAAGTAATAATTGGCAGGGCTCCCCCCTCTGCAGAAATAGATTTCGCGTAATCTTTTTCTACAAAGGGAAGCGCACGAATCACGATTTGTTTGCTCTGACAAGTAATTAGCTGGTCAACAGGACTGGGGTATGTAGATGACTCCGTCCTTATCTAAAAGAACCTATGTGTCTGATGCTCCGAGTCTGCCTTTACGCATGGGTCATCTACGCGGTAATCCCTATTGAGAGACCATCATCTCTCTTCTACTCTAGCTGGGCGAGGGCCATGTCAGTACTTTTTTTACTACGGCTCTGCTTCCCCGTAGAACTGCTCTTTGCCAATCGGTAACACAATTATCCGATTACGCTATTTAGTTGTAGATAATCAGGTTAAGCCAAGAAGAATCTTTTGTAAGGCTAAACCTTGCATTATTTATGGAAGGTGTATATCTCTCAGTTGCTCACCCAGATGTCTTAAATAAGAACGGCCAGTAATCGTTACTACATATATCCAGTAATGGCTTAAGTCCTCATAGACCTTCTGCGGGGTAATTAATTTTTTGTCCAGGAGCTCGTCCAACGCCTTGTTCACGTCGTAGCTCGATTCAGAGAACTTTCTAAGAAGCTTTTCTCGAGTGATTTCATGTTCATCCAAGACCATGTAAATCGATAATTTGAGGGCCAGGCCAGAGATGTTCAAAAGGAAACCCCTCCGGAAGTACTTGGCACATATCCAGCCGGTGGATTCGTCAAAACTTCCACACTCGCTTCTGGAATACGAACGGCTCTACCAATGCGCTGGCTGTACAGCTCGCCCGACCAAGTCATGCGGTAGACCTTGCCCTTGCTTACTTTTAATTCTGCAGCCGCCTCGGCAACTGTTAGCAATTTAGCCATCTAAATCTCCCATATTTTAATAACTCTGTGTCACCCTGCGTGTCACGTGAGTACAATGACGAAACTGCTAAAAAAGAAAGGGTTGCTTGTCAAAAAATGACAAGCAGAAAGGGGGATATGTGGCAACTAAAGCCAGAAACATTCCACCAGCTCGGCCACCAATTAAGCGGCTTCCACGAACTCCTTCTAACACGACCTTGACCAAGTTGGTGAGGGATAACGTAATAACGCTCACTCGCGAATACATGGCTAGGGACAAAGCGAGCAACTTAGAACTCGATGCATTCAAGGATTGGAAGAAAAAGGGCTCTAGGCCAAGCAATCGCTACACACAGGCTCAAATTGATGAACTCGAGTCCAGAACCCGCTTCGACCCTAAAGAATGGACCAAATCAAGATTAGCTGAAACGCTGGGTATCCGTGAAACTGTGATGAAAAGAATTTATGCAAAGTCAGGTTCTAAAACTTCCAAATCACTATTGATGAATGACGTAGTTACAATTGCGATAGCTCTTCATGTAAGTCCATCTTTTCTATTGCAACCAAATAAGGAGCAGCTAGAAGAGAACAGCACTTTAAAGATTTCTGGCTTGAGGACGACTCCATTTGAAGTAAGCGCACACACCTGGTTCTTTTGGGTTCATGGAATTACTGGCTTAGATGCAACAACTAACTTGTGGTACATCCGAAGAATGGCTGAGATAACCACATTGCCAGACGCAAACTACGACGAACCATCAAACATCATTCCTAGCCATGAAATTAATAGAATTATCAGTAGTTCATATACTTCGGCTTTTGCATCTGGGCTGGCCCTCCTCCGCAAATTTGAGCCAGAAAAAATCAAAATAGATAAACCAACATATTTAGGTGGGGCGAAGCGGATGCTGCAACCTGCTGATAGAGATTTAAGTATGTTTCAAGCTTTAAATGATGCCATGACTTCTTTTAGACTCGCTGTTAATCACATGTTTGAACACAGCAGCGAAACAGACACCGAAAAAGCGATACGTTGGTCGCTTAATAATATGGGGAACGCTTTTGCACAATTAGCTAGAAATAGACACAAGCCACTCGGATAAATATTTTCATATTTACTGCTTAAACCCCTGTGGCTCTCGCAACCTTTTCGGGCTACTATCTTGAATATTTATATTTGGCCACGTTTGACATCTGGTTAGCCTAAAAAAGTCCGCGTGTTTAACCCTGGGGGGGTAAATGCATGTATTAGTTTGTGTATGAAATGGGAGCGGAAACAGATGCAAACCGAGCCACTTCTAATTGTCAGAGGACTCTGCAATAATCTGAGATGAAGCAGGAAACGCATAATTTGATATGAGTATTGCTGGTGGCGGGTGAAGGATTTGAACCTTCGAAGGCAGAGCCGGGGGATTTACAGTCCCCTCCCATTGGCCGCTCGGGCAACCCGCCAGGGCTATCTTTTGAGGCAGCCCGCGTAGATTACCCCATTTTGATGGAGGCAAATAATCGGGTGAAAATGGCCTCATCCAAGAGTGACTACTTCCCTGCCACGTCATTTACAAAGGCTTGAGCCTCATAAAGTTGTTGATACAGCCCACCAGCGTGGACCAAATCCGAATGGCGACCGCTCTCAACCAATTCACCTTTATCCAAGACCATTATTAAATCTGCCTTCTGCACGGTCGAAAGTCGATGAGCCACAACGAAGGTCGTTCGGTCGTGCATCAAAGATTCCAGAGCTTCCTGAATTGCTCTTTCGGATTGCGAATCCAAAGCAGAGGTCGCTTCATCGAGTATCAGAATTCGAGGATCACGGATCAAGGCACGTGCAATAGCCAAGCGTTGCTTTTGCCCGCCAGAAATTCTTGCTCCACGCTCTCCGACTAAAGTGTTGACACCTTCCGGTAATTTATTAACAAAATCAAGGGCGTTTGCACTTTTTAACGCCTCATTCACCGTCTTCTCCGAAACAGAAGATAGACCATAAGTGACGTTATCCCGCACGGTCCCCTCAAATAGGACTGACTCTTGCGGAACTACAGAAATAAATCTTCTAAATGAGCGCAGATCAAACTTGGAAAGATCCTGGCCATCAATGGTGATTGATCCCGACTGTGGGCGCAGGAAACCAATTATTAAATTAATGAAGGTTGATTTGCCAGAACCCGATGGTCCTACAAGTGCAATCACTTGGCCCGGTTTAGCAGTCAGCGAAATCTGATTTATAGCAATTCGATTACTCTGCGCATATTTGAATGTAACGGAGTCGAAAATAACGGTACCAAAAACATTATTCATTTCTGGCTTACCGGCGTTCTCTTCTACATCGGGAGATTCGAGGACTTCTCCCAATGAGCGAATGGATGCAAAGCCCTTGGAAATTTGTGGCACCAAACTGGTGAGCAAAATTACTGAGCCAATCAATTGTCCAAAGAATGAAGTGAGTAGTACAACATCCCCGATTGTGACTCCAAATTTACCTTTGATGGCACAGTAGCTGGCAACGGCGAGACATGCCACGTTTGCCATTTGAAAAATCACCCATGCCAGGGCGTTGAACTTGGCGTTAAAAATATCTAGGTTTAGGCCCGCTTTCTTTACATTGCTAAATGAGTCATTCATCGTCCTCAAAGCACTTTGTTCTAAACCATGCGCCCTCGTTACCGGCATTAAGATTGTCATCTCGTTAACCCGCGCGGACATAACTTCGATTTCACTTCTAAATTCTTCGCTTCGGTTTCGTGATTTGAGTCTTAATTTTGAAATCATCATCGCTATAAGTGGGGCAAGCACCAGAAAGAACGGTAAGAAGAGCGGAGCCTTAAGTGCAGTAATCAGGATTGCTCCAACTATCCCGTTTATAGCCGTGGAACCTCCGTCTGAGAGCCCTCTGCCAAGCTGTTCAATATTTTCAACATCACGAACTATTTTGGTTTGCAAGACTCCAGCATTGGACTTTAGATAAAAACCCATCGTGAGTTGTTGCATTCGCTCAACGAGCGCCGAACGTAATTTATTCTCAACTTCTCGAATAGCCGTACTTTGGAACTTTGCATAGAGCAAATTCATCGGCCAGTTTTGAATTGTCACGACGGCGAGAATTGCAACATTTAAGAACATCTTGGAGAGCGGTTTATGCGAAGCGATCACATCGATCGTATTAGCGGTTAATAGTGGAATTGCCCACGTTGGTGAGTGCTTAATGCTAAAGAAGATGAATGCAAGAACAACTCGGACCTTCTGCTCTTCAAAAAGGTAAAGGAGGGTGCGTATGGGACTCTCGCCGACATAGCGATGTTCAATTTCACTGATGTGCGGATGCCTCTTGCTCATGAGGCTACCGTAGAGCAAATTAATTCATAGGGGAAAGTGCATCTGCAATCGCGCTCTTTAGTTTTCCGGCTAGCGCTGCCGAAAAGGTTGCAGTCATGTGTCCAGTATCAAAATAGGTCAAGATGTTGCCGATGACTACTGGGCATGGATCAGTTGGGCATACCCACATTTGGGGCCTAATGAGAGCGATGGAATTCGAGGCGGCAATCTGACTTTCAACAGTAATCCAATTATTAGAGATTGCTTGAGCTACCGGTGTTGCGCAGGCTAATGTGCTATTAGGCTGAGCTGAGAGACAGACCAGCGGATCTTGAGCTAAGGCCGGAGTATCAGACATCATCAGAACTTTTGCTCCACTACCTTTTAACTGCGTGATCGTCCTATCCATTCCAGCGGTAAAGACGGCGTTACGATCCGCCCCTTTAACAATCACACCATTCGCCTGCGTCGCAAAGCCACCAGTCGAGGCAACAAGGACCATATATGGGCGCTCGTGAATAATGCGTTGAATTGATGCGCTGCGCCAGATTGGACAATTCTGCATCAGAGCTCCGGTACTTGGATTGAATGCAGGAATATCTGCTGGTGAACAAGCTGACATAGTCAAGGAGAGCAACTTCCAGTGATTCTCTTTTGCCACCTGGTTCATCGCAGGAAACCAAGCCAGCCCATGGCTATCCCCAAAGAGAACCACTTCAGTGCTTGAGGCGGTGTCACCGTAGATGCATGACTTAATAGATGCCTTGAGATTCATCTGGGTATGACATCTATCTGCATAAGTAATCGGGCGATCATTCTTCGCATTAAGAAGATTTGGCTGCAAATCCGATGGAATCGGAAAGTCGATTGTTGCTGGACGGATCGGTACGACCTTAGCGGGTGAATTCTTTATGACCAACGAGTCAATCAAATTTCGCTCGGCAGCGGCGTCAGCCAAGCTCTGCTTCCCCCGCAGATCCGCGGTTGCTGCATAGTCTGCCCCGAATGAGATTACTGCCAGCAAAGAAGCTACTACGCCGGCTGTCGCAATATTCCGTAAAGGCTTAAGAGAGATTACGAAACCTTTGCGGAAAGGTGCCTCGATGAACTTCTCAGTAAAAATAGCAAGAACCACCGAAAGTATTGCCAGCAATGCGCGTTCAATAATGGATACATTCTTACCTGCGATAACTTGCGGGATTACGAGAACTGGCCAATGCCATAAATAGAGTGAATAACTGATCTTCCCCATGAGTTGCAACGGTCTAACCGCAAGCATCTTTGAAGGAAGTGTCAGATTCTTTGTTGCTCCAGCCAAAATTATTAACAGCGCGCCGAACGTAGGAGCGAGTGCGGGGAATCCTGGAAATCGTTGGGGGTCATCTTGAGTAAGACCAGAGAAGAGAACGAGCCCGATCCCTGCTAGACCGGCAACTGTTGCAATTGCGTGCGGTAACTTCGCAACCCATGGCGCTGCACATGCTAGTAGCGCCCCGAGGATCAATTCCCATGCACGCGTGGGAAAAGAGAAGAAAGCCCAAGGTTGGTTCCGGGGAAGTAACCAGTTAGCAAAAGTGAGCGATGAAGCGAAGAGAACCAGCGCCACGATAAAGACTTTGAGAGCTTGATTCTTTTTACGTATGGTTGCGAGAGCAAGAATCAAGGGCCAGAAGAGATAGAACTGCTCTTCTACGCCGAGAGACCAAAAATGGAGCACAGGTGATGGAATTATTGATGCCGAAAAATAGTCGGTGGCTCTTATGGCGAAATCTATATTTGATCCATAGAAGCCAGCGCTAGAAATATCAACCGCAAGGCCCGGCAAGAGAATTGGTGGGAAGCAAATTACCGCAGCAATCAGGGTAACGAGCAAAACGAATAGTGAAGCAGGTAACAGACGACGAATTCGTCGAGCGTAGAAAGTTCTAAACTTGATACGGCCAGTGTGTTTAATCTCGCGGAGCAAATTGCCCGTTATCAAATATCCACTCAGGACAAAGAAGATATCGACGCCGACGAAACCACCTTTGAATCCAGGGATCGAAGCGTGAAAGAGAAGGACGAGAAGGACTGCGATACCTCGAAGACCTTGAATATCTCCTCGAAATTTTGGCGCGGCCGAGTCGTGCGTTTGGCTAATCCCCACGCTGGTCACCCTAAATTTTATTGCAGTCGACCGTAGCCCGTCTATGGTTTTATGGAAGAGGCCTTTCTATTTTCCGGTCTACTTTCCAGCAATCCGAAAGAGGTGAATTGGACGACCAGTAGTCCCATATTGCAATGTTAATTCTAATTGACCATTTTCAACCATCTGGGATAGATATCTTTGTGCTGTGGCACGGCTCAAACCCAATGCATCAGATACATCGTTCGCAGAGACAGGTTTCTTTCCCACCTCGATGAACTTCATAATTGAAGCAGTAGTGGGATTTCTTGGAATTTCTTGAGAGTACCTTGGAATTCTCGGCCCGCGAATTTGAGCCGAAAGTCTATCGAGCTCCTCTTGCGAAATTTCATCAGAATCGGATAACCGTTCCTTGGCCGATCGATATGTCATCAATCTTTCCGCCAACTGCCTCTGATTAAATGGCTTCATGATGTATTGCGCGGCACCTAACTGCAGGGCTTCACGGACACTTCCAGCATCACGTGCGGCCGTAATAATAAACACATCGGGCTTAGCATCCCGGGGCAATTGTTGAAGTCTGGCAAAGAGAGAAAGCCCGTGCTCGTCAGGTAGATACAAATCCAAGAGAACTAAATCAGGCTTCTTTTCTAAGATGAGATCATAGGCAGCAGCTCCAGTATGGGCTTTCCCGGCAATTTTGAATCCAGGAATATTAGAAACGTAAGCAGCATGAATTTCTGCTACTCGAAAATCATCTTCCACGATTACCGTTGAAATCACGACTCGACACCTCGTGATTCCTTGCCTTGCAAAGTTGGGATTTGCACCCAGAAGGTTGCTCCCCCTTCATTGCTGGCAGTTATAGTACCTGCACATTGTTTAACTAATCTTTGGACAATAGCCAGGCCTAATCCACGATGCCCAGCACCTCTAGACGGTTTCGTACTGTAGCCATCTGCAAAAACCATATCTGGATTTTCCTCTGGGAGGCCTGGGCCACTGTCATGGACAGTAATGATCTTCGATTCTGGATCGACTTGATGGAAAAGCACAGAGACCTCTGCACGAGGTGATCCCGATGCAGCATCGATGGCATTATCAACCAAATTTCCGATCACAGTTACTAGCGCATTTTGATCGATATGTAGGTCGTCGATTGGAGTCGCGACTTCGACCATAAGCTTGACTCCGCGCTCTCTTGCAACAGTTACTTTTGCTATCAATAGCGCGGCAATTAGAGAATTCCCTAACTTTATATTTAAATCTTCTGCCAAGTTGGATTGCACTGAAGCTATTTCACCCAAGAACTGTGAAGCCTCGTCATATTTTCCTAGTTCAAGAAGACCATTCAAGACGTGAATTCGATTGGCAAATTCATGTTGTTGACTGCGCAATGCTTCCGAGAAGTTCTGAACGCTCTCAAGCTCTCGTAATAGTCCAACATGCTCAGTTCTGTCTCTCAATGTCACAACTGAACCAATTGCTCGACCCCTATCTAGGACAGGACGCCGATTAATTAATATAGAGAACTTGTCCGTTAGTACCTGAAAGTCGTCGGTACTTTCTACTTCGCCAGTCAACAGAGATCTCAAACGTCCACTTGGAATGACCTCGCCGATGCTTTTACCAAGCACCGAGCCCTTAAAATCCAATAGCCTCGTAGCCTCGTCGTTAATTAACGTTATCCGATTGTCAGGGGTGAGTGTGATTACCCCTTCTCGGATAGAGTGCAGCATCGCTTCGCGTTCTTGGAACTGAGTTGTGACTTCTTCCAGATCATGCGAAAGTTTTCGACTCCGTACAAATCGAACCAATAATTCGGATAGGAGCAAACCGGCAACAAGTAACCCACATCCATAAAAGAGAAACGCATGTAATAAGACTGATCCTTCATTCGTCAATTGGCTCAGTAGAATTCCAGCAGAAACCAGACCAACAATCTTGCCAGATGCGTTGTATATAGGGGTTTTGCCGTTAATGGAAACACCCAAAGTTCCCCTATTAATAGTGGTGTAAGACTTTCCTTGAAGTGCGGGTTGTTCCCCATCCAACCGCTGGCCGATCAAGAGGGGGTTTGGATGTGAAAATCTGATGGCGTGAGCATCCGCTATGACGATATATGCCGCATCAGTGTTTTGCCGTATTTTTTCTGCAAGAGCCGCGAGCTCTCCCTCGGGATCCCCAGATTTTAATAAGTCAGGAATGCCAGGAATAGCGGCGGTGGCTTTTGCGATAGATAACGCGCGAAGTTCATCTTGGTTCTCTTGATTTGATTTAACCGAGTTATATGCGAGAAGAAGTCCGAGCAGGACAGCGACAGTTATGGCGAAGATTCGATTGCTAGCAACCCGCAGCAAAACTCTACGGCTAGTCATCGCCACACCCCTTCAGCAGAAAAGCACTTTAACAGCGTTAATTCTTACCGTTGATACACCTTTTGTCTGTAGTAACGCGGTGAGATTAATGAGCAAAACGCAGATTAAGGTGCAAAATATAGAATATTTCGCAGAAGCATTGTTTCTTAAGGGGTGGGATTTAATCTCTCTCCATGAATAGTGGAAGCCCAGTCAAGTTTGAAAATGTCTCTAAGCGCTTTCGAACACCCAAAGGCACTTGGTATCAGGCTCTTGCAGGCCTTGATTTCGAAATTAAGGCGGGTGAATTTGTCTCACTAGTCGGTCCAACGGGGTGTGGGAAATCAACTGCTCTCACCTTGTTGGCTGGATTAGAACAGCCAAGTATTGGATCGGTAAAAGTAAATGGTAGTGAAGTTACTGAAATTGATACTTCTACAGGGTTCGTCTTCCAGCATGATGCAACATTTCCTTGGATGAATGTTTACAATAACATTGCCGCTGGTCCTAAATTTCGCGGCGTTAAAGATTATGACGCACTGGTTCGTACCTGGATTGGAAAAGTTGGCCTCACTGGCTTCGAAAGCAATTACCCTCACCAATTATCTGGCGGAATGAAGAAGCGTGTGGCTTTGGCGCAGGCCCTAATCAACGAACCGACGCTTCTCTTGATGGATGAGCCTTTCAGTGCACTGGATGTGCAAACCCGCAGCATCATGACCGATGAACTCGTCACCATTTGGGAGACCACCGGTTCTACCGTCGTATTCGTAACACACGATCTAGAGGAAGCAATCGCACTCTCAGATCGAGTAATAGTTCTAACAGCGGGGCCCGCCAAAGTTAAAGCAGATTTCAAAATTGATTTAGTGCGGCCTCGCAAAGCCCGTGATATCCGATTCACGGAAGAATTCCTCAAAATCTATCAAGATATCTGGAGCGTGCTTCGTGAAGAAGTCGATCTTGCCTACCAACGACAACTCGTGGCTCCTGGAAAGGAAAATTAACCATGGCTGAAGAATTTCTCTCCGAAGCGGCAATAAAGAAGAATCGTTCAAAGCACCGCATCAAAGTTCATTCGCTCCAACTCTCTCTAGCCGTCTTTCTTTTAGGAAGCTGGCAATTGCTCGCCGATCACCAAATACTTGATCCATTCTTTTATGGGCGCCCAAGTGGAGTTATGCACCAACTAGGAGTATGGATTACACATGGCACCTCGATCGGCTCACTTTGGGTAAATGCCTGGGTGACCTTTTATGAGGCAACCTACGGATTCCTTGCTGGAGTAATTTTGGGAATTATTTTTGGGGTCTTCCTCGCAAGAAACCCAACGGCGGCAGAAATATTTGCCCCATACATAAAAGTCTCAAACTCGATTCCTCGAGTGGTTTTGGGTTCAATCTTCGTACTTTGGTTAGGTCTTGGATCAGTCTCCAAGGTTGCGTTAGCTTTCGTCTTGGTCTTCTTTCCCGTCTTCTTCAACGCCTTTCAAGGAACGCGCGAGGCGGATCACAAATTAATCGCTAACGCAAAGTTGCTCGGAGCATCCAAACGTCAAATCACGCTTCGGGTGATCTTTCCTTCTGCGCTCTCGTGGATTACGGCCTCAATGCACGTCAGCTTTGGCTTTGCCTTGATCGGCGCAATTGTTGGTGAGTTTTTGGGCGCACAACGTGGATTGGGTCTATTAATCGCAACTGCTCAAGGAAACTTCAATCCAAATGGCGTTTATGCAGCCATGTTATTGATCGCAATCATGGCGTTGAGCGCCGAATGGCTTATTACAAAAATGGAGAACCGCCTGCTTAATTGGAGGCCCACACAGGTTTCTGGATCAGAACTCTAAACATCCAGGAAAAGGGAGCAATATGAGAAAAACAAATCGACGAGTTGCAATCGCTTCTGCGTTTGTACTTGGTATAACAATGCTAGTCGGCACTCCAGCAAACGCTGCTATGCCTACTGTACGAATTGAAGTAGGTGGCTTGTCCAAGCAGATCTACATTCATGCAATGCTCGCACAACAGCTCGGCTACTACAAGAAATACGGCATCAATGTCGTATTGACTGATGAAGCAGCTGGAGCAAGCGCTGAAGACGATATGTTGTCTGGATCCGTTGATTTTGTTCTCGGCTTCTATGACCACAATATTGACCTTCGTATTAAGGGAAAGAACACAGTCAACGTGGCTACCTTGCTGCAATCTCCAGGTGAGGCAGAGCTTTGCCGCACCGATCTGAAGAGCACCATAACTTCAGTCGCCGACTGGGCGAAAGTTAAGGGTGGAGTAAATCTTGGTGTTACCGGACTCGGTTCATCAACCAACTTCCTGACGCTTTCACTCGGCGCAAAGGCCGGAGTTCCACAATCTTCAATGCATTCATATGTTGCAGGTGCTGGTACCACCTTCATCGCAGCAATGAAGAACAAGGCAATTGATTGCGGAATGACAACCGAACCAACAATCTCAGCCGTTTTGGGCCAAGGCCTTGGCTACATCTTGGTCGATATGCGCTACGGCTCATTCACCCAAGCTGCACTCGGTGGTCCATACCCAGCAACCTGCGTATACGGCCGCGAAGACTGGATCGCAGCACACCCTGATCTCACACAACGTGTAGTGGATGCAATGATGGACACCACCAAGTTCATTGAGTCCCATACCGCTGCACAGATCGCTGCCAAAGTTCCTGCCGATTATTACGCAGGTACTGGTCTCGATACCTATGTGACCGCGCTCAACAACGAGCTAGTCATGTACAACCCATCCGGAAAGATGCCTTCAGCTGGTCCCCGTAGCGTTATGACAATTGACGGACGCGGAAAGCTTGCATCTGGCGCATGGACAGCCAAGGATATAAAGAGTGTCAATTTGTACGCGACATATACAGATAAATATGTTGTTGCGGCACAAAGAGATATCGCAAAGGCAAATCGTTTTCCTACCTTCTTCACCACTGGTGCAGGAGCGCTCTAGGAATTCCCTATAAATAAGAGAAATAACCCGTGGCTCTCCAAGGGGGTTGTCACAGGTTATTTTTGCGAACTTTTCTAGTCCATGCAATTAAGCGCGCGCTGAGTTGACCTTCCGCATATGATGCTTACGACACAGCACTTCGTAACCAATTTTTTGAGGTGTACCTACATCTCCAGGAAGAATTTGATCACCCTCGGTAACCATTACTCCATTTGCTACACGAGCATTATGGGTAGCGCGAGCACCACACCAGCACAGAGCTTCAACCTGCAAAGGTAGAACGCGGTCAGCTAATTCAATCAATCGTTCAGATCCTGGGAATAACTTGGTGCGAAAATCCGTCAAGATTCCGAAGGCAAAGACATCAATACCCATCTCATCAACAACTCTGGATAACTGTTCAATGTGAGAGCGTTCGAAGAATTGAGTCTCATCGCAGATGACATATTCAATCTTACGGCCGTTCGCTTTCTCACTTTCAATGTATTCAAAGATATCGAACTCGGGGCTCACTTCGAAAGCAGTTGCTTGTAAACCCAATCGACTGGTGATTACGCCGGTGCCACCGCGATCTTTATTTGTGAGAATCAACCCCTCGAGACCTCGGCTCTTACGGTTATGGGCTGTTTGCAACGCAAGTGTGGATTTACCGCTATCCATCGTTCCGCAGTAATAAATCAATTCGGCCATGCGAGAAAATTAGCGCATAACTTTGGAATGGTCAGCCATTGGACTAAGTTACGGTTGTGACGGCACCAACAGCGGAGCGGGTTCAACGTGCTAAATGGGGGTTACGCGCAACATTCTTCTTTATGGGAGTTGCAGTCGCTGCCACCTCTGCCCGTTTTGCAGAAATTAAGGGCCATACCCATACCTCGGTTGCCATATTTGGTTATTGCATCATGGTGGGTAACCTCGGCTCCATTTTAGGAAATTTCTTCGGCTCGCCCTTGAGTCGCAGAATTGGCACACGTCGTACCGCACAGTTAATTATGTTCGGAATCGCTGGTTCGCAAATTGCCTATGGCTTTGTCAATCAGATCTGGGAGATTCCACTCGTTGCCTTCGTCGCTGGAGCCAGTTATTCACTCATGAATATTTGCTGCAACGCGCAGGGTTCGATGATCCAAGAGAGCGTGGGGCGTTCCCTCATGCCTTCTTTCCATGGGGCCTGGTCAATAGGTGCATTTAGCGCATCATTTGTAGCTGGGGCCATCGCTAAATATGTTCCAGTCGAATGGCATCTGCTCGGCAATTCTTTAATAGCGCTCTTTGGGTGCTTGATGGTGTCGCGCTCATTACTTCCCCACTCTGCGGATAAGAATGATGTTGCGATCAACTCCAGAGTTCCTCATGATCTACCTATCCCAGCAGAGATAAAGAACTTCATTTGGATGGTGGCGATTGGTTCATTTCTCGCAACCATTGCTGAAACATCTGTAGGAGATTGGTCTTCGATCTACCTTAAAGAGGATTTGCACCTTCCCATTGGTGTTAATACTTTGGGATATACCTGCTTTGTCTTAGCGCAAATAATCGGAAGATTCTCGGTTGGGCGATGGATTGATAAATATGGAATCCCATTTGTTATACGTGCGGGCGGGTTCCTCGGGGGATTTGGTTATCTTATCGGTCTTCTAATCGCCAATGTTGAACGTGGGCGCCATCCATACACCGCGCTCGTGGTCATGTGCATTTCTTATGCAATTATGGGTTTTGGGGTATCCCCAATGCCACCTTCGTACGTTTCAATCGCTGGCAGCATTCCTGGAATTCCTACAGCACGTGCCCTATCGAGACTTGCGATTATCGCTTCAGCTGGTTTCTTCGTAGGTAGATTGGCGGTCTCGACACTGGCTGGTCTTTTTGGGCTGCCAATAGCATTGCTCTTCCCCGCTACCGCATTAATCGGTTGCGGAGTTCTTGCGCAATTCTTGGATATAAAGCGGATTAAGGCCACGAGTTAGCCAGCACTTGAATTTCTGTAATGGCCTCGCTGCGACCTGGCGCTCTCGCCCCCGTTAGAATGCACCAGTGAATATTCTAAATTCTATTGAGCCACATGGCACCAACTTCATCTCCGAGAGCGAACGCCACGGTACCGCTCGATCACTCTTCTGGCCTTGGGCAGCCGGCAACGTTTCACTACTTGCCCTCTCATATGGCTCTTTCTTTCTCGGCTTTGGTATCTCTTTCTGGCAGGCCACTTGGGCCGCGATCATCGGCACCGTCGGATCTTTTATCTTGGTTGGTGTTAGTTCCATCGCAGGCAAACGCTCCAACGCTCCAACAATGACGCTCTCGCGCGCGGCGTTTGGCGTTAAAGGAAATATCTTGCCCGGCTTTCTCTCTTATCTGGTCTTTGTTGGTTGGGAGACTGTTCTCGTTTCACTCGCCACTCTTGCAGCCCAAACAGTCTTCGCCAGGCTCGGCCATATAAATCACAATGTTGCAGGGATCTTGGGATTCATCGTTGCCGCTGGTTTGACGGTCTTCGGAGGCGTCTTGGGCTTCCACACGATCATGCGAATTCAACGCTGGTTAACGACCGCAACCATTCTTCTCACAGTTGGTTACATCGCCTTAACAATTCACAAAGTAAATTGGCATATGGTGCAGTCAATTCACTCGGGAAGCCGTGCTGGATTCATTGGGGCAATGATTCTGGGAATTACCGGCATAGGTCTGGGTTGGGTTAATTCAGCTGCAGATTATTCTCGTTATCTCCCCCGCAAAACTTCGACTGGCGGAGTCATTTTTTGGACCGTCTTCGGCTCATCCATTGTCCCCGTCATCTTGGTAATTTATGGTGCACTTCTCGCTGGATCATCGCCTTCGTTAAGTAACGCCATCGCTTCCGATCCCATCGGCGCGCTTACAACTATCTTGCCTACCTGGTATTTGCTTCCCTTCGCGATCGTTGCGATCTTAGGACTTGTTGGTGGAGCGATCCTTGATCTTTACTCTTCTGGAATCACCCTTGTATCAATCGGATTGCCAGTGA
>Ga0214165_1000411_pt1 | contig 30969 bp, 28 predicted proteins | sample TroBogypolimnion_34_FD_153004 | JGI IMG/M metagenome (GOLD analysis project Ga0214165, IMG submission 153004) | Freshwater microbial communities from Trout Bog Lake, WI - Practice 03JUN2009 hypolimnion v3 | ecosystem: Environmental > Aquatic > Freshwater > Lake > Hypolimnion/Profundal zone ... | reverse complement strand
CTCGGTCGCCCGGGTCGCCCTGGCCTGGCTGCTGGCCAAGCCCCACGTCATGAGCATCATCATCGGCGCCAAGACCCTGGACCAGCTGGAGGACAACCTGGCGGCGGCGGAGCTCAGCCTGAGCGCCGAGGAACTCGCCCGCCTCGACGCGGTGAGCGCCCTGCCCTCGGAATACCCCGGTTGGATGTTCGAACGCCAGGGCAGCGCCCGCCTGCCCAAGCCCTTCGTGCCATCCGGGCGCTCAGCCAAAATCCAGTTGCGCTGATCCCACGGCCGTGAAGGATGGAAGGCATCCCTACCCTTCCTTCCCAGGTGATTCCATGGCCGATCAGGATCTTTCCATCTATGCCGGCAAACCGCTGATTCCGCCCACGGCTCAGCTCCTGGCCCAGGCGCCCATGAGCCCTGAGGAGACCCAGGCCTTCCTGGTGCGCTCCCGCCAGAATCCGCTGGGCTACTGGGAAGACATCGCTCAGGAGCTTGAATGGTCCGTGCCTTGGACCCGGACCCAGGAGGGCCACTTCCCTGACTTCCGCTTCTTCTGCGGCGGCTACAGCAACGTCTCGGTCAATTGCGTAGACCGCCACGCCCGCCGCACCCCAGACAAGGTGGCCATCCACTGGGAACGCGAGGACGGTGCCCGGGAGACCTGGACTTACCTCCAACTACTGGACGCCGTGGGCCGTTTCTCGGCGGTGCTGAAAGCCCTGGGCGTCGCCAAGAACGACCGCGTGGCCATCTACATGAGCAACATCCCCGAGGCCTTCGTGGCCTGCCACGCCTGCTACCGCATCGGGGCCATCTACGCCGTGATCTTCGCGGGCTTCTCCACCCAGGCGGTGCACGAACGCCTCCTGGATGCGCAACCGAAGGTCGTGGTCGTGGCCGATGCCAGCCTCCGCCGGGGGAAGCCCGTGCCGCTCAAGGAGACCCTTGACGGCGCCATGGTGGGCATCGCGGCCATCGAGCAGGTGGTGGTCATCCGACGCCTGGGCGTCGAGGTGCCCATGCAGCCGGGACGGGACCACTGGTATGGCGACCTCATGGCGAAGGCGCCGGTCCCCTGCGCCCCGGAGCCCATCGAGGCCAACGAGACGGGCTTCCTCATCCACACCTCGGGCACCTCCGCCAAGCCCAAGGGCCTCATCCACGCAGGCCTGGGCTTCCTGGTGGGCGCCTACGCCAACACCAAGTGGTCGCTGCTGCCGCAGCCGGACGATGTACTCTGGTGCACCGCCGATGTGGGATGGCTCACCTTTCCCATCTGGGCCCTGGTGGGCGGGTTGGCCCACGGGGCAACCCTGGTGGCCTACGAAGGAGCCCTGGACTGGCCCGAACCTGACCACTTCTACGAAGTCATGGAACGGCTTGGCGTCACCAAGCTCTTCACGGCGCCCACGGCCCTCCGCATGCTGCGCCGGGCCGGGGATGCCTGGATGCAGGGACGGGATCTCAGCCGCCTCTGCCTCATCAGCTGTGTGGGCGAACCCCTGGACCCGGACACCTGGTATTGGAGCCGGGACGTACTGGGCGGCGGGCACGTCTTCTTCAACAACACCTACGGCCAGACGGAGACGGGCACCGGCTGGACCTCCAGCATGGTGGGAATGACCCCCACCAAGCCCGGCTCCTGCGGGCACGCGCTGCCAGGCTACCGGGCCGAAGTCGTGGACCTCTCGGGCGAGCCTGTCCCCCCGGGCCACCTGGGGGTGCTGACTCTGGCGGCCCCCTTTCCCAGCTTGGTGCGGGGCGTCTGGGGCGACCCCGAGCGCTACGTCTCCACCTACTTCTCCCGCTACCCGGGCCGCTACAACAGCTTCGATGCCTCCATCATCGACCCAGATGGCCAGGTCTGGGTGACGGGGCGAGTGGATGACGTCATCAACGTCGCCGCACACCGCATCGGAACCATGGAACTGGAAGCGGCCCTCATCGGCCATCCCGACGTCAGCGAGGCCGCCATCATCGGCGTCCCGGACCCTGTGAAGGGCGAGGTCCCCATTGCCTTCGTCATTCTGCGCGCCGGCGTCGAGGCCAGCCCGGCCCTTGAGCAGGCGCTCATCGCGCGCATCGCTGAGGAAATGGGGGCCTTCGCCAAGCCCCAGCGGGTGATCCTCACGCCCACCCTGCCCCGGACCCGCAGCGGCAAGATCATGCGCCGCCTCCTCCGGGACCTGGCCCGCGAGGGTACCGTGAAGGGTGACCTGAGCGCCTTGGAGAACCCGGATGCCATCGGCCTGATCCAGGGTCTGATTCGAGGCTGATCAGGACCCCTGGCTGGTTCCGCCGCCCAGTTCCCAGCGCCGAGCCAAGGCCGCATCGAAGCGGGCCTCCAGGCTCGCATTGAGCCCGCGGCAACCGGCCACCACGGCGGCAGCCCAGTCGAAGTACTCTTGCTGACGCACCAGGGGCCAGTCCACGGGGGGGCTGGCCAGAAGGGCCCGCAGGTTCGACGTCTTGTCCGCCAGCTTGAGCAGCTTGGCCCGGGAACTCTTGTGGGGTGCGTGGAGGATCTGGAGCCGCTTGCGCTCGGCCTTGGGTAGGGCTTTATCGTCAGTGACTTCCCGGACAAGGTCCGCCACCTCGACTCCGAAGGCCGCCACCAACTCCGCGTGAGTGGTGCCTGTGTCCTCGATGCTGTCGTGCAGGAGGCCCCCGGCCACGAGGATCGGGTCCTCACCCGCGGTGGCCTCGGCCAGCAACTGGGCCACCTCCGCTAGGTGGTTGAGGTAGGGCTCGGCTGTGACGCCCTTGCGCCGCTGCCCGGCATGCTTGCGGGCCGCGAAGTCGAGCGCGGAGGTGATCAGGAGCAGGTTGGAATCCATGGGGGGCTCCGGTCCAGAGTGAGGACTGTCCTGGTTATACACCGGCTCGGGGGGGGGGACAGCCGCTCTGACTCGCCCTTTGCGCAGCAGAGATGGCCCTCGGCCGTAGCCAACCCTAGAACTCGGGATTCCCGGACATGCCCTCGCCTTCGAACAGCACGTGCTCCCAGGCCCGGCGGATGTCGCCCATCTGGGCGCGGACGCGGCCCAGGCGCTCGGCGTCGCCCTCGCGACTGGCCTCGCCGATCTCGCTTCGCCAACAGGCGTAGGTCCGCGCCAGCTGGTCGACCAGGTCGCCGCCATCTTCGTGGTTGAGGCGTCCATCCAGATCCTCAAGGACAGCCTCGATCTTCTGGACGAAGTGCGCCCGTGGCCTGGGATCCTTGATGGCGAAGGCCTCTTCGACCTTGACCGTGAGTCGCTCCGCCGCCTCCAGCAGGATGACAACGATGTGCTCCGGGATTTCGGCCGGCTCACTGGCAAGGGGCAATTCAAAAGGGTCAGGGGCAGGGGTCATGGCGGAGCTTTCCATCCCATGTATCGGGTCGGTCGGTCGCCACCGTGACTTTGGGGCCCTGTGCAGCAGTGAATTCCCCCTGGAGCCCATTCCATGAGAAAAAGATGCGATCAGGCTGTGGGAGCCGGGAGTGAATCCGAATCATCTGAAGTTGCTCAAAAATGCCAAGGCCCTGGACCTTGCGGGGAAGAGCCGGGAGGCTGCGAAGCAATTGCGCGCCCTCCTGGAGGCGAATCCACGGCTCGCCGACGTGCGGCTCTCCCTGGCGGAATGCCTGCTCCACATGGGCGATCTGGAGGGCGCCCGGTTGGCCCTGGATGAGGTGAATCGCCCCGGCGTTTTGACGGGCCGCCACGCCGCCCTGCAGCCCCGCCATGTGGACGTGTGGGCCCAGTTGGCCCTGGCCCTGCTCACGGCCCAGCGCTGGGCTGCGGCGGAAGAAGCCTGCGGCATCGCGCTCCGACTCGACGCCCGTCACTTCCGGGCCATGGCCCACCTCGGCTCCATCCAGCTGGCCCAGGGCCGCCTCGACGAGGCCGTCCTGCAGTTCCGCCGCGTGGTGGCGGCCCACCCCAAGGAGGAGCGGGCCCGCCTGCTCCTCATCACCGCCCTGGCCCGCAGCGGCGATCGCCCGGGCACCTGCCAGGAGATTGCCGAGGTCTTGCGGCGGGCCCCCGCCAGCTTCCTGGTCCACAAGAGCGTGATGGGCCCTTTGTACTCGCTGGGCTGCTGGGAGGACTACCGTGCCGAAATCGAGCGATTCCGGCGAGTGGCCCCCGGCCTGGCCTACCTGGACTACGAGCAGAGCTTCGTGGATCTGCTTTTCGGCGACCTGCTCCAAGGTTGGAAACACTTCGAGGCCCGCCTGCAGGTGCCCGGTGACCTGAGACCGCACAGAACCTTTCAGGAGCCCGCCTGGCAGGGTGAGGCCTTTGAAGGCCGGACGCTCCTGCTCTGGGCCGAGCAGGGCATCGGCGACACGCTGATGTTCCTCCGCTATCTGCCTATGGTGAAGGCCCTGGGCGGACGGGTTCTCCTGCAAGTCCAGGGCTCAGTACTGAACGTTGCAGGTACCTGCCTGGGCCTCGACGGCCTGGTGCTGGACGGCACAACCCCGCCCCCCTTCGACCTCCAGGCTTCCATCATGTCCCTGCCCTGGATCTTCCAGACCGAGCTGGCCACCATACCTGACACTGTGCCCTATGTGAGGGTTCCCAGAGAGGTGCCCCACCGGCAGGGCCTCCAGGAACTTCTGGCAGCAGCCGGAGAACACACGCGGATCGGCCTGGTCTGGGCCGGCAACCACGCCCATGCCCGGGACACCGAGCGCTCCATTCCCGCCCCGGCCCTGGCGCCACTGGCGGCCCTGCCGGGCGTGGCCTGGTTCAGCTTCCAGCTCGATCAGGCGGAGCTGCCACCCCTGCCGAACCTGGTCTCCCTGGCCCCATGCCTGGGGGACTTCTCGGACACGGCCTTCACCCTGAGTGAGATGGACCTCCTCATCACCGTGGACACCTCCGTGGCCCACCTGGCCGGGGCGCTGGGCATTCCCACCCTGCTGCTCATCACCCACCAGCCGGACTACCGCTGGCTGCTGGACCGCGCGGACAGCCCCTGGTATCCCACCCTGCGCCTCTACCGCCAGCCACGCTTCGGCGACTGGGCTGCGGTGCTGCGCCAGATCGTGGTGGACCTGACCCAGGCATGAACGAACTCAGCGCGAGCTGGCTCCGTAACCCTTCAAGGCGCGGTTGCCACGTTCGTGAGCCTCGATTTCCTTCCTGAGTTGATCCCGTAATTCCACAAACAAAACGGTCCGGTCCTCCACCTGCCTTCCGGCCGCCATGGCTCTCGCCACCAGATCCACCCACCCAGGCCCTTTCTCGGCCTGAGCCAAAGAGGCCTGGAATCCGGCATCCCACTGGGCCAGAACCTCAACGTTGGGCACCCAATTCGCGTCTGCCAACCAGGCTTCCATCTGTTCGATGGCGGCGCGGACGCTGGTGTCGCTCATCCGACCCGGTCTCCAAACTGGAAGGCGTAGCCCAGGCTACCGACCTTCTTCTGGTGGTGCTCTTCCCAGGCTTGGCGGATCTCGCCCATGTTCCTGGCCATGGCCTCGAGGCGCGTCGCGTTCTTCGCACGGCTTGCGGCCATGAGCTCACTGGTCCAATGCGCGTACAGTTTCGCAAGGCTCTGGGCAGCTTCTCCGCCATCTTCCAGGTCCAGCCGGATCGTGGCCTCCTGGATGACTTCGGCAACCCGGATGTAGCTGGTAGTGGCAGCCGATAAATCATTGCGATTCAAGGCCTGGATGGCGCGACCCAGGTGCAGTTGGCCCGCTTCCATGATGAGAGCCGCCTGCTGCTCAGGGCTGGCGCCCATGATGCGCTGGCTGAGGTAGGCATTGGCGGTCTTGGCGTATGCGTTCATGAATGATTCCCCTACAGAGATCTTTTCGGCGAACTGCGGCCGAACCATAAGAACAAATGAAAGACTAGGTACTGAAGAGGGAACCCGAGGTGACCTTCAGCTGACCCACAGTGGCTTCCATCTGGGCGAATTGCGTCTTCAGGTTCGCCGACTCAGCGTCCAGCATGGTCTGAGCTTGGCTGATCTGGGCGGCGAGGCCGGTGTTCTGGGTCGCAACGGTATTCATCAGGTTGGCGATGTTTCCATTCGTTCCTGTGTAGGTATTCAAGAAGTCCGAGGCCGCCTGTCCGACCCCACGGCTGAGGGTCAGGGTGCCCGAGCCAGTGCCGGTAACGCTCAGGTTCAGCCCGGCGTAGCTGCCCGTGCCCACCAAGAGCCCGTTGGTGACGGCGATGGGGCTCGAAGTCACGCCATTCTGGGTGAGGGTACCGACCAGGTTGCCCCCGCCAGTGTCCGTGATGGTGAAGTCCACGCTGCCTGTGGCGGTGCTGGGGCCCCCGCTCGTGACGGTGACGGCCGGACTGGTGGAACTGCCCGAGAAGGTGAACAGGTTCTCCACCGAAGCCGGGTCCGTGTTCATGGCCTTCTGGAAGGCGTAGGTATTCAGGTACAGGGTGCCATCGGCCTGATTGGTGAGCCCCACGCTGGCCAGGGACTTATAGGTAGCACTGCCGGGGACGCCGGCGGAGGCCCCAATCAGCGTGGCCTGGAGGCTGGCCATCATAGAGCGGGTAGTCTGATCGCCGGATAAAGGCGCCTGGGCAATGCTGCCATCCGAATTCTTGGTGGCCGTGGAGGCCGTCTTATAGTCCTTCACCAGCTGGTTGTACTTGGTGATGTAGTCCTGCAGGGCCGCCGTAGTGCCAGCCACGTCCTGGCCGACGGTCAGCGTGGTGATACCCGACTGTCCACCCTGCTTGAGGTTGAAGGTCATACCGTCCACGGCATCTGTGACTGTATTGGTGCTGCGGGTGAGGCTGACGCCGTTGACGGTGAAGTTGGCATCCGTGGCCACAGCGCCATTGCCGGCAGCCGCACTCAGCCCGCCGGTGATCGTCGTCGGGGTGCTGAGGCTGTCCACCTTCCCCGCCAGGATTCCCAGGTTGTTGGCCACCGTTGTGCCATCGTTGCTGGTGACATCGGCCAGGGTCACATTGCCGCTGGTGGTGCCGGTGCCCGTGGTTTTGGCGGTGAGCACCAGCTGATAGGGCTTGGCGCCCTTGCCTGTGTTCACCACCGAGGCTGTAACGCTGGATCCGGCCACCGCGTTGATCTTGTCGCGCAGGCCATTCAGTGTGTTGGAAGAGCTATCCAGGGTGATCGTGTAGACCTTCCCGTCCGTACCCTGGAGGGCAAAAGTGGCCGGGGTTCCCGCTGTGAAGACACTGGAGCCTGCGGAGTCAGAAGGATTGGCCACCGCCAGATTGGTGGTGTTCCCGCTCCCATCAAGCTTTGCCGAGAGCCGGGCTTTCGTCGCCACGGTGCTGACCTGGATGTCGAAGCTTCCAGAGGACACCCCACTGGCCGACGCAGTGACATAGGTATTATTGCTATCGGTGCTCGAGATGGTGCTGGCGTTGAATTTATCCTGCAGCACCGCCATGCTGGTGGTGAGACCTGACAGCTCGCCCTGCAGGGACACCAGTGCCGTGCTCTTCTGGGTCAGGAGCGTCTGCTGCGCTTTCAGCCGAGTAACGTTGGTCGACTTCTGGGCCATGATGGCGTTGATCAGGGCCGTGGTGTCGATGCCCGTACTCAGGCCATTCAGGCTAGCCAGGCTCGAAGTTGTGCTTGTCGTGACGGTTACCATACTGCACCTCGGAGCTCAGAGGAACCAAAGAGAGGCTAGACCTCTAACCCTGACGGTCCAACAAGCCTCCCGAGGCCATCGCTTTATCTTGCAACGCGCGTACCCGCCGAGACATTCCCAGCACCTCAGCTGAAGGCACCTGCAATAACACTTGTCCTGTGCCCTGCTGGATGAGTTGGTAAACCGTCCGACCCGATCCATTATCCAAACTCAGCTTCAGGTCAGTCTGGGCCTGGGCAAGGTGCTGATTCACCTGGGCCACGGCCGCCTCCTGGGAGCCGGAACCCGCTACTGGGACCTGGCTTGGGGCCTGGCTGGACGATGCGAGGACCGGGGCCGATTGGGGCATGGTCGTCTGGGGCGCAGCAGCCAGGGGCACGGAAGCACCACCTGCGAATGTGACTTGACCTACCACGGGACCTCCTCTCCGGGACTTGGATGACCGGATGGGGGCAACATGTGCCCCCATCCGGAAATTAGATCCCTACTCTAGTTACCGAAAGAGGCTCTGGATCGACTGTGCGGCCTGATTCGCGCTACTCAGAGCGCTGGTGCCGGCCTGCATGAGGATCTGGTACTTCGTGAGGTTGGCCATCTCAGCGCCCATGTCCGCACCCAGGTAAGCGTCAGAAATACCCTGCTGGGTTTCTGCCGTGATCCCGTGAGTCTGGGAGTTGGCCAGGGCCGCGGACATAGCCGCAGCATTGGTAGCAGAGTTGGTGGCAACCGTGCCCAGGACGTTGGCAGAGCTGGTCCCGCCCGTGGCGGTCTTGAGGGCAGTGTATTCCGCCGTGGCGCTGTTGCCGGATCCTTCCAGTTCGGCCATGCGATAGGCCTGGTTGGTCAGGTTCGCGTTGTTACCGTCCGCGGCCACAGCCGTGAAGTAGGCAGCCTGGTCAGTCACGACAGAAGCAGCGGCGGACCGGGAAGCGGCCTCGGCGGTGTTACCGGCCACCTGGCTGGCCGCATCGTCGTAGGCGCTGTTGACGCGCCGACCTGTGGTGAGCCGCGTGATGGCCTGGTTCAGGCCAAGCTTGCTGATGCCGAGCTGACGGCTAGCAGCCAACGCAGTAACGTTGCTAAGAATAGTAACCATAACATCCTCCGTGATGTTGGTTTCGGCAGCATCCGTGCTACCAAGTTGTGTTGGGGAATCCCCGACCTTTCCTCTTTCGGCCCAACACCAAGAAACCTTTAATTTTTTTTCAACATTCCACAAAACCCAACTGACAACAAATATTTACCATGACCAGGCAGCCTGAGCATGCTCTTGGCCGAATGGGCGCACCGCGACCGGTTCCGGCTGAACCACAGTTGCCAACGCTCAGAACTCCCCATGCGGTGCGAATGTTCGCGGGCGTGGTGCTTTGAAGTTTGCAAAGCACCTTCCATGCACTGCAGTCCCATCAGCCTCAGGCTTCACTTTGAACTAGGAACAGCCTTGGGCGGGAGCCGGGGAGAGCATCTCAGCGATCCCTTCCGCCACGGTATGACTGGGCCTGTAGCCGAGCAGTCTTTGGGCCGCTTGGAGGTCTGCCAGGGAGTGCCGGATGTCCCCCTCCCGCTCTGGCAGATGGACTGCGCTCTGTCCCGCGAGCCCCGGGTTCCGCGGCAGCAGGCCATCGCGCAGCGCGAGAAACAGCTCGTTGAGGGTGGTCGTGTGGCCGCAGGCGACGTTATAGATGCGGTCTCGGGCCTCCACCGGCGCCATCGCAGCGAGCAGGTTCGCCTGTACGACGTTCTTCACGAAACAGAAATCCCGGCTGGTCTCACCGTCGCCAAAAATGCTGCATGCCTCGCCTCGGCTCAGCTGCCCAATCCACTTGGGAATCACGGCCGCATAGGCCCCATTGGGATCCTGGCGGGGACCGAAGACGTTGAAGTACCGCAAGCCGATGCCCCGGAAGCCGTAGACCCGAGCGAAAAGCGCGGCGTACTGCTCGTTGATGGCCTTGGTGAGGGCATAGGGCGACAGCGGTCGGCCGATGTTCTCCTCCACCTTGGGAAGTCCTTGACTGTCGCCATACACCGAGCTCGACGAGGCGTACACAAATGCCTCCACGCCGGCATCCCTGGCGGCCAGCAGGACGTTCACGAAGCCATCCACGTTCGTGGCGTGGAAGGCCTCCGGCTGCTTGATGGACTTTGGAACAGAACCCAGGGCCGCCTGATGGAGAACAATCTGCGCACCTTGGGTGGCCTGGCGGCAGGTCTCACTATCGCGGATATCCCCTTCAAGAAAAGTGAACCGGGACCAGGCTGCAGGCCCCACCCTCCGCTGCACATCCTCGAGATTGGCTGGGCTGCCCGCAGCGAAATTGTCAACGCCGACCGCTTCCTGTCCCAGGGGCAGGAGCGCCTCCAGGAGGTTGGAGCCGATGAAGCCGGCCACACCCGTGATCAACCAGCGCTTCGGGGACTGGACCAGCTCGGCCTGGAGCTCCAGGAAGCGCGTCATCAAAGGCTCCAGTACCGGAGGCCTGGGGGCACCTCACGGGGATTGAGCACGGACTTCACATCCACGACGATACCTCCGGGATGTAGACCCGAGAGGAGCGCCTGCACGCCCATGGTGAGGTAGTCGTGATGGGGTACGGCGAGGACCAGCGCATCCAGGCCGTGGAGTTGTTCCCAGGGGCAGAGGGTGATGCCGTACTCATGGCGCACTTCCTCTAGATCAGCCAAGGGATCATGAACCTCGGCTTCGATCCCGAAGTGGCGCAGCTCCTCCACGATGTCCGGGACCTTGCTGTTCCGGATGTCGCGGACATTCTCCTTGAAGGGGAGGCCCAGGATCCCCACTCGCGCACCCTTCACGTGCTGGTCAGCCTCGATCAGCAACTTCACGACCTTCTGCCCCAGGAAGGCGCCCATACCATCGTTGATGCGGCGCCCCGCCAGGATCACCTCGGAGTGGTAGCCCAGCTCCTGGGCCTTGGTGGTGAGGTAGTAGGGATCCACGCCGATGCAGTGACCACCCACCAGGCCCGGCTTGAAGGGCAGGAAGTTCCACTTGGTGCGTGCCGCCGCCAACACGTCCTCGGTGCGGAGGTCCATGCGGTCGCAGATCAGGGCCAGTTCATTCATGAGGGCGATGTTGATGTCCCGCTGGGTGTTCTCCAGCACCTTGGCCGCTTCGGCCACCTTGATGGAGGGCGCCCGGTGGACCCCGGCCTGGGTCACAGCGCCATAAATCTGACAGAGGAGATCCAAGGTCTCGGCATCCTCTCCGGCCACCACCTTCACAATGCGGTCCAAGGCGTGCTCCCGATCCCCCGGGTTGATGCGCTCCGGCGAGTAGCCCAGCTTGAAGTCCCGTCCCTGCACCAGCCCCGAAACCCGGGCCAGCACCGGTCCGCAGACATCCTCAGTGACCCCGGGGTAGACCGTGGACTCAAAGGCCACCACATCCCCTGGCTTCAGGATCCGCCCCACCGTCTCGCTGGCCCGGATCATGGGGGTCAGGTCGGGGCGGTTCCATGCATCCACCGGCGTGGGCACCGCCACGATGAAGACGGTGCAGGCCTGCAGTTCCTCTGGCTCCCAGGTCAGTTGCAGGGTTGATTTGGCGAGGGCCTCCGTCTCGGTCTCACCAGTAGTATCGATACCTCGCTTCAGTTGTCCAATCTTCTCCCGATTGATGTCGAAGCCCGTGGTTTCTGGAAAGGCGCGCGCCAAGCCCAGGGCCAAGGGAAGGCCCACATATCCCAGGCCGATCACCGCGATTCTCATAGTCATCCTTCCGACCGGTCATTCGTATTCAAGGTAGATGAAAGCAATTTGCAGACCGCTATATTCTTATCTTATGGCCCCTTATTGCCTAGACGTTCATATCTGCAGAGCCTCGACCTTCAACCTGGAGTCCTACCCGCGACCTGACAATTTGGGAAGCATGACCGTTGCTTCCACGTCCTCTGAGGCCCACCCCTGTACCCTCCCGAAAGTGTCGCCCCCTATTGGATCACCTCCAGTGACCCCCGCCCGCAGAACCCCAGAGCGCCCAGATCCAGTTGCTCCTTCTGTATCATCACGAACGGGAAGCATCCCGAAGAACTGGATCGTGAGATCGGGTGCAGCCTCGCGCTGAACAGCCCTAAGAATATCTCCCACCCAAGTCCACTTGGTGTATTACAGACCTTGGGCCTAATCCTGAACAGTAAACCCATACTGCGGTGCCACTCAGTCTCCGAGCAGATGCCGTTCTCCTAGGTACATCCACATGCCCTCGACCGTTGTCGGCACAACGCATTTATTGCCGCATTGCCCTTCAGCGATTAGGCACGACCCCAGTACATAAACTATGCAAGTTCGCTGACTAACGGTCGGAGGCCTAAATCCTGATGGCCCCTGCGAGATTGGTTCCAAATTTGCTTTTGGAATTCCGATGGCTTCTACGATGACACCCGGCCAAGTACCAGCGTCGCCAATTCAAGCGGAGATCAGAGAGTCAACAAAGGACCAAGGTGTACCGATTGTTGAATATTTTTTGGACTACCACCAATTTTTGATAATTAAAGGATTCAAAAGTGGATTCGAAAAATTTTGATCCCTGCCCATCTACTTTTCATATCCTCCCCAAGGATCCTGAGGATGCCCTCCGCATATTCTTGAATGAACCCAAGACGCCCATTATTCGTGAAAACACGCCCATTACGTCCATGGGTAGTTGTTTTGCCGACAATATACGAATATATCTAAAAAGCAATAAATTTAATTACCTACAAATCGAACCTGACTGCGAAGGGTTCACCAGCAATTGGGGTCGCGTATACAATACCGGTTCCATGAGGCAGATATTTGATTACAGTCATTCCTTAAAATTCATGCCTAATGAAAGATGGTGGCAAGACAGGGACGGTTTTATAGTTGATCCGTATCGAAGTGTTTTGAAATATGACAATAAAGAGAATTCTGAGAATAACTTTCAACAGCATATGTATTATTCTAGGGAATCCATTTTAAAATCAGAAGTGATTATTCTCACCGTCGGACTAACCGAGACATGGCGTTCCCGAGCGGATGGTTTATATTACTACGGTCGACCCATTCAACCAAACCCAGACCATCACGAATTTCACATCATGATGTACGATGAAATTATTAATGATTTACACGCTATTTATACTTCCGCCAAAAGCCTCAATCCAATTATAAAAATCATATTAACTGTGTCTCCGGTGCCACTCAAAGCTACTTTTAGATCCGATGTATGCGCAGTAAGCGCCTCAGCTTTCAGCAAAGCGGTGCTCTTGTCGGCGGTGCACTCATTTTGTTTGTCTCGACCTGATAGTTATTATTTCCCGAGTTTCGAAATTGTAAGAGACGTTTTAAATGCCAGTACGGATAAACGAGGAACATATTCTCCAGAAATTCTAAATCAAGTTATGCGTGTATTTCATAGTTTTTATATTTATGAATAAATTTATTACACAATCCATGCTTCACGCAACGGTATATGCACCTGGTATGACTTGTATTTATGATCAATTTTTTTCTAATGTGTCAATAAAACCATGGTGTGTTTGTCCATTTAAAAAAGATTTTGATGGAACCCCCAATAAACTTGATATTTCTATGGACAATCATACAGATTTATTAATTAATATATTAAATGGCAATATTTTTGATTCAATTCACGTCTTTGAGAACTCTGAAAAATTAATCCAAACAACAGGAAGCGTAATCCAATTTGACACACTGGTCATTGAAAGTCGCTGGTTATTATACCATAATAGTTTGTTGGCAAATATAGATTGGGAGGCGTTGGAGACTGGGTTGTTTAACCTTATTGACAAAAAAATTTATTTTATTGATGTTGGATACCCCCATGCTGGGTCCTTGTTCGATATAAGCCTTGTAAAACCCTATTCCAGAACTGATGTAGCTCAACAAAAACAACGAAATGAATTAAAAACAAAATTATTAACCGTATTGTCTAAATATAATAATTTAATATATGTTGATATCACAGCCATCGCTGGGTATTTTGGATATAAAAATGCATGTATTGATCAAATCGATCATTATTCCAGTGCATTTCGGGAACATATCAGTAAAGTATTTTCCCATGACACCGTTGGAATGACTTTCGACTCAAACAGGCAGATCTTGACCAATCTGATGAATCGACTATTAAATAAATCTGTTGATATTGAATTTGTTTGCGGGATGACCTCACTGACTACTCCGGGAGAGCAGTTGTTGAAGCTGCGGGTTGTTATTCAACCTGAAGATCCGTTGATGTGCCCGAGCGAGCTATATGTTTCCTGGATCAGTCTAATTGAAATAAATATGGAATGGATTGAGTTTAGTATAGTAAATGGTAAATTTAAGTGGAAGACCGATTTGAGACCTGATTGGCTGGTGGATTATGTTCACAAAGTAATTAACATAAAAACCATGGGGCGTTTTAAATTGTCGATCATTGAATAACAGCATCATCGCCACGGGAGGTCTCGCCGCAACCCCTCACGCCTCCCTGGGGAATTCTCCCGACAGCGTACAAATTGATCCAAACCCGCTGGTCAATCCTGGAATAGAACCTGCTAATTCTCCTCCGGGGTTCCGGTTTTCGGCACCCCGCCCGGGGATGGAAGCCGCCTCGGACCGCCGGAGCGCACCAATGAGTCAGAATTTTGCGTTGATCGGGGCGGGTGGCTTTGTCGCGCCTCGTCACCTGCAAGCCATCCATGACTCTGGCAACCACTTGGTGGCGGCCCTGGATCGGAACGACTCGGTCGGCATCCTGGACCGCTACTTCATGGATACCCCATTCTTCGTCGAGTTTGAGCGCTTTGATCGCCATGCCGAAAAGCTCCGGCGTGGCGCCCCCGAGCACCGCATCCAATGGGTGAGCATCTGCTCGCCGAACTACCTGCATGATGCCCATATCCGTTTTGCTCTCCGCATTGGAGCCCATGCCATCTGCGAGAAGCCCCTGGTACTGACGCCCTGGAATCTCGATGCCATAAGCGCCCTCGAAGCCGAGAGCGCCCACCGGGTCTACAACATCCTCCAGCTTCGCCTGCACCCCGCCGTGCTTGACCTCAAGGCCCGCATGGCAAAGTCCCCACCGGATACCATCCATGAGGTGGACCTCACCTATCTCACGGCCCGGGGCCCTTGGTATCAGGTTTCCTGGAAGGGAGATCCCAGCAAGTCGGGCGGAGTGGCTATGAACATCGGGGTGCACTTTTTCGACATGCTCCAGTGGATCTTCGGCCCGGTGCGCGGGTTCCAGGTCCAATACCAGGACGCGCAGCGGAGCGCCGGACACCTCGACCTGGCTCGGGCCAGGGTCCGCTGGTTCCTGTCGGTGAACCCTGGCGACCTGCCCCCGGAGGCCCTAGCTGCGGGTCGCACTTCGTACCGATCCCTGCTCGTGGATGGGGAACGCTTCGAGTTTTCCGACGGTTTCGCAGACCTGCACACTGCGGTTTACCGCGATATCCTCTCGGGCGGCGGCTACGGTGTGGAAGATGCCCGCCCGTCGGTGGAACTGGCCCATAAAATCCGCCATGCCACCCCAGCTGAAACCCGTGAAACAGCCCTGGCGGCCTTCCGGCCCCGCCCCGCCTGAGGAGGTGACGAGGTGTTGAGCATCCACCCCACGGCGGTCGTGGACCCCGGCGTCGAGATCGGCGATGGCACCTATGTCTGGCACTTCGCCCACCTCCTGCGGGGCACCATGATCGGGCGGGACTGCACCCTGGGGCAGAACGTGGTGGTGGGCCCGGACGTTCGCATTGGCAACCGCTGCAAGATCCAGAACAACGTCTCGATCTACCATGGCGTGGAGTTGGAGGACTGTGTGTTCTGCGGCCCTTCCATGGTCTTCACGAACATTCCCAATCCGAGATGCGAATTTCCCCAGAGAGGCGCCACCCACAATCGGCGGACCCTCGTCCGGTACGGCGCCTCCATCGGAGCCAACGCCACCCTAGTCTGCGGTATCACGGTGGGCCGCTTCGCCTTCATCGGCGCCGGGGCCGTGCTCACCCGCGACGTACCGGACTACGCCCTGATGGTAGGTGTGCCAGCCCGCCAGAAGGGGTGGATGAGCCGCCACGGCGCACAACTGCCAACTCCCGATTCCGCGGGTCGGACCCATTGCCCCACAAGTGGCTGGCAATATCAAGAAGCAGAGGGAACGCTCCGCTGCCTCGACTGGCCTGAGGATCTCCCCATCGAGCCTGCCCCCACATCTTGAACGGAGCCTTCATGCCGGACCTACGCGGTGCCCGAATTCTGGTGGTCGGCGGAGCTGGGCTCATCGGCTCCCATGTGGTCGACTCTCTCAGGGAGGAGGATGTCGCCCAGATCACAATCTACGACAACTTCTGCCGGGGCACCCGCGACAACCTGGCCACTTCCCTGGGGGATCCGCGGGTTCGCATCTACGAGGTCGGAGGCGACATCCTCCAGACCGATATCCTGGCTGCGGCCATGCGGGAATCCGATCACGTGGTCCATCTAGCCGCCCTCTGGCTGCTGCAGTGCCACGAGTACCCGCGTTCTGCCTTTGAGGTGAACATCCAGGGCACCTATAATGTGCTGGAGGCCTGCCGGGACGCAGGCATTCAAAGGCTGGTGTACAGCTCCTCCGCCTCCGTCTATGGCGATGCGGTGGAGATCCCCATGACCGAAGACCACCCCTTCAATAACCGGACCTTCTACGGGGCCACCAAGATCGCTGGGGAAGCCATGTGCCGCTCCTTCAACGAGCGCTACGGGCTCCCCTATGTGGGCCTGCGCTATATGAACGTGTACGGCGCCCGCCAGGACTACAAGGGCACCTACATCGCCGTGATCATGAAGATCCTTGACCGGATCGACAAGGGGCTTCCCCCCATCGTCTACGGCGATGGCACCCAGAGCTACGACTTCATCTACGTCTCGGACGTGGGGCGGGCCAATGTCTGTGCCCTGAAAAGCGATGCCAACGACCGCTTCTACAACATCGGCAGTGGGGTCCGTACCTCGATCAAGGAGGTCTGCGAGCTGCTCCTGGAACTGACTGGATCGGACCTGGACATCCAGTACGAGCCTGCCGGCCCGACCTTCGTAACCAACCGCATCGGCAGCACGGACCGCGCCGAGCAGGATCTGAGCTTCCGCACCCACATCGCCCTACGCGAAGGACTCCAGCAGCTTATCGCCTGGCGACGGGCCCATCAGGATCGGTGCCGGTGAGCCCATGTGCGGAATCGCGGGAATCTTCAACAGCAATGGCCAGCCTGTTCCCGTGGGGATTCTCAAGGGGATGATGGATGCCATCGCCCATCGTGGGCCCGATGGTGAAGGCTTCTGGACAAACTCCTTCGTGGGTTTTGGCCACCGCAGGTTGGCGATTCTCGACTTGTCGCCCCTGGCCCACCAGCCCATGCAAACCTCGGATGGGTCTTGCGTCCTGACCTACAACGGCGAGATCTACAACTTTCAGAACCTGCGGGTGGAGTTGGAATCCCGTGGCCACGCCTTCCGCTCACGCAGTGACACCGAAGTCCTCCTGGAGGCCTACCGAGAATGGGGCCCTGATTGCATCAACCGATTCAACGGGATGTTCGCCTTCGCCCTCTGGGATGCCCGGGAGAATCGCCTCTTCCTCGCCCGGGATCGGTATGGGATCAAGCCTCTCTACTACTGGTACCAGAACGGCACCCTCGTCTTCGCCTCGGAAGTGAAGGCCATCCTTCGGCATCCCGCTGTCCAGGTCCGGGTTTCCATTCCAGCCCTCAACGAGTACTTCTCCTTCCAGAACATTTTCTCGGATCTCACCCTCTTCGACGGCATCCGGCTGCTGCCCGCCGCCCACACCATGACCCTGGAACTGGGTAGCCAGGCCCCACCCCGGCTCTGCCGCTACTGGGACTATGACTTCACCGAGGATGGCGGGCGATGTGACGCCCTAGCCTATGAGGAGGAGCTCCAGCGTCTCTTCGAACAGGCCGTGAACCGCCAACTGGTGAGTGATGTGGAGGTCGGTGCCTACCTGAGCGGTGGCATGGACTCCGGTTCCATTACCTGCATCGCAGCCCGGAACTTCCCGAACCTGAAGTCCTTCACCGGGGGCTTCGATCTCTCATCGGCCTCGGGTCTTGAGCTGGGCTTCGACGAGCGGGCCAAGGCTGAGTTCCTCTCCAGCCGCTTCAGAACCGAGCACTACGAAGTGGTTCTCAAAGCTGGAGACATGGAACGGGTCATGCCAGAGCTCATCGCCCACATCGAGGACCCTCGGGTGGGCCAGTGCTACCCCAACTACTACGTGGCGCGACTGGCCAGCAAGTTCGTGAAGGTAGTGCTCTCCGGTGCCGGTGGTGACGAGCTCTTCGCGGGCTACCCCTGGCGCTATTACCGGGCCGTAGTCAATGACAGCCCTGGCCATTATTCAGACAAGTACTACCGCTACTGGCAGCGGCTCATCCCCGACAGTCTGAAGCCCGCCTTCTACCAGCCCGGGGTCTATCCAGAGGTGCTCGCCCACCCGACCAAGGACGTGTTCAGCCGCATCCTGGCGGATCGGCCCAGCCCCCTCCATACGCCTGAAGACTACGTCAACCAGTCCCTCTACTTCGAGGCCCGGACTTTCCTGCACGGGCTGCTGCTGGTGGAGGACAAGCTCAGCATGGCCCATGGTCTGGAGACCCGGGTGCCCTTCCTGGACAACGACCTGGTCGACTTCGCCATGAAGGTGCCCGTCCGCCACAAGCTGCGCGACCTTCAGAAAGTGGTGAGCATCAACGAGAACGAGCTGGGCCCCAAGTCCCGCAAGTACCTCGATCCTTCCAGTGATGGGAAGGTACTGCTCCGCAATGTCTTCGCCCGCTACGTGCCCAACGACTACGCCCAGGGCATCAAGCAGGGCTTCTCCGCCCCCGATGCCAGCTGGTTCAAGGGGGAGAGCATCGAGTATGTCCGCAGCCTGCTCTTCAACCGGAAGGCCCACCTCTACGACTACATCCGGCCCGAGACCGCCCAGGCCCTCATGGATCAGCACTTCCAGGGTGCGACCAACCACCGCCTCTTGATCTGGTCCTTCCTCAGCTTCGAATGGTGGCTGAAAACCTTCCTGCCATAAGGAGCCTCATGTCCATCCCCATCACCCGGCCCTGTTTCGATGAGTCCGAGTTTGAATTGATCCGCCAACCCTTGGAGCGAGGCTGGTTGGTCCAGGGCCCCTTCGTGGCTGAGTTCGAGCGGGCCTTCGCTGACTTTGTGGGGATCTCCCTGGCCCGCGCGACCTCGAATTGCACAACTGCCCTCCACCTTGCCCTGGAGGCCCTCGGCATCGGTGAGGGCGACCGTGTGGTCGTGCCGGCCTTCACCTACATCGCCAGCGCCAATGCCGTCGAATACACCGGTGCCCGGGTTGCCTTCTGCGACATCGACCTGACCACCTTCAACCTCGATCTGGCCAAGCTCCAGGCCCTCCTCGAAGCTGACCAGGGCCGCACCATCCGCGCCATCATGCCCGTGCACCTCTTCGGCCTCTGCGCTGACATGCCCGCCATTCTGGCGCTCAGCGAGCGCTATGGGCTCAAGGTTGTTGAAGACGCCGCCTGTGGGACCGGTGCCCGGATCGGGGACCAGCACGCCGGTACTTTTGGTGAGGCCGGGTGCTTCTCCTTCCACCCCCGGAAAAGCATCACCACAGGGGAAGGTGGCATGGTGACGACCCGGGATGCGGAGCTCGCGGCGAGGGTTTCCTGCCTGCGGGACCACGGGGCAGGTAAGAGTGATCTCCAGCGGCACCAAGAGCAGGGCGGCTCCCTTCTCCCCGACTTCGAGGTGCGCGGCTACAACTATCGGATGACTGATCTCCAGGGAGCCGTTGGCGTGGCGCAGATGCGCAAGGTGGAGTACATCCTTGCGGCTCGGGCTGCCCTGGCGGCGCGCTATGACCAGGCCCTCTCAGAATGTCCCTTTCTACTCAGGCCGAGCGTACCGGAAGGCTTTGTTCACGGCTACCAATCCTATGTGTGTCTCTACGCGGGGGGAGAATCGCTCGACTGCCCGACCACGGAACAAGTGAACAGATTAAACCTCCGTCGAAACGCCTTGATGGCAAACCTTGAATCAAAAGGGATTTCAACCCGCCAGGGCACCCATGCAGTCCACACTCTCGGTTACTATCGCAGCCGATATCGATTGAGCGATGGCGACCACCCAACAGCCTATGCTGCAGACAGACTCAGCATGGCGTTGCCTCTTTACGTGGGCATGACTGATCCCGAATTTGAGTCTGTCATTGAGGCCCTGAGCCTGGCCTCCTGGCGAGGATGACCCATGCCCGCTACCGAACGCCTAAGTCTACAAGCACACACAGCTTTGGCTCCCTCGGCTAACCAGGCCCAGACCAGGGATGCCTTCGGGTACAAGTGGTCTCGGCGCTCAGAATACGAGTCCACCCCAATGCAAGAGAACAGTCGTACCTGGCTGTTCGAACGTTATTGCAAGGGCGATCCAGCCCTCTTGAGTCATTGGCTCGCGGAAGGGGGAACCAGGAAACTCATCCTGGATGCTGGATGCGGCTCTGGGTATTCCGCGTTGCTCTTTTTCGGTGACCACCTAAAGGACCACGATTACCTTGGTGTGGATATATCTGAAGCCTGTGAAATTGCACGCAGCAGGTTTGCTGAACACGGCCAGCCAGGCGAATTCCTCCAGTGCAGCCTTCTTGATCTTGAGATTCCTAATGGGAGCCTAGACCTGATCTTCTCCGAAGGAGTGCTGCACCATACCGATAGCACCCGAGCCAGCCTCGAGTTCCTAGCCAAGAAACTCGCTCCCGGCGGAAGGTTCCTCTTCTATGTTTACGCAAAAAAAGCTGTCGTTCGCGAGTTTACCGATGACCACATCCGGAAGCATCTGCAAAACCTGTCGGATCAGGATGCCTGGGAGGCACTGATGCCACTCACTCACCTCGGAATCACCCTGGGTCAAATCGATGCCACCATCGATGTTCCAGAGGACATCCCCTTCCTTGGCATCCGCCGTGGTCCCATGAACCTTCAGCGCTTCTTCTACTGGAACATTTTCAAGGCCTTCTACCACCCTGAGTTCACAGTTCAGGAAATGAATCACGTCAACTTCGATTGGTTCCGCCCCCTTAACTGCCACCGACACACACCCGAAGAGGTTTCCACCTGGGTCAAGGATGCGGGTCTGGATATCGAGACAATGAATGTTCAGGAGTCCGGCATCACGATGGTGGCGCGGAGGTCATCATGAACGGGGGGCGATTCCTCTCGGCGCTCCGTCGAATTTATTTCCTGGCTAGGAAAACGACCTGGCAGCGATGGAATCGTGTGCTTCCTTTCTCGGAACACTTGGTAGATCGCTGGGAAAAGGCTCGGTTTCTCGGTTTTGGCGAAGGGGCTAGTATTTACGACAGCGCCAGCGTTTATGGCCAGGTCCGGGTGGGGGCCCACACCTGGGTCGGGCCCCAGGTGACCCTTGATGGCAGCGGCGGGCTTGAAATCGGTGACTACTGCAGCATCTCTTCTGGGGCGCAGATCTACAGCCATAACACCGTGAAGTGGGCCCTTTCTGGGGGGAGGGAACCCTACGAGTATCAAGCCGTACGGATCGGTCGCTGCTGCTTCATCGGACCCCTGGCTGTCATCCGAGCTGGTGTAAGCATCGGTGACCATTGCATCATCGGTGCCTGCTCTCTCGTGAGCACGAGCATCCCAACCAATTCCATCGCTGTTGGGCAACCAGCTAAGGTTGTCGGGCGGGTCGAGGTCGACATGGACGGCCACGTAACCCTGGTGTATTCGGACCGGGTCCTATGATCTGTTTTACCTGCGACCTGGACTGGGCTCATGATGTGGTCCTCGCCGACACGCTGGAACTCTTCAGGCATTGGGGTGTCCCTTGCACCTTTTTCGCAACCCACGCGACGCCGGTCCTGGCCAATCTAGATGAACGCGTATTCGAGGTTGGGATCCATCCCAACTTCAACCCCCTCCTTTCAGGCGCCAGCGGGTCCCCCGAGACCGTGCTTGACAACCTTCTAGGCCTCTACCCTGGCACAAAGGGCCTGCGTTCCCACTCCCTGACAACGAGTACGCCCCTCCAAGAATTGTTCGCCAGTCGCGGTCTAGCCTACGAGGCCAACCTCCTCCTGCCCTATGCAAAGGGACTCTCGCCCTTCACCCTGTGGAATGGACTCCTGCGCCTCCCGTATAACTGGGAGGACGATGTTCACTGCCTCTACGGGAAAAAATTTTTCAGTACCGGTCTGGATCTTGAGGCCGAGTTGAATGTCCTCAGTTTTCATCCCATCCACGTTTATCTAAACACTGAACACTTGGATCGCTACGAGCAAGCCAGACCATTTTTCCACGACCCTTCTTCCCTCATGGCCCTCCGAAACAAGTCCAAGGTCCCCGGAGTACGGGATCTGCTGGTGGATCTCCTCACAATGGTCGCCTCGGAGCGAAGGGCCGTCTTGCCCTTGATTAAATTGGCGGAGACCCTGCCAAGCACGAACCACCCAGGGGTCGGCCCATGATTCTCGAGACCCCCATCTCCTTAGCGGATATTGCCGACTGGGACACGTTCGTGGCTGAATCGGTCAATGGAACCTTGTTCCATCGCCGGGATTTTCTCGCCTATCACGGCAACCGGTTTCGCGGGCTCGAGCGGCCCCTGGTCTGGAGAGCCCATGGAACCATCGTTGGAGCCATGGCCATGGCCCAGGCCGGTTTGGACCAACCCTTGGTCCTCAAGTCCCCCTACGGGGCGAGCTATGGTGGGATCGTCCATGGCCAAATCGGGTTGGCTGAAGCAGAGGAGATGGTGGACCTGCTTGTGAACCACCTCAAGGCGAAGGGCATCCAGCGCCTCACCCTGACCCCAACCCCCGCGATCTACATGGACCAGCCTTCTGACTACCTGGCTTTTTGGTTTTTGAAGCGCGGCTTCCGAATAGTCAACTCAGACCTCACAGCCTATATTCCCGTTGTCGCCAATCCCCTGGAGGGCTTGTTCGACCGCAGTTCCATCAAGGCGGTGCGAAAGGCCATCCGCGAGGGGGTGGAGGTGGTTCAGAACGACGATGTGGATACCTTCTACAACATTCTTCTTGAGAATCGAAGGCGGTTTCAGGCAACCCCCACCCACTCTCGAACAGAGATTGCCTGGCTACTGAATCACCTCCCGGAGACCATCCGCTTGTTCATGGCATATCGCCACGGCTGCGCCCTGGCTGGAACGCTCGTGTTCCAATGCAATGACCGAGTGCTCCTGGACTTCTATTGGGCGCACCGAGAGGATGATCAACAGTTCCGCCCCGTGAACCTCCTGGTTCACGAGGTCACTCGATGGGCGGCGGGGCAAGGCCTGCGCTGGTTTGATTTCGGAACTCAGACCGTGGGCATGCTGCCCAATCATGGCGGATCCCGCTTCAAGGAATCCATGGGGGCCACCGGTGTTTTTAGGCACACGTATTGCTGGGAACCAGAGGTGTAACTGATGGGTGGAAACATGCGGCAGGATCTCAATACGGGCGATGGCCTCGCCAAGAACTTCACCGAAAACCAAGCCCTTGAACGCCTGGGAGAACTCCTCAAAGCCAGTCCCATTCCTGACGATCAAATCTTGCAGAACCTTTCCTTGTTTCTGCATCGAAGAACCCTATCCCGCATGCTGTTCATGAACAGTATTTATGAGCAAATTTTGCCCGTCCATGGAGTAGTGATGGAGTTTGGCGTTCGATGGGGGAGAAATTTGGCCCTTTTCGAAGCACTGCGCGGTGTCCATGAACCCTACAACCACACAAGGAGAATCATCGGATTCGACAGCTTCGAGGGATTTCCGTCGGTTCATCCCAAAGATGGTCCCAGCGTCCTAGCCATGCCGGGTAATTACAGTGTGACCGACGGCTATGAGCGCTATCTCATCGAGTTGCTCCGGTGCCATGAACAGATCAATCCCCTGCCGGACATCACCAAGTGCGAACTCGTTAAGGGCGATGCCATCCTGCAGTCTGGCGACTACTTCCGGAGGTATCCCGAGACCATCGTAGCCATGGCCTATTTTGATCTGGATATCTACGCCCCCACTAAGGCCTGTCTGGAGGCTATCCGCCCACACGTGACCAAGGGGACAATTCTGGCCTTCGATGAACTTCAGGCTCGAGAGTTCCCCGGCGAGACCTTGGCCTTGAAGGAGGTGTTCGGAACTGGTGCGTTCGAGATCCGACGCATGCCGTTCTCTGGCGCAGCATCCTACGTGGTGATCCGGTGAATCCAAGCTGGCTGCCATGAATCCGCTTTCGGATGCGACTGGTGCCGAACAGGTCCTCGGTAACACGGGCTTCCTGGAGCGCTGGGTGCGCCTTCAACCCGGCTTCTGGGAACTGCCCCCTCGCGCGGAGACGTCGGCCTTGAAAGCATTCCGCTCCTGGGAGGGTGTTTCCCTGTTCGATCGGGCCAAGCTCGAATTGACCACCTCACACTTCGAGACGGGAATCTACCGAGCATTCCTGGAACAAGCCTTGCCGGAAGTACCGCCTGGACTACTTCTGGAGATAGGCGCGGGAGACGGCAGAATCACCCACATTCTGTGTGAGCAGCGCGAAGGCGTGATTCTCGCCTGTGATTGCAATCGGCCAGCCCTCAGTCGGCTCTATCGTGCTCTGACGCCCCGGGACCGGGATCGCGTTCTCGTGCTCTGCTGTAGCATCGAGGACTTGCCTTTGAGGAAGCTCAGTCTCGCTGGGACGGTGGCCATCGAATCTTTGTACTACCTTGGTCCCCGCTTGGAGGAGACATTGGCTACCCTGGCCCACCAAGTGGTGCCTGGTGGCCGCCTGATACATGCCGAGCCCACATTAGAGGGCTATCTGATCCACTGCCTCGCCATTGGTGACTGGGAAGGCGCGCTCACCACCGCGGAGCAGCGAAAGGTCGAGGGAGCCTATCGCGGACTGAGCCGGGCGGAGGTCGAGCAGATCCATGACGCATGCGGGTGGCGGACCCTAAATTCCGGCTTCACACCGCTGGCCAATCTCATTCTGGTAAATCGATTGATTCGATCCGAATTGTCCGAGGTCGATCGTCTGGACGTGGTCCGCCGGGTCCGGTCGGCGGCTCCATGGTTCGAGATCCCCCGGTGCATTCTGTACACAGCCGCGCCAGTGGAGCCATGACGTGATTTATTTCATCCTAAGCACGGCCTTCATGCTCCGGGCCATACCCCGCTTGTTTAGACCTGGTGCGATTGCTTCGGACACTTACTTCCATCTTGCGTATGCAAGGGCCGTGAAGGAGAACCGGTTCTGGGCACCACGGATGATGCCCAGGGTCGTGCTCAATCCACACGTGGACTACCCACCGCTTTATCATATTTTTTTGGCGCTCTTCCCGGAGGGTCCTCGAGCCATCCTGGAACAGACCACCGGCGCCATCTTCGACACCCTGAACATCCTTCTGACCTACCTATTTTCTCAGTGGGTCCTCGCTCGCTGGCCGAATCCAGGTCTGCAGTCTCTGCCGCTCTGGGTAGCGGCAATCCTGGCAACCTTCCCTGCGCTGCTCAGAATTGGATCTGGGCCCAGGGCTTACCATGGCAGCGAACGGATTCCAGCTCAAACCCTATATCTGGTGCATCTCCTGGCTGGCATCGCTGCCTGGCAAGGGCATAGTCCTCTGCTTTGGGCGGTCTGCGTGATCGCTGGGGCCGGAATCGTTCTCACCGCCCAGTTCGGTCATCAAGTCATGTGGTTCTTCAGTCTGGTTTTGGCAACCCTTTTCTCGGCGGCTTTCCTCGGTGCGGCCGCTGCCAGCACCGGCCTGGCAGTGGTAATCACCGGCGGTTGGGCCTGGCGGCAAGTCAAGGGACACCTTGGACACCTGGCCTTCTACTACCGAGACCTCCAGCAGATATTCCTGTATCCCCACATTCGCACCTTTCGCGCCTACCGGGATGGGATCACGAACGCTTTCACGGCCCTCCTGCATGGAGAAGGAAAGGCTGCCCTGAAGTGGTTTCTGCAGTTTGAAAAGCACCCAATTCACTTGCTCCTTACCGTCAATCCGCAGTTTCTATTGCTTTTGTTCGCATGGCCAACCCTGATCGCCTGGGCCCCTAACCGCTTTCTCCTGGCCTGGGCTGCAGCAGGGTTCTTGTGGTTCCTGGCCACCAAGACCCGGAAACTACTTTTCATCGGTGAGGGGGAGCGATATCTCGAATACGCAGCCTACCCTTCAATATTCACGGCAGTGCAATGGCTTCTCCTCCACCACGCTAACGCATTGCTCTACGCCTGGCTCGCATATGCATTGGGGGCAGCCCTCTTCTACATCGGAACTTTTATCGACGAAACAGCGGACGAATCGCAGGCTGCAAAGGAGATGTTCAAAGCCCTCAACCAGATGCCAGATGGCGTGGTCTGGCCCATCGCCTGGTTCCACTGGCAAACCCTTTATGCCTCCAACAAGCCGGTGCTGACCTGGGGAAATCTGCACAAGGATCGGTTCACTATTGATGATTTTCGCCTCGTTGGGGGCAATTATCCTTTCCCTTCCGATAAGTACCTGGAGATCATCCGCCGGTACCATGTCACCTACATCCTCAGTAACACCTCCTGCTTGGACACCTATCTGAATAAGATCTTGCATGATCCGGATGCCTTCCAGCGGTTGTCTGAAGGTACTTGGCAGTCTGGTTCGTTGATGCTCATCAAGCTGCGGAAGGATGCTATTCAGACTGCCCTAGAAGTTGTTCAATCCCCCCGACTCTCAGCCCAGGCAACGCCCCGCCCCCGCATCCTCCTCATCGCTGATGTGCCGAACTGGATCTTCGATCGCCATGCCCATACCCTCCAGGCCCGCTTGGCAGATGAATTCAACATCGACATCGCCTATGGAATCGACATTCTGCAACCAGGGCAGACGATCGACGAATCGCCATATGACCTCATCCATCCACTGGAATGGCACATGGTCAGGCCCGACATGGTTCACACCCCCGCCAAGTGGGTGGCAGGGATACGTTCACACACGAGCTGGGAGAACCAGGATGTGCCGAGGCTCTCTGCCCATCTGGCCCAGCTCTTCCAAGGTGGCGTCTATGTGGTCTCTAGGCGATTAGAAGCCATCTTCAAGCCAAGCCTCCCGAGCGTAGAACGCCTGCCTCATGGCGTGGACACCACCTTCTTCAGATCCACTCGCCCCCCTAACGAGGCCGCAGGACGACTGAAGGTTGGATGGGCTGGAAACAGAGCCTCAGCCGTGAAGGGCTTCCAGGAATTCATCGCGCCGTTAGACCAAATCCCCGGGGTAGAACTGGTCTTCTGTGGCTATAGCGACCGTTTGTTGAGCATGGCCGAAATGCAAGAGTTCTATGAAGGCATTGACGTCTATATATGCACCTCTGCCAGCGAAGGACATAACAACTCGCTGATGGAGGCCGCCTCCATGACCCGTGCCATCGTGACCACGGATGTGGGCACGGTGCCGGAATTTCTGATAGATGGCTCTAGCGCACTAATTGTGCCCCGGGAGCCTACAGCAATAGCGGAAGCCATACGCAAGCTGCGGGATAACCCCGAGCTCAGGAGGCTCCTTGGCACTCAAGCCCGAGCATCAGTCGTCGAGCACTTCGAATGGTCAACCCGCCTGGAGGGCTACAGGCAGTTCTTCCGGAAGGCGTTTTCGGCCCTCCCTGCCTCTGCCTCATCCACCGCGGCTCGCTCACGGAGCCTGTCACGGGCCCGGTCCGTCTCGGACCCAATACCACAGGCATTCCTCTTTGAACCCCGCTGGGATTCCTTTGTTTGGGTAGAAGTCCTGAACAGGTACCTCGACGCCTTCACACCTGAAGACCCCGTTGCTCTCGTGTTCTTGATGGACCCGGCTCAGAGTGGGCAGATACCCGTGGCTGAAGCAGAACAGTTGGTGCTCGAAGTGATCACCAGCAAAGGCCTAGAGACTTTCCCTCCGGTGGTCCTTCTCGACCAGCCCACCGAAATCCTCAGCCAGCTTCGCCTCTACCCCCGAGCGAGCTGGGTATCTATGGACATGGAGGAGTTCCGTGGATTGAGGGGTGAGTTTGGTGAACGATTCTCTGATTCCCGCCTCAACTGATTCATCGCAACATCTTCTGGATCTGGCTGCTAGCATCGTGACCAACGAACCCCATCCGCTTCTTTTAGGACAACGTCTTCACAGGACTGGTGATTCTGATGTATCAAATCAACCTAGATTATCCGTTTGTGTCTAAACCACGGTATTCAGCAACTCGCCCCAACAAGCACCTATACCGTCTCATTGATGAGCAGCGGGAAAGTTATAAAAAAACCATAAATGAAATGATAGCGCTAATACCTTGTTTTAATAAAATTGGAATCACGCCTCCTGCGGACCAAGGACAGCCATACTGGGAAAACGGCTGGATCCCTCCCATCGACAGCATGGCTTTATATCATTTTTTGGTTAGAAACAATCCGAAGCATTACATCGAAATTGGCTCTGGAAATTCTACCAAATTTGCAAGAAGAGCCATTGTTGACAATAACCTGCGAACCAAAATAATTTCGATAGATCCAAATCCAAGAGCAGAAATCGATAATCTTTGCGACCAGATCATACGAAAGAAGTGTGAGGAGGTGGATCTAGGCCTATTCTCGCTCCTTGAGGCTGGAGACATCCTTTTCATAGACAACTCTCACCGAATGTTTATGAACTCGGATGCGACGGTTGCCTTCCTGGATATCCTGCCCATGCTGGCAGACGGAGTGTTGGTTGAATTTCACGACATTTGCCTGCCTTACGATTACCCTGCCGAGTGGATCAACCGCTATTACTCTGAACAGTACGGTCTGGCCTGCTACCTTCTCGCACGGGGGACTCGCCTCGAAATCATGTTGCCGTGTAAGTTTATTGTTTTTGACGAGCAATTGATGTCCGACATGGGCAAGATTTTGTCTAGCCCCCCCCTGGATAAGATCGAAAAAAACGGCTGTTCATTCTGGGTGAAGGTTTCCGGTTCCCCCTTGAAACTCCAGCACGAAGCCTTCATCTACGAACCTGACTGGAACGCCACGGAATGGCTCGAGGTTGTCCTTGGCTACATGGAAACCTTCGAACCAGATGAACCGGTGGCTCTCATCCTCCCCATGAGTGGCACAGAGGTAAGGGAACTCTCACTTGAAAGTGCTCAGGAGGCCATTCTCGAATTGGCCTCCCAGGCCGACTTGAAGCAGTTCCCGAATATTGTGCTCATCGATCGTCCAGAGGACTTGCTGCAAACCTTGCGTGACTACAACCATGTACAGTGGATCGCCACAGAGCTCCCTGCTTGCGCCACCCTAGATGGGCTCATGGGACAGAGGTTTTATCAGACCCTACAGGGCATTGTCGGTAGAGGGCTGGCATGATCCCCAAGATCATCCACCTCATCTGGGTCGGCGATGAGTCCAAGCGCCCGAACCGCTACATCCAGAGCTGGGTCGATCATCATCCGGGCTGGGAGATCAAGCTCTGGGGCAACGAAGACCTGGCCTCTAGAAAGTGGATCAACAAACGGCACATGAACGCCATGGCCAAGCGGGAATGGAATGGCGTGGCTGACATGATGCGGTGGGAGATCCTCTACGAGGAGGGGGGTATCCTGGTGGACGCTGACAGTGAATGCATCCGGCCCCTGCCCGAGTGGCTCCTGGAGTGTGAGGCCTTCGCCAGCTGGGAGAATGAACTCATCAGGCCTGGGCTGATCGCGGCCGGCTATTTCGGCACCATCCCAGGCACCAAGTTCCTGGCGGCCCTCATCGAGCGGATTCGGGCCAAGCCCACGGTCGTCGATCGTGAAGCGTGGGTCTCGGTCGGCCCCCTGCACCTCACCAAGACCTGGATGGACCTGAAGTACGGAAACCTGAGCATCCTGCCCAGCCATTTCTTCATGCCCACGCACCACACGGGCGCCACCTATTCTGGAGGTGGACCCGTTTATGCCCTTCAGGAATGGGCCTCCACTCAGAAGAGCTATGACAGCCTGGCGGATCAGCCGACGGCTCCCGCACCTTCCCGGGCTGCGGCCGCCCCAATCGGATCCCAAGTCTTTCTATTCGAGCCCGCTTGGGATCAGGAGCTCTGGAAGGATGTGGTGAGCACCTACCTGGCGACCTATGGTGCCGAGGAACCCGTCGCGCTCGCCCTCCTGGTGGCTCCACCTCAGCCGGGCCAGCCTTCGCGGGCTGACGTTGAGGGCCTCGTCCGTACCTTTCTGGGTCATGTCCAAGTGGAGGCCATGCCGACCCTCCTCCTTGTGGATGGACAGGATGACCTGGTGGCCCTCCTCGCCCCCTACCAGCAATCGAGTTGGATCCATCCCACGCCGGAAAGTCTTGGTCCCTTGAGGGGCCCACAGGGCTTGCGCTTCTCCGCCGCCTGGGCAGCCAGGCCCGGAGGGTCCAAGGCTGCGGAGATCACACCCGAGGACTGAAGCCGGCCCGTCACCTTCGCAGGGACTGGAATTTCGGTGCGGAATCGGTGCTCTGACCCGCCAGGGATTCCATTCGCCGCGCGTGCAGGCCATCAGCGGGATCCAGGGAGCAGTTCACCGTGGGCACCCCGGTCTGGCCGTATCTCCGGTGCTTGAGCAGCTCCTTGAACACGAGGCGGTCCTCACCATCCCCCGAAGGGAAGGGTGAGATGGACCAGAGGTGGAGGATGTGGGAGAGCTTGATCTTGTTGACCATCAGCGCCGAGGGCCGGACGAAGCCCCCAAAGCTGTTCTTGTAGACCCCTTTATTGGGCCCCAGGCTCTCCAGGGTATCTACACCGAGGATGGCATCGGTGTTGGGGTCCGCGTAGTTGGACAGGCTAAAGGCCCAGTCCTTGTTCTGGATGGCGTCGTAGAGCAGACGTAGGTGCTGGGGTTCGTACCAGTCGTCGTCATCCAGGTAGGCCACCAGCTCGGACGTCGACAGGAAACTCAGGGCCGTGCGGAGTGATCCTCCATACCAGGAGCTGTGGACGCCGCCATGCCGGCTGGACGTTGAATAACCCAGGCTGATGCCTGTCAACGTGATGTTCGGTGGGCACTCGGGCAGCAGCTCGCCCATGATTTCGTTGAAGTCTCCGAACATCTCGACATCCGCCCCGACCAGAAGGTGGATGGTCCCCTCAAAGTCCTGACCGAAGACGGATCGAACGGCCCGGTACAAGGATTTTCTGCAAATGGTCACCAGAACCACTGAAACGTCGGTCTTCATCCACACCCCGGCCAACAGGCATCCTACTCACGAATGGTGCCAGAAACCCGTTGCGCCTGCCGGCTTCAGTCCTTCTCCCGCCCGAACATCCCCCGCAGCTTGCCCATGAGGCTGCTCTGGGGATCCCGTGTCGGGCCTCCTGCGGGACTCTCGGGGGCGG
>Ga0214165_1000403_pt1 | contig 31211 bp, 22 predicted proteins | sample TroBogypolimnion_34_FD_153004 | JGI IMG/M metagenome (GOLD analysis project Ga0214165, IMG submission 153004) | Freshwater microbial communities from Trout Bog Lake, WI - Practice 03JUN2009 hypolimnion v3 | ecosystem: Environmental > Aquatic > Freshwater > Lake > Hypolimnion/Profundal zone ... | reverse complement strand
ACCTAAACAAAGGCTGGTGGATTATCTTGAAAAAAATTCAGGACTATCTAAAAAGGCAATAAAACGTTGTAGTGAGGTGGCGAACTGGAATAAATTGGGCGGTGCTCCTAAGACAGGACAAAATAATTAATAAAACCTAGCCCCCCGTTTTAGTCATATTTCATAGTGGATTCCAATAAATTTCTAAATAAAATTACAATTTTTTCTTTAACCTAGCCTTCTATTTAATCTTTTTTAAATGCATATGATTCATATCACCCAATAACTTTAAAGGTGATAACAATGCAATTTAAGTCAGAATTAACAAATGCCATCCCCGATGCGCTAGCAAACTTCGATCAACTTCCCAATTCAGCTTATATCAGGCTTCCCGTCGTCATGGCTTTATATGGCGTTTCTGCGCCTACTATATGGCGTGGGGTAAAAAAGGGCTCGGTCCCAAAGCCAACGAAATTGACTGAGCGAACAACCGCATGGAATGTTGGTCTTGTTCGAGCAGCACTTGCCGCAAAGGGGGTGCAGTAATGTCGAATTTGCTACTTTCATTTGATCAATGCAGGCGTAAATACAGGATTGAACTTTTCATTCAGCGTCAGGCAGATAATGATCATAGCGAAGCTCGTTTGTTTAACGATGCAAAGAAACTTGACGCTAAACTTATAGTCGCTGGTTACAATCTGGAATATAAAACGGAATGGTGTCGCTACTTCAACAAAGTTCGCCATGCCCAAAGGTCTAAAACTTCTTCACTAATGCCCCCAGATGGTTGGCAAACCGATTTAATTTTCAAAGGTATGCAAGAGTAGGATAGGGCTGATTATTATGCATACAGTCATATCAGGCTCAGGGCAATTTCATACCAATGAATTTGATCCAACTAAGCCCAATAGAAAATTAAAGCCTTACCTAAAGATAGGCTTGAATGAGATAAGGATGCTAGTTGATAAGCCAATGTCTACAAAAAAGTCGATGGCAAAATGGATTATTCCTTCAGACTATCCTAGTCGAAATTATAAAGAACAGGCTAAAAGTGGTAGATATCTTTTTCTGTGGGCAGATTTAGACAAAGAGCCAAGGCATCTTATATACATCAAAGGAGTACTTGATATCATAGTAGGTGGTGACTTTGAAATCTACACAACAAGTTCAGCCACTACGGACAATCCTAAATCTCGCATCTTAATACCGTTGGCAAACCCATTATCTCCATCAGATTGGCTGTCTTGTCAGCAGAACTTAAATAAGTTGTTAAGCCAACACGGAATTACACCTGACAAGGCAAATGAGCGTTATGGGCAGCTCTGCTATCTACCAAATCGTGGTCAATACTACGATTCAACATATCGTCGTGAGAATGTCTTCTTCAACCCGATGATTAAATGGGATAACTATGACCCCCTTAATCTTTCTACAGAGTGCACTGAAGGTTACAGAGGAGTACAGAAGAGTACTGATGTCATAGTGACGGGGGGTGGTGTCGTCCGTCCCCACATCCCCCCAGACTGTTGCCCCAAAGAAGAAGGACAACGAAATAAATGTCTGTTTACCTTCGGACGGTATTTAAAGCAACTTCACCCTGAAGCTGATTTTGAGTTTTTAAGACCAATAGTGCTTGAATGGCACAACCATTTTATAGAAGTAATTGGCACGAAGAGTTTCTCTGAAACATGGACGGATTTTAGAAGAGGATGGGCTGCAATCAAAGTGCCTTATGGGCAAGGAATAGAGTCAATTGTAAATAGCATTGATTTTGGTATTCCTATCCCACAAACCTTCATGGATATGGGCTATGGTGCAAAAGAATTTAAGTTGCTTTTGATTTGCCATCAACTGCAACTAATTCATGGAGAAGAGCCATTTTTTCTTTCTGCAAGGAAAGCGGAGGAATTTATTAATTATCACTTCACAGGAACTGCAAAGATGCTCAACTCGCTTGTAGCAGACGGCTTTCTGATTTTAATTAGCAAAGGTGACAAGGTAAAAGCTAGTCGATATAAATATATTTGGAAAAATTTTATTGAGAAGAGGGACTATGCGTCTGAAAAGACTCTGTAATGCCCACGCAAGGTCTACTGGTAAGCACTGCAGGTGCAAGGCATTAAGAAATGGACGTTGTCGACTTCATGGCGGCTTATCCAGTGGCCCCAAAACATCGGATGGAAAAGCCAAGATAGCTGAAGCCACAAGATCACGTATGCTTAATGGTCAGTCTGAGCTGGCAAAAGCTGGCTTTCAGCGTTGGCTTAATGCAGGTGGCAGAGAGTACTTGCAAGCCCGCGCTATGCATCGCAAACGCATTAAAAAGATCAAGGCGGCATACGATGCTTGGTTGACCCGAACTTAACAGAGCCATCGCGCGCGTATGCGTCATGGACTCTTAACCCCGACTTTCTTGACCAATACGTGCGCGCGGGTATTAACAATATCGCATCAATCAATATTGAGTCCTACCCCTATCTAACTAAAGTTAATGCCAATCTAATTGAAAGTTAGACAATAAAAAAACTATTGGTGTAGTGGTACTACACTTGCACCTAATACTAGTGGCATTAGTAATTTGATCCATGTGATTATTTGGGAGTAGTAATTGAATTACTACTTGAAAATTAAATGCATGACACCAAAGATATGTTTTAAGGTCAGGCAGTACTAGTTCAACTAGTAGTCGATGCTAAGCTGAATTATTTTGCTACAAATCAGCCCGCTTTAATAAGTCATTTAGCTTGATACCAAGTGCGGTACTAAGTTTAATTAAATTAATCAATGCAACGTTATGCTCACCACGCTCAACACCCCCAAGATAACTTCGGTCTAATCCTGCGATTAATGCTAGCTCTTCCTGAGACAAGTTTTGTCCCTTCCTTGCATCTCTAAGTGCAAGCCCTAATGCCTTTAATGCAGGGTCGTTTGAATACGATGGTGATGGTTTTGCCATCCCGCAATATTGTCATTTGACGCATATATATCCACGGGATAAGATACCCAATAAAGAAATGTGATACTAAAATTCATTGATATTTATACTGGAGGAAAGAATGAAAGTTAAAAGAGTTACTTACTTTGCTTTATGTGTATTTCTGCCCACATTATTATGTGGATGCCTTACACAAGAACAACGCCGCGAAAAGCAGCAACAGCAGCAAGAGCTTAGGGAGGAGGCTCATTTGAGATCCTTACAAAAACGCTGTGATTCGTTTGGATTCAAAAGAGAAACACCAGAATACTCAAATTGTATGATGGCTCAAGCAAAAGAAGATAATTTGAATGCTTATCGTAATGGAGTTTTAAAAAACCAAGACGAAGAAAGACAAAGAAAAGCATGGCGGGATGTCAACGATTCTCTTAAGCCAACATGGGTTCCTCAGGTAACTATACAAAATAATTAAAAGCTTAATTCATTTTGATCATAGGTGCTTCTAATCAGATTAATTTTGGATTGCAGCAACAGTCAATTTAATTAATTGCTTGTATGGTTAAATAAGCCTTAGTTAATGGAGCAATACGCGCACGGGCGCGTTAAGGGGTAATAAGCATATCGCATCAAATCAATATTCAGTCTAGCCCCAATATAACTCAAAGTTAATGCCAATCTAATTAGAATTTAGAGTAGTAAAAGCCCAAGAATACTAGTCGGACTAGTATTTTGGGTACAAAGGGATTAGAAATGCTAATTCAATTAGTAATCAGATTACTAGTTGAACTGGCACTAAGAATGTATTAAACCCATAATAAGTTCAGGGAATACTAATCCGATTAGTATTTTGAAAATAAAATGTATGAAGCAGAAGGCTAACAAAACAATATGCACTATTAATCAGATTAATAGTGTTGAATTACTATTTGAATCGGTATTTAGAATTTATGAGTTGATTTTTTACATGTTCCTTCTTGGGAATAATATTCACCTAACTTTTTGTTATCAGTGCTTGTGTAAGTCCTATTATCGTAAAAATTGAATTCACCAGTAACCCTGTTTATTTCAAGATGAGTCATATAGTGGTCTCTTGTTGAAGATTCATCGAAAGTATGTTCACCTTTGATGGAATCTTCATCTACCCATAAGAAGTTGTATTCAAGGTTTTTATAATCAGAATAGTCTATCCAATTATGGCTAAGAGGATTGCGATCATAATAGAAGGACCATCTTCCAAAATAAGCTACCCAGTCTTTCTCTTTCGATTTTAAGGTTACAGGTTCTTTTTTAATGATCACATTAACCTGTTTTGTTTTACCATCATTTACAATAAGTCGAGACGTCGAGCCATCAAAATTTAGATAAAAATTACTAACAACACCAATACAGCTCAATTTAATTTCCTCAGAGGCATTGGAAGTTAATGCGACTCCCCAAAGGCAGGCTGCTGTTAATAATTTATGTTTTTTCATTAAAACGTTATGAGTGTGATCTAAAAGATTTTTCTAGTTAAATTTAACGTGGTTATTAGTCTCCAAGTTTGGGATGCTTTTGTCAATGAAAAGCATCGGCAAACTCAATTCTGGACGTCCTCTTGGATCTAAAACATACGATCCTGAGCCTGCCATTGCATTCGGCAATGCCGTCAGAGAAAGACGACTTGAAAAGGGACTGTCGCAAGAAACATTAAGCTCTATGGCTTGTGTGGAGCGTTCTCATATGGGGAAAATTGAACGAGGTGAGCATTTGCCCAATCTCGTTCTGATATTACGTCTGGCAGAAGCTCTTGGGGTTAAGCCAGGGGAATTAGTCGATAGAGCAAAAGAATTAATGTTGGCTGACAGGACTGCTTAACGATGCTTGTTTCGATCAAGCCTGTAAACAATAAACAAGCCAATGAAGTAATTCATAACAAGAACATCAATAAAGCTTGCTGGCCGTCTTGGGTAATCGTTTGAAATGTATATATAAAGAACCAGTGGCAATACATAAACGATTGTAGATATCACAGTCGATTTAAATTTAAGCTTAGGTGAGATTAGATATGCGGATGCTACAAAAATCACTGGTAATACAAATGCATCCTTTACAGAAAAGATAAGCCGACCAAGGTCAGTTTGAATAAGTGGTATGGATAATGTGTGTATACCCTTCTCAATGAATGCATAATAAAGACTTGTAACAGCAAACGTTACGGGGATAATCGCAATCCATCTCGAAATGTCTAGTTTTGTATTTTGGGTTTGATTTGTCATTTCATCCACTTCCAAAGTAATGTTTTAAGCATCATACTCATCATTATTGAAATAATCGATTTTTGTTTTCTGATTGCTCGGGGTAGCGAATGTTTAAATATATTGGAATCGCAGTTGTATTGTTAGTGCTATGGGTTGGTTACCCATCACTAAAGAAGCTATACAACGGTGAAGAAACTGCTAAAGATACAATTCACGATATCCGTGATGGCGTTGCAAAGAAAATTGCTGATTAGTCCTATATGGGTAAATACAGAAAAGATTTCGCCACAGAATACGATTGGCTAGAGGTCTGTGCTGAGCATGGACTGTCAGACCATCAGATATGGTTTGCATCCCATATCATGACAAACAGGACGGATAAAAATAGGGTTGTTGAAGCATATAAGTGGGTGACCATTGCTGAGACCTTGGGCAATCCGAATGCTGTTAATGTGTCAGGCTTCTTAAGAGCGAGCATGACGGAAGAGCAAGTCGCTAATGCAGATTTATTGATTGATGAATGGGTTGCTGCTCGTGACGACGATTTAGTTAATAATCGGACGGATGATTGGTCGATGGAACTGAAGCAAAAATTTAAAGTTGCTGCTTAAATTGGGTTCATAATTTCAGCACGCCTTTAATAAATTGGGGTAACTTTGGGGGTAACAATAATTTTAAAAAACGATACAACCATATATATATTGGCTTATAAAGGTTTGTTTGATTGACCCCAGCTCCACCATTTTAGTGTTTCAAGTAGTCTCATTAAGTATCAAAAGCCTAGTAAATACAAAATTCTAGGCTTTTTTTACGTCTATTGTAGTTGCAAGACACAAGCATACTTCGTGTTCACGTATTTGGACTTTGCCGAACATGCTGCTTGGTCGGTGCAATCAATATGCGAAGGGCAGAACTTGCCCAATTAGAATGTGGAGATACTTCGTGATGTTTGTTCATGGGCTTAGGAGTCCACAGAATATATTAGGCAGCTTTTAGATACCTTGATGGTAATGAATCCTAGCCCTTCAGGAAAGGGAGAATGTCTAAGAAAGTGAGTTTACGTTGAGCTATTGCTATTAATTGGCGTTAAGTTTGGAAATTCCCAAAAGTAATTCCAAACCCATTTTCATTACTGATATAGCCAACTTAACGCCAATTGATCAATCTATTTTTTCGAGCTTTTATTATTTAGTTCGGTGGAATTCCAATCTCCCCCCAAGGAGGTGATTAATACTACAGAAGCCACCAGTCTGTTATTTTGAATACCCAATGCAGTTATTTCATTGTTTAGAGCGTTGGCTTGTGAAATTACCACATTTAAGTAATTTACCGTTCCAGCTTGATATTGATTCATAGTGATTTCTAAGGATTTTTTAGCAGCAGCAGTTGCTTCATTCTCCAATTGGCTTTCTTGTTCTAGTATTCTTAAGGCAGCTAAGTTATCTTCCACTTCTTGGAAAGCAGTTAAAATAGATTGTCGATAATTAGCAACTTTTTCATCATAAACACCTATTGCTTGGGCCTTCTGAGCTTTTAGTAAACCACCATTAAATAAGGGTTGTGTTATTGCAGCAGGTCCCAATGACCAGAATCTTGATGGGTAAGTTAGCCACTTTGAAAAGCTTGTACTTTGAGAGCCTAATGTACTTGAAATGGTGAGACTCGGATAAAAAGCAGCTTCTGCAACACCTACATTAGCATTGGCTTGTGCAACTCTTCGCTCTGCCGCTGCTATATCTGGTCGCCTCTCTAATAATTGTGAGGGTATGCCTAGTGGAATTGCTGGTAGTGTTGGAACGTATGGTCCAGAAAGTGGTTTGATGGAAAATTCTGAGGGTGATTTTCCAATTAAGATTGCGATGGCATGCTCTAATTGCGCGCGTTTTACACCAACATCTACTGCCAATGCTTTTGTGGATTTGAGTTGCGACTCAGCGAACAATATATCGCTACGTTGAGCTATTCCTGCTGCATATTGATTTACAGAGATTTGCAATGTCTTTTCATAAGCTGACACAGTACTATTAAGTAATTGTGCCCTAACATCTGAAATGCGAAGTGAAAAATAATCCTGAGCTAACTGCGCTTGAGCGCTTAATTTGGCTGCACCAATATCTCCAGCACTTGCTTGCATAGCATTGTTGCCTGCTTCGACGTTGCGTTTGATGCTCCCCCAAATGTCTGGGATCCAACTTGCATTCACGCTAGTACGATAAGCCGTATTGTAATTAGGGGTGTAATTTAAAGCATTGTTAGTATTGCTTGCAGGTAAACTGCGCGTCGTTGTAAGACCTACAGTCACAGTTGGGTAGTAAGCTGCTTCAGCTTCATTAGTTACTGCACGTGCTTGACGATATTGTGCTTCAATAGCCATGATATTTTGGTTAGTAACTTCTATTTGGCTAACCAATGAGTTCAATTCAATATCGCCATACATTTCCCACCATTTTGTACGTGGTATATCGTCTCTTGGTTCAGCGCCTTTCCAATCCTGTTGTTCCTTAAACGATAGAGGCGTATTTAATTTTGGTCTAACGTAGTTTTCACCTACCGTACAGGCTGAAAGAAGGCTGATTAAAAGAGCCGTTCGTATAAAAATAGTAAATTTAAGCATATTCAAGTTCCGAGTTAATTACACCGCTATATCTACTTGGAAGGCATTGACTAGATGACGCTGTTTCCACCATATACTTAGCCTATCAAGATAAAGGTAAACCACGGGGGTTGTATATAGTGTCAAGATTTGACTAACGATAAGACCGCCAACGATAGAGATTCCAAGTGGTTGACGAAGTTCTGACCCTTCACCTATGCCCAGAGCTAATGGCAAGGCCCCAAGTAAAGCGGCCATTGTCGTCATCATTATTGGACGGAAACGCAGTTGGCATGCCTCATATATTGCATCATGAGAACTGATGCCACGAATACGTTCTGCATGAATTGCAAAGTCAATAATCATAATGGCATTCTTCTTAACAATCCCAATTAGTAATATCACTCCAATCATTGCCATAATATTGAGTTCCATATTGAAGGCAAGTAATGCTAGTAAGGCTCCAATCCCAGCTGATGGTAATGTTGAAATAATTGTCAGGGGATGGATGTAGCTTTCATAAAGTATGCCGAGTACTATGTAAACAACAAGAAGCGCTGATAGAATAAGCCAAGGCTGATTTTTAAGAGATGCCTGAAATACTTTGGCGGTGCCCTGGAATCCTCCTCGAATAGAGCTGGGGACACCAATACTTGCAAATGTTCGTTCTATATCCTTGGTGGCTTGCGACAAAGATACACCTTCTTTAAGATTGAATGAGATAGTTGACGCGGCAAACTGCCCTTGGTGATTAACGCCAAGTGGCCCGTTACTAGGTTCGAAGTGGCTAAATGCAGCTAGGGGAACCTGAGCACCGCTAGCTGTAATGATGTATATATTTTTGAGAGATTCTGGATTTTGCCAGTATTTTGGTGCTACTTCCATGATTACATAGTATTGATTTAATGGTGCATAAATCGTAGAAACTTGACGTTGCCCAAAGGAACCGTTAAGAACGGAATCAATCATTTTAACGGTCACGCCCAATTTTGCTGCACTGTCACGGTTTATTGTTATTTGGGTTTGAGCGCCTTTATCTTGCTTATCACTATTTACATCAGTAATTATTGGCAAGTTTTTTAAAGCTTGTCGAATTTTGGGTTCCCATGACTTTAAATCCTGAAGATCATCTGCTTGAAGCGTATATTGGTATTGTGCACTTCCTGAACGCCCACCCATGCGAATATCCTGATCTGCCTGTAAAAAAAGACTGGCCCCTGGTTCGCGCCCTAACTTTGGACGAAGCCGGTTAATTACTTCGTCTGCAGAAGCATTTCTAGCTGAACGTGGCTTGAGAGATAAGAATATGAAGCCCGAATTACGCTGACCGCCGCCAATAAAACCAACGACGTTTTCTACTGCTGGATCAGCTTTTGCAATAGCGATAAAATCTGCCAATTTAAGTTTCATTGCTTGAAAAGAAATATTCTGATCAGCTTGTATTGCCCCAGAGATTCGACCAGTATCTTGTTGTGGAAAAAACCCTTTGGGGATTATTGTGTAAAGGTAAATATTGAAACATATGGTTGCGAAAAGAATTAATAACGTAATTAGGCTATGCCGTAATGCTACATCAAGGCTATCTTTATATCCTTTTTGAAGTTTATTAAACATTCGTTCACTGAGTGAAGAGAAGTAGCCATCATTCTTTAATGGTAATTTTTGTTTAAGAAGCCTAGCACACATCATAGGGGTGAGTGTTAGTGAAACAATCAGCGAGATTATTACAGCAGCAGCAAGCGTAACAGCAAACTCACTTAATAGTCGTCCTACCATGCCACCCATTAACAATAATGGCAGAAAAACAGCGATGAGAGATAAACTCATTGAAATGACTGTAAAGGAAACTTCACTTGTTCCCTTTAGCGTTGCTTGAAGAGGAGACTCGCCATTTTCTATATGACGTGAAACATTCTCAAGAACAACAATGGCATCGTCAACAACAAAACCTGTCGCCACAGTAAGCGCCATTAACGATAAATTATCTAGGCTATAACCGCACAGATACATCACACCAAAAGTTCCTAATAAAGAAACTGGCACTGCGATACTAGGAATCAATGTTGCGCGTGTGTTACGCAAAAATAAAAATACCACCATGATGACTAAAGCTATAGAGGAGGCCAACGTAAGCTCGACGTCATGAACGGAAGCTCGGATTGTGGGTGTACGATCATTTGCAACAATAGTATCAATTGCACTTGGAATAGAGGCGCGCAATTCAGGCAGCATGCCACGTATGCGATCGACAGTCTCTATAATATTGGCTCCTGGTTGTCGTCGAATCTGTATTAATACGGCAGGTTTTCCATTTGCTAATCCTAAGTTGCGTAAATCTTGAACTGAATCTACTACTTCAGCAACGTTGGAAAGCTTTACAGCGGCACCTTTATAATAGGAAATAATAATAGGCAAATAGTCTTTAGCTAGATGTACCTGGTCGTTTGCGGCAATTTGCCATTGTTGATCATGTGTGTCTATGATCCCCTTTGGACGATTACCATTTGTTGAAGAGATTGCACTTGCAACAGAAGCTAGAGGGATGCCATATTTATTAAGTGCATTTGGATTCAATTCAACTCGAACTGCAGGCAGTGATCCCCCACCTACACTTACTTGACCAACACCTTTTATTTGAGATAATTTTTGAGACATGACAGTTGATGCTGCATCATAAACTTGTGCTTGCGACATAATGTCGGAAGTAAGTGCAAGTATCATGATAGGAGCATCAGCTGGATTTACTTTGTGATAAACAGGTTTGGTCGGTAAGCCTGTTGGAAGTAAAGAAAGGGATGCATTGATTGCCGCCTGAACGTCTCGGGCAGCACCATTAATATTTCTACCTAAGTCAAACTGTAATGTAACTCTAGTTGTACCTAATGAACTTGACGACGTCATCTCGTTCACGCCGGCAATTCTGCCAAGTGAGCGTTCTAGAGGCGTGGCTACAGCAATGGCCATTGTCTCAGGACTAGCTCCAGGTAGGCTAGCTTCAACTGCAATCACTGGAAAATCTAGCTGTGGTAATGCTGCTACAGGTAATAAATTAAAGGCTACAATTCCTACCAAAGCAATTGCAAGGGTTAGTAAACTTGTCGCAACTGGCCTATGAATAAATGTAGACGAGAAGGTCATGTTGAACTTATATCAGCATTGGTTACATTCAAATTAGATTTAACGCCTACTCCCAAGCGAGTTGCCATGGCATCAAACGCAAGATAAATGGCTGGTGTGGTAAATAAAGTTAAAATCTGACTTACGATTAACCCTCCTACCATTGTTAAACCAAGAGGATGCCTTAACTCAGAACCAACTCCCGTTCCTAGCATAAGAGGCAATGCTCCAAGTAAGGATGCGAAGGTAGTCATTAGAATTGGTCGCAAACGTAACATACATGCCTGATGAATAGCCTCACGCGGTGACATCCCTTGATCTCGCTGGGCTTCAATAGCAAAATCAATCATCATAATTGCATTCTTTTTAACAATGCCAATTAATAAAATAATGCCGATAATAGCGACTATACCCAAGTCGCTACCAAATAACATAAGCGCTAGAAGTGCCCCTAGGCCAGCAGAAGGTAAAGTAGAAAGTATTGTTATGGGGTGAATATAACTCTCATAAAGCACACCTAATACAATGTACATTGTCACAATTGCAGCGATAATTAAGAGTATTTCATTTGTAAGTGAACCTTTAAATGCGGCAGCGGCACCTTGCAAAGCAATGCTAGTACTGGCTGGAAGCGCTAACTTTATTTGTGCTTCATCAATTACTTTCACCGCATCGCTCAGTGAGGCGCCATCAGCCAAGTTAAAAGAAATATTAGATGCTGGAAACTGACCTAGATGATTAATTGTTAGAGGAGTCGCTCGCTGACTAATTTTAGCAATACTTGTAAGTGGAACTTGCCCAGCATTACTGCCGTTAGCATTGAGTGCTGTTACATAAATTCCATCTAAAGCTTCCAATCCAGAGCGAAACTCTGGCGCCACTTCTAGAACCACGCGGTACTGATTTGATTGTGTAAATATGTTTGAAATTAGGCGCTGACCAAAGGCGTCATAAAGAGCATTATCAATTGCAGCTGTGGTAATACCTAAACGACTTGCGGCATCACGATCAATCTCTAGATAAACTTGTAATCCATGATCTTGCGTGTCACTTGCAACATCTTTAAGAGTGGGGGATTTGCTTAAGATATCTAGCATTTTCTCTACACTCGTTGACAATACCTGCTTGTCAGCATCCTCCATCATGAACTGGTATTGGCTCCTACTTACATGGTTTTCAATTGTGAGGTCTTGTACTGGCTGCATATATAGCTTAATTCCGGAAACTTTAGTCAATTTTGACTGTAAGCGTTTAATCACCTCATCCATACTAATGTTACGTTTTTCTTTCGACTTCAGATTAATCAATATTCGCCCACTGTTTAAAGTGGTATTGATTCCATCTACTCCAATGAAAGATGACAAGCTCTCAACAGCCTGATCTTTTAGTATCACATCGGCAATTGCTTGCTGCCGTTCTGCCATAGAAGAAAAAGAAATTGACTGTGGTGCTTCTGTAACTCCTTGAATTACACCTGTATCTTGAATGGGAAAAAATCCTTTTGGCACAATTACATATAATGCAATTGTTAGGAATAAAGTGCCAACTGCAACCAATAAGACTAGCCACTGATAATTTAAAACATGCATTAACATTCTGCCGTAGAAATTAGTCATTTCATCAATCCATCTACCTACAGTATTGTAGAACCAACTTCGTTCAGAGGCAGGGGTGTGCCGCAGAAGCTTTGTGCACATCATTGGTGTGAGGGTTAATGAAACTAAGGCTGAAATAAGAATAGCCACAGCTAATGTTATAGAAAACTCACGAAACAATCGTCCAACTACATCACCCATGAATAGCAATGGAATTAAAACCGCAATCAAGGAAATCGTCAGTGATATGATTGTAAAGCCGACTTGTCGAGAACCCTTTAGTGCAGCATCAAGTGGGGATTCACCTTGCTCAATATAGCGTGAAATGTTTTCGATCATCACAATTGCATCATCTACAACAAATCCAGTAGCTATCGTTAGTGCCATAAGTGTTAGGTTATTAATGCTAAAGTTTGCGAGATACATAACACCAAAAGTACCTACTAATGACAAAGGTACTGCAACACTAGGAATGATTGTGGCTGGAATGCTGCGTAGAAACAGAAATATCACCATAACTACAAGTACTACTGATAACATAAGCTCAAATTGAACATCCTTTACTGATGCACGAATAGTGGTTGTACGGTCTGTTAAAATTGTTAAATCAAGTGCACTTGGTAACGAAGATTGTAATTGTGGCAACATTTCTTTAATTCGATCTACTACTTCGATTACGTTAGCACCTGGTTGGCGCTGAATATTAAGAATAACTGCGGGTTCGCGATTTCCCCAAGCCGCAAGACGCACATTTTCTGCATCGCCCACTACCGTTGCTACATCACTAATTCTAATGACCGCACCGTTGCGATAAGCCAATATTAATTTTTGGTACTCTTCTGGTGATTTTATTTGATCATTGGCATCAATAGTGGAAGCACTTCTCGGCCCATCAAAACTACCCTTGGCTTGCGTGAGATTTGCGTTAGTGATAGATGTTCGGATATCTTCTAGCGAAATTCCATAGGCAGCAAGCGCTTTAGGATTTACTTCAACTCTAACTGAGGGACGTTGTCCTCCGCTAATACTCACCAGTCCTACACCAGAGATTTGTGAGATTTTTTGTGCTAATCGTGTATCAGCAAGATCTTCGACCTTTGTAAGCGGTAAACTTTTTGAGCTTAAGGATAGCGTTAAGATTGGCGTATCTGCTGGATTAACTTTACTATAAATTGGTGGTGTTGGTAGATCAGTTGGTAAAAAATTTGAAGCGGCATTAATGGCAGCCTGCACTTGTTGTTCAGCCACATCTAGCGAATTGTTTAGACCAAATTGTAATGTGATAACTGATGCTCCGCCTGAACTGCTAGAAGCCATTTGATTGAGTCCTGGCATTTGTCCAAATTGCCGCTCAAGAGGGGCCGTAATCGTTGATGTTACTACATCTGGACTTGCCCCTGGATAAAGGGTTGAAACCTCGATTATTGGATAGTCGACTTCTGGTAATGCAGATATTGGCAAGATGCGATAGGCAAGCAATCCAGAAAGGAGGATAGCGAGCATGAGTAGCGTTGTAGCTACTGGGCGCATAATAAACAGGCGGGATGGATTCATAACCGCTTATTCCATTTTCTTTCTTGGTTGCCATTTCTCTTTATTTTGATTTGGGCCCTGCTTTTGATTATGTTGTGGAGTTTTTTGCGCATCATCACCTTGAACCACCTTGATTTTAGCGCCATCACGTAGTTTATCTAAGCCATCTACAACCACCGCATCTTTAAGATCCAATCCTTGTGTAATAGCAATAAATTCTCCGTCTACGCTTCCTGCTTTTACTGGACGTAATGAAACTGATTCACCATGGTTGCTTACATAAACATAATCACCATTTTTACCATGCTGCAAAGCGATAATAGGGATGACAGTGGTGTCTTTTTGAGTGTCTATTAGCAACTTTATATTTACAAACTGATTTGGAAATAAACCTTGATCAGTATTTTGGAATTTAGCACGCAATTTAATGGTACCAGTTGTCGTATCTATTTGATTGTCGGTTGCAATTAGAGTCCCACTTGATAATTTTATTTTTTGACCGCGATCATAAGCCTCTGCAATAATTTCTTTTTTAGATTTAATCCTGGACGCTAATCTAGGTAAATCATCTTCAGGTATATTAAATAACACAGTGATTGGATCAATTTGAGCTATGCTCACAATGCCGGTTGCATCAGCACTATGAATAATATTGCCTGGATCTACTTGCCGTAGTCCAACTTTTCCGCTGATAGGCGCAATGATACGACAATAATTTAACTGCAACTTAGCAGTAGCTACTTGTGCTTTATCCACCTCCACCGATCCAGAATATTGAGTTATCAGTGATTGCTGTGTATCTACTACTTGTTTAGAGACTGAATCCTGCGCAAGCAGAGTTTTGTATCTATTTAGATCAATCACAGCATTCTCAAGTAAAGCGTTGTCTTTGGTTAGTTGTCCGAGAGCTTGCGCTAACTGAATTTCAAATGGTCTAGGGTCAACTTCAGCTAATAGCTTGCCAGTCTTTACTATTTCACCTTCTGTAAAATGCAACTTTAATAGTTGACCGTCTACTAACGACCTAACTGTCGTGATATTTAGAGGTGTGATTGTTCCAAGAGACGTCAAGTAAATATTAACGTCATGTTTGATGGGGTAGGCAATTAATACTGGTGTTGGTTTCTTACTTGGATCAAATTTACTGTGGTCAGACTGTTCTTTACTCGAATGCGTTCTATAAACGAAAAACAATATTATAGTTAAGGTGATTAAAAGTAGTATGAACCATTTTAAAACTGGTCTACCAATGGGAGACTCATCACTTTTTTCTAGAGAAGATTTAGTTTGCTGTGATGTCATAAGATAACCTTGAGTTATTTAAAAACCAACCAATTTTTCTGAGGTTGAATGTTGTCAGTCGTGGACTTAAGTTAAGAAAAGCTATTAATTGTTGTAGTAAATTAGTATGCATTTATTAGAATATTAAAGCATTTGTATGATTCAACAGCATTTCATCCAATTCTATTTTTGTATCCAAATGTATCGATTATACATTTTCAATAATTAATATTGCAGTCATTTCAGGCGACAATGAAGGCTTCTAAAAAACTACGGTTAGGTTTTATTTTTAGTCTTGCTTGAAATGGCGTCGAAGATACCAAGTGACAAATATTAAGCCTAGCCCAGCAATTATGTAATGAAATTGGTGGAAGTATATCTTTAGTGTGACCCAGTTTTCCCCAAGCTTCATACCTAAATATGCTAAGACAAAGCACCAAATAAGAGATCCGACAAAGGTGTATGCAATAAACTTAGGCATATTCATGCGAGCCACACCAGCAGGAAAGGCGATAAAGGTTCGTATAGCAGGTAATAACCTTGCGACAAAGATAATAATGTCGCCATGCTTGCCAAACCAGTGATCGGCTATATTTAAATCTTTGTGGGAAATCAGTACGTATTTTCCATACTTCTCTACCAGAGGTCTACCTCCATACATGCCAAGATAATAGGCTGGAATCGAACCGACTACACATCCAAAAGCACCCGCTACCGCTACTATCCAGAGTACTAACTCACCTTTAAACACCAAGAAACCGGCAAACGGCATTATGATTTCAGATGGCAATGGAATACAGGCCGATTCAATTGCCATCAGTAATATGATCCCAGCATAGCCCATAGTGGAGATAACACCTATAATCCAAACGGCGATTAACATGATAATTTTTTCCAGCATGACTTTTCCTAAACAAACTCTTTTAATAATACTTTTATAAAGTCTACACGGTGACTAATCTCTTCTAAATTAACTGTCATTCTGAACTTGTCTGGCCCGTTCATACGGCAACGGCGGTCACGCTGTAATAGTGCAATTAACTTGGTAGGGTCAATGTCTGCCTTAGGGTCAAATTGCAATTGGATAGCTTCACTGCTGGCATCAATTTTAATAATACCAATCGCTTTGGCGGCAATCCGCAGTCTATGGCAAGCAACGAGCGTTTCACCTTGCTCTGGTAGCAACCCGAAGCGATCAATTAATTCCTCTTGCAGGTTATCAAGCTCTTCTTCTTCGTTGCAATTGGCTAAGCGTTTATAAACAACTAGGCGCTCGTGCACGTCTTGACAATAATCTTTGGTAAGTAATGCTGGGGTGTGTAGATTAATTTCTGTAGCCACCCCTAGTGGGGCATTTAGATCTGGTTCTTTACCCGCTTTTAGCTGCTTAACTGCATGATTAAGCATGTCAGAGTAAAGGTGAAAGCCAATCTCTTGCATTTCTCCACTTTGACTATCACCAAGCAGTTCACCTGCACCACGAATTTCTAAATCATGCATAGCCAGGTGGAAACCAGCACCAAGGTCTTCCATTAACTGAATCGCATCTAAACGTTTTTGCGCTTGCATACTGATTTTACGATCTGGGTCAGTAAGCAGGTAGGCGTAGGCTTGATGATGAGAACGACCGACGCGACCACGCAACTGGTGCATTTGTGCTAGACCAAACATGTCAGCTTTATTCAAGATGATTGTGTTCGCAGTCGGTACATCAATACCAGTTTCAATAATGGTGGTGCATAGCAGTAAGTTGTAGTGTTGATTGTAGAAGTCGCGCATCACATGTTCTAGTTCACGCTCACGCAACTGCCCATGAGCTACTGCGATGCGAGCGTCAGGCAATATACGCTCTAACTTTTCTCGCATGGAATGGATGGTTGCCACTTCATTATGTAAGAAGTAGACTTGGCCACCACGCTTAAATTCACGCATAGCGGCTTCACGAATAATTCCTTCGGAATAATCGGTATGAAAGGTTTTAATGCTTAAGCGTTTTTGTGGGGGTGTGGTAATAATAGAAAATTCACGCAATCCTTCCATCGCCATGCTTAGTGTGCGTGGAATTGGTGTTGCAGTAAGGGTTAGGATATCCACTTCAGCACGTAGTGCTTTTAACTGCTCTTTTTGCCGTACGCCAAATCGATGCTCTTCATCAAGGACTACCAAGCCTAAGTTTTTAAATTTCACATCTTTCTGTATCAGCCTGTGTGTACCAATAATAATATCAATCTCACCAGTTGCTAGACCACGTAATGCTTCTGCTTGCTCTTTGCCAGTTCTAAACCTAGAGATTTCAGCAATCTTAATGGGCCAGTCGGCAAAGCGATCTTTAAAGTTATTATAGTGTTGCTCCGCCAATAGTGTAGTTGGCACCAATACGGCTACTTGACGACCACCCATGACTGCTACAAATGCCGCACGAAGCGCAACTTCTGTTTTGCCAAAGCCGACATCGCCACACACCAATCGGTCCATAGGGCGACCAGATTGCATGTCTTTAATTACATTTTCTATGGCTTCTAGTTGATCTGGTGTTTCTTCAAATGGGAAGCCCTCGCAGAAGGCTTCATAGTCATGCAAACTTAGTGTAAATGCATGACCGCGACGCGATGCACGTTGGGCATACAGATTTAGTAATTCAGCTGCAGTATCACGGATTTGCTTAAGTGCTTTTTTCTTGGCTTTTTCCCAATGGCCACTGCCTAGTCTGTGTAAAGGCGCAGATTCTGGTGGACCACCAGAGTAGCGTGAGATTAAGAATAGTTGTGATACAGGAACATATAGCTTGTCGTCACCAAAATATTCTAACAAAAGAAATTCTGTTTCGCCTTCCCCAAAATCAAGATTAACTAACCCTTTGTAACGCCCAACTCCATGCTGCTCATGCACCACAGGGTCATCCATTCGCAATTCAGAAAGATCTTTAAGCATACCCTCTGTACTACGCATTTTTTCTTTTTCACGGCGACGTTGTTGGCGCACGGTTGCGGCATATAACTCAGCCTCAGTGATGACCGCAATGGCATTTTGATCTGAATTCGTTAGAGCAAAACCGTGGTGAAGAGGCGATACCCCTAGCATAACTTTGGCTTTAGAATTAACAAACTCTGCCCAAGTTTCAATCACCTCAGGTTTAATGCCATAGTCTGCAAATAATTGTGAAATGGTTTCACGACGTCCCAAACCTTCTGCAGCAACTAAAACTCTGCCAGAAAAGTCAGTAATAAAACTTTGCAATTTATGAAGCGGTTGTTCCGCTCGACGTTCAATATCAAGCGCGGGTAAGCCAGTTTTTAAATTATTAAGGCTAAGGATTAGGCGAGTAAATTGGTGGGTTGCACTAAAAAAATCTTCGGTTTTAATGAGCAGTTTTTCAGGAGTCAGTAAAGGTCGCTCCGCATCGTGAGCCAGTGTGCGATAGCGTGATTGCGCCTCATGCCAGAACTGCTGAGCACTTAAGTCAAGGTCTCCATGCAAGCAGAGTAGGCAAGAGGCGGGAAGATAATCAAGCAGAGTTGCTGTTTGTTCAAAAAATAGAGGTAGATACCATTCAATGCCTCCGGAGGCAATCCCCTTGCTTACATCTTTGTAAATCTTTGCGCGCTGTGGATCACCTTCGAAAGTTTCTCTAAATTGAGAGCGGAATTGTGCAACCCCATTAGCGTCTAGTGGAAATTCACGGGCTGGCAATAGTCTAATTTCTGGAACCGGATATAGACTCCTCTGTGTATCAACATCAAATGTGCGTATGGTTTCAATTTCATTGCCAAATAGATCTAACCGATATGGCAATGCCGAGCCCATAGGAAATAAGTCAACCAAGCCACCACGAACGCTAAATTCTCCATGACCCATGACTTGGCTAACATGATGGTAACCAGCCTCCGCACATTGCAGGCGAAGCGCTTCAGTATCTAAAGTCTGCCCTTTTTTAAGTAAAAAGGTATTGGCACTTAAATAGGCTTTCGGGCTTAAGCGTATTAACGCAGTAGCCAATGGCACTATAATTACATCACAAGTGTTTTGGCTAATTTGATATAAGGTGGTGAGCCGTTCGGAAATTAAATCTGGATGTGGCGAAAATTGGTCATATGGTAGCGTTTCCCAGTCTGGCAATAAATGCACACTTAAGCTAGGCGAGAAAAATGGAATTTCTTCGAGTAAACGCTGGGCATCGAAAGCATTGGCCGTTAGGATAACAAGCGGCATACTCTGTTCTTTTTCCTTTAAATTAACAGCTAATTCAGCTAGAGCTAATCCATCCTCACCATTTGTGACAAGCTCAACACGGTTGGATTGACCTAATTTAGGAATTGGCAGTGATGTTCGAGTCATAGATGAAGTTTCAATGCCATGGTAAAGTTGAAGCAGATTGTAATTTAAGACGTTAGCTTGAGATTATAACGTGCCGGAATAGCCAGCCCATAGGTTGCTGAAAAGATTAAGCTGTGCCGCCAACAGTTAGCGCATCAATTTTAAGTGTAGGCTGACCTACGCCCACCGGCACACTTTGCCCTTCTTTGCCACAAGTACCAACTCCGCTATCCAATGCCATGTCATTACCAATCATTGAGACGCGTTTCAAAACCTCAGGACCATTGCCAATTAAAGTGGCACCCTTAACTGGATAGGTAATTTTACCGTCCTCAATCATATAAGCCTCAGCAGCACTAAATACAAATTTCCCACTGGTAATGTCAACTTGACCACCACCAAAGTTGGCGGCATATAATCCTCTTTTTACAGATTTAATGATTTCTTCCGGAGGTACTGTACCATTAAGCATATAGGTGTTTGTCATACGTGGCATAGGAATATGTGCGTAACTCTCCCGTCTTGCATTCCCTGTGATTGGCATGTTCATTAAGCGTGCATTAAGTGTGTCTTGTATATATCCACGTAAAATACCATCTTCAATCAGAACGGTACGATTGGTTGTGTTGCCTTCGTCATCTACGCTGAGTGAGCCTCGGCGATCCTGAATGGTGCCATCATCAACAATAGTAATGCCTTTCGCCGCGACTTGTTGACCGATCATGTTGCTAAAAGCAGAGCTACCTTTGCGATTAAAATCACCTTCAAGACCATGACCTATCGCCTCATGAAGTAAAATACCAGGCCATCCTGCGCCCAAAACCACAGTCATACTTCCAGCTGGGGCAGGGCGAGCATCTAAATTAATAATTGCTTGATGTACTGCTTTTTTTGCGTAGTCATGGAGTACTTCATCGGTAAAGTAGCTGTAGTCAAAACGACCACCACCACCAGCAGATCCCTGCTCGCGACGACCCCCATTTTCGGCGATAACGTTAATTGATAAGCGCACTAAAGGTCGAACGTCTGCTGCCATTACCCCATCGTGCCGCGCAATCATAATCACTTCATATTCACCTGCAATCGATGCGGTAACCTGTGATATGCGCGGATCTAATTTTCTAGCAATAGATTCCAACTTTTCTAGTAACTTAACTTTAGCTTCCGCTGATAATGATGCAATCGGATCGTGTGGTAAGTATAGTTGAGGCGCAGTCCGCTGAATTACGCTTGCAGCAGTTTGTTCACCACCCAAGCTGTTAATAGCTTTGGTTGCTTTTGCGGCTTCCTGTAATGCACTTAAGTTGATGTCGTCTGAGTAAGCAAAAGCAGTTTTTTCGCCGCTGACCGCACGTACCCCTACGCCTTGATCGATAGAAAAGTTACCTGATTTCACTTGCCCTTCTTCTAAGCCCCAACTCTCGCTTCTGCTGTATTGAAAGTAAAGGTCGGCATAGTCTATTTTATGGGACATCATGTCGCCAAGTACGTTTTGCAGTTTGCCTATATCTAAACCTGCTGGAGCCAGCAAAGCATTTGTTGCTGTGTCAAAATGGGTGCTACTAACTTTAGGTTTCATGTCGATGAGGCTGCTTACTTTCCGTTAACTAACGACTTTAATGGTGCGGTGTTTTAAGGCGGGTAGGCTTTTACGTAAACTGGTTTGGTATTGCGGATTCATGGTGGCTATTACCACGCCAGAACCTCTAGGTAATCGATCTAAAATCACGCCCCAAGGGTCTACAATCATGCTGTTGCCATGCGTTTCACGACCTGATAAATGGTATCCACCTTGAGCTGCCGCTATCACGTAGCTTAGATTTTCAATAGCGCGCGCACGAACTAGGGTTTCCCAATGCGCTTTACCCGTAGTTTCTGTAAAAGCGGCAGGTATTACAATAATATTTACTTCACCCATGGCACGATATAACTCGGGAAAGCGCAAGTCATAGCAGATAGATAATCCAATTTTACCAAATGGCGTTTCAACGACTTGAATGGAATTGCCAGATTCAATAGTATTTTCTTCGTGATAATGCTCATTTCCTAAGTCTAGTCCAAATAAATGAATCTTGTCGTATCGTGCTACTTGCTTACCTTTGTCATCATAAACTAAGCAACTATTTCGGACTTTATTAGGGAAATTACTGACCATGGGGACGGATCCGCCAATCAGCCAAATACCATATTCTTTAGCCATTTTGCTTAAAAAATTTTGAATTGGACCTTTTCCCTCTTGCTCACGCACGGCCACCTTATCGGTTTCTTTCATACCCATAATTGCAAAGTACTCAGGTAAAACAACTAGCTTTGAACCTTGATTGGCGGCAACTTCTATTAGACGCTCTGCTTCACTTAGGTTTGCAGCTACGCTTGGCCCGGATGCCATTTGAATAGCCGCTATTTTTATTAGCTCTTGGATGTTTATTAATTTGGCTTTGGTGGTTTTTAAGCGTGAAGTAATGGCCATTTTTAATCCAGAAGATTTTTAGTAAACTTAAAAGTAACTTATCAAGTGTTTAAGCCCCTTTGGCTTAAAAGATTATTGATATTAATATATCTTATCCAATTATATACCATGGGTTGCACACATTTAGTTTAGTAGAGGTGTTTTTAGTGATTCGTCATTGGGTTCTGGGGCTTTAATCTCTTGCGGATTGTCCCAAGTTCCCACGATTTCATATTCAGTTGAAACTATTTTATTAAGTGGATCCTTAAGTATTTTTTGTGCCAAAAATGCTACAGCACCCACTAATGGACCTCCGGCTAACGCAGCTAAAGATAAAGTGTCGCTAATTCTAGGCATCACTTTTACTTTGAGATGCTGAGTTTCTTTTTGAAGATTGGTTTCACCTTTAATCGTTACGTCAGCCGCTGGCCCATCCATTTTGAAGTTGTCGCTTCGTAATATGCCTTGGTCAATTTTTACCGATGCGCTAATCTTGTCAAAGGCAAACCCATTACTAAATAAATCTCTAAAGTCTAATGTTAAGCGTCGTGGGAGGCTTTGTAAGCTGAGAAGTCCTAATAAACGGCCTACCCCTGGCTGCACTTTTAATATTTGACCTTTTTGAAATTCAAATTGAAGCAATCCATTTAAATGTGTTGTGTCAAACTCATGTGGGCTTCCTGCCCAGTTGAGGTGTCCCTTGACCGACCCTTGTCCCCCCTTAATTGTGTCACCATACCCCATACGTTTAAGCGTATTGCCTAAATCTTTGATATCCCATTGCAAATTCAGATTTGTATTTGGATTTTTTATCCAGTTATTCCACTGCCCATCTGCGCTAATAGTTCCTTCAGTACTGGAAAACTTTAGTTTTTGAATTTCCCAGTTTTCATTTTGAGGGTTAGCAATGAGTTCTAGACTACCAAAGTTCTTATTATTGAACTCAAAGTTATCTGCCGTAATATCTAGCGAAGGATAGTCTTGAACTAGCCTTTTAAAGTCTTTGGATACTGCAGAACTCCCCCCAAGAGTGGGGGCTGCTTCGGGAATAGTTAAGTTGCTTAAATGGGCAATAATTTTGCCATTTCTTTGATTAAGCCACTGCACATCACCGCTAATTTCATGGCTTTGTATCGATGCTTGAAAACCTTCTTTTCCTGCAATATTGACTAGCTTTAGTTGATTAATGCGCCTTCCCATAATGTCTAGGACATTTACCTTAAGGGCTATTTTTTTAACTGGCAATGTAAATTCCGGGGATGCAGAACCATCGAAGGTACTGAATACATTGCGCCAAGCATCAGCATCTAAGTAATCCAAGTCACCAGTGAGCTGCAGTCCGTTAGGCAAGGATAAATCACTGCTGGGTATTGCTGGAAGTAACTTACCGTAATTAAAGTTAACTGCGGCGCGGTCTAGTTGCATTTTTCCGTTGACTAGGGTGCGTCCGGCTTCTGCATTTAGTCTACTGCCGAGAACAAGACTAACCACTTCACCACTCGCATCCTGCTTTCTAAGTAGTCGCAACACTAGTGGATCATTTTGTGCTTTTGTAAATGGTGCTGGTAAGCGTGAAGTTACCCCTACTAAATCCGTGCGAAAGTTCATTAAAGCGTTTGGTTTTTGGATGGTCATTTCCCCAGTCCAGTCGGCATTTCCTGAAAGGTAATTGCCACTTTTACCAATGATAGCTTTGGGTCCTATAATCTGTCTAAATAACTCATCGTTAAGACTACCTTTACCCGACACATGAATTATTTTATCACTGCCTGAGGTTAGATTGAGTGCAAGTGGAGCTCCAAATATGGATGCTTTGATATTTTTAGCATTTAAGCTGGTTTCCGTAAAGGTCAACACACCATTTAGTTGGCTAATCATTGGCATATCAGGGCTAGTCATACTAGCATTGATCATTTGATACAGTCCTAAATATTGGGACGCATCTATGTTCTCCATTGGGATTTTTAAACTTAGATTTAGCTTGCCATTGCCTGTAGTGATTAAGTTTTCAGTAAAGCCTAGACTTACTTTAGCTACGGGGCTGTTGTTTACGAACTTGACTAAATCTGGTGTAGGACCTTTCAACTCACTAACGATAATCAGCATAGGATTCTTGGAATCTAATTGTGGTATTGTAATTTTACTTTTCACAATTTGATTGCCGAAGATGTGACCGTTCGTTGCATTAAGCTCCATACGGTTTCCTTCAAATAACATGTTTAGGCCTAGTGCTTCCACTTTAGGCCAATCAGTGCCGTATTCAATAATGGCATCACTAATTTTTGCGGTTACTTTAAATATACCCAATTTGCTGTCGAGATTATTTTTTTGATCAACAAAAGGGAAGTCGGATAAACGCCCCTTAATTATTACATTAATATCTTGAGCTTGGCCTGCTAGTATTGACGTGTCTAGCCAATGCAGTGTGTCTACTCCGAGTATCTCGGGGTAATATAGATTGGCATACTTTAGATTGGCCTGGCCAAATTGCGCTTTTAAATCAAGCAGCCCCCCCTTATGACCATCCATCAAGTAATCCGCGGTAATCGTACCATTCAGATGAGGGTTAGTAAGACTAAGCTTATCAACATGAATTTTAGTGATTTTATTTTCAATGCCCCAGGTAATGTCACCGTTCAAATTGTCTGCTGGGATTATTTCTCTGAAAATGGGCTTTAAATTAATCTGTGCATTTTGTGTTCTTAATTTAAGCACTCCTGAACTTTGGTTCGCCTTAATATTACCGCTGAGCTTATTAAAGCCCGGCATGCTGTTACCTGAGTCAAGTTTTAGCGGCTGTATGCTTAAGTCTTCAAATTTAGCGTTTAAGCGGTAATTTTTTGTGCCTGTCTCTGAGCCCTCCCAATTAAAGCTTAAGGCATTGAGTTGACCGCTAGCTTCAAGCTGTTTTATCTGTTGTAAAAGCTGCGCTGATACAGGTAGGTAATCAAGATATGCATTAAGTAGCGTGAGATCTATATGGGCTAAGTCCAGGGCCAATTTAATTTGGCCTTGTGCATTAGCTGTATAGGTAGCTGCGGCATTATTTAGGCTTAATCCTTTATTTGTACTAAAGGACAAGTCCTTAAAGCTCAACATTTGTCCTAAACTGCCTTTATCCGCACCAATCCCATAGCTACTTAAGCTTAAAAATTTGTTGGTTTTTATATTTTCCCAACTTAGCTTGCCACTTAGTTTATTAAGGAGCAGTGGGTCCGCATTGTTATTGAGTTGAATCTGTACTTGATCTAAAGCAACGTCAGCAAACACAGAGTCTAGTTTGCATTTTGCAAAATGAAATGTCATGGCGGTAGTACCAACGCCAGATTGTAAGTTTATCGGATAATCTATCCATGGTTTAAAAGCGGATAAGTCAGCTTGTTGTAAAGACATATACATGCTGCCATGCCATTGCTCAGGTTGGCTAACATCGTTACCAAATACATTGCCGTTGAACTTGATCGGATACCGGCTACCTAATGAGGGTAAGGCACTCATTGATATTCGGTGATTTTTAAGTAGACTTCGCCAAGGTGGACTAAATACTTCTAAATTCAAATGATCCAAACTTAGCGGAGGTGCGTTGCGCATTTCATCAAGCCAAATAACCTTGGCATCCACTACTTGTAATATTGTTTGTCTTAACAACCAGTTAGGTAATTCTGGTTTTGAAGGTCCGCTTAGACTGATGCCAGCTACAAAAATATCACCATTGCTAGTTCGGCGTATGGTAAGTTCTGGTGACTTGATAAGTATTTGATCAAGGTGTGGCTCAAGAAGGGAAATGCTTAGCCAAGACAGAGAAAGTTCAGTATTTTTAAGCTGTAAAGCAGGGCGGTTTTGCGCATCAAGAATATCAATGTTGGATAGTGAGAAATGTGGATTAACTCCTTGCCAATTAGCTTTTATATTGCCGATAACAATTTTTTGTGTGCTAGTTTGATTGATAAAGTTTGCGATCGTATTTTTGTATTCATTTATGTTGGGCATCAACACAAATTGCACGAGCAGTGCAGTCAGAAGAGTAATGGTTGCAACAATAGCCACACACCAGAGTGCCGCTCGGTAAATCCAAAGAAGTGATTTTTTGACCATATATATTCGTATTTAATGCCGGTGATAGCGCCTTCAACTGCTAGATTTGCGCTCAATACTCATATTACCGCAATATCACCCTCAACATTAGTTTTGCTTGGGCCTTTTATCCATAAATCAACGTGAAAATAGAAAGATATATGAAGACTATGCGATGAATCATTTAGAATAACGTTATTTAAGATAGTGTGATTTATTGTTTTATTAGATTGCTGGTAGCACCCAAGCATTATGGAAACTAAGTTTCTGATAGTCTTTGGTTTTTTCTGAATTTACTCATAAGTAGTCTTTATTAATTTCGATGGTTTTTACTTGATTCAATTTAAACAACTAACTTTAGTCCGTGGCTTAAAAATACTGATTCAGGGTGCATCAATGCAACTTCATCCTGGCCATAAAGTCGGCTTAACTGGCGCTAACGGCGCTGGAAAATCTTCACTTTTTGCATTGCTACGTGGTGAAATGCAATTAGAGTCTGGTGATTTGGAAATGCCCGCAACTTGGATCATCGCTCATGTGGCACAAGAAACACCAGCCTTATCAATACCAGCAATAGAGTTTGTTCTAGATGGCGATGCGGAGTTACGCAATATTGAAGCCGCCCTGACCTCTGCGGAAGCCAACCATCAAGGTGAGTTGATTGCTGAATTGCATCATCGCTTATTGGATATTGAAGGTTATAGTGCCAAAGCTCGGGCGGCTGAGTTGCTAAGTGGGCTTGGCTTTAGTCAGGCTAATCTGCAGCAGGCCGTGTCATCTTTTTCTGGTGGTTGGCGGGTACGTCTAAACTTAGCACGCGCCTTGATGTGCCGCTCAGACTTGTTATTGCTGGATGAGCCAACCAATCACCTAGACTTAGATGCTGTGATTTGGCTAGAAGGCTGGCTACAAAATTATCGCGGTACGCTTTTGCTGATTTCACATGACAGGGATTTTTTAGATGCTATTGTTAACCATATTGCTCATATAGAGCAACAAACGCTGACTCTCTATCGTGGTGGTTACTCTGACTTCGAACGTCAGCGTGCAGAAAAACTAGCTCTGCAACAAGCGATGTTTGAAAAGCAACAGCGTAAAGTTACCCATTTGCAGAGTTATATTGATCGCTTCCGCGTTCAAGCAACAAAAGCGCGTCAAGCACAAAGCCGTATTAAGGCTTTAGAGCGCATGGAAATGATCTCAGCGGCACATATAGATTCGCAATTTAACTTCGAATTTCGATCGCTAATATCTGTACCAGATCCATTATTGGTGTTGGATAATATGCAGGTAGGCTACAACAACACACCGTTGATTAATGATATTGCACTTGCCATAAGACCCGGTGAACGTATAGGTCTGTTAGGGAGAAATGGTGCAGGTAAAACCACATTAATTAAACTGCTAGCCAATGAATTAAAATCATTGAGCGGAAAACGAGTGGAAGGTAAGGACCTAAATATAGGTTACTTTGCACAGCATCAGCTAGAGCAATTAAGACTAGAGGAATCACCGTTACAGCATATGCTAAAGCTTGACCCATTGACGCGTGAGCAAGAGCATATGAATTTTTTAGGTGGCTTTGACTTTAAGGGGGAAATGGCAAGGTCGCCATGCGCGAATTTCTCTGGAGGTGAAAAGTCTCGCTTAGCGTTAGCTTTACTGATTTGGACTCGACCTAATTTGCTGTTATTGGATGAGCCTACCAATCATCTAGATTTAGAAATGCGACACGCACTGACTTTGGCGTTACAGGATTATGAAGGTGGAGTAATTTTGGTCTCGCATGACAGAGCTCTGTTACGTGCGACTTGCGACGAATTTATTTTGGTGGCAAATGGTAATGCAGAAGCTTTTGACGGAGACCTGGAAGATTATAGCTTGTGGCTCACCGCGCAGCGCCTTAAAGATAAGCAGGCGACCCAGATAGAAATTCCAGATAAGTTGAATAAGAATGACCGCGCTTTGAATAAGGCCCAAAAGCAAGCTCGTATCTTAGAGCGCCGTCCCTTGGTTAAAGAACTGGAGCTTTTAGAGTTAAATATTGAGCGTTGGCAAGGCGAAAAAAAGACAAGCGATGAGCGTTTAAATGATGCTGAACTTTATGCTACCAACGACAAGGCAGAGTTACAGCAATTACTAAAAAGACAGGCTGAACTTGCTAACCAAATTGAAGTGAGTGAAGAGCGTTGGTTAGAGCTACACGAATTGCTAGATGCTTTACCAGTTTTTGATTGAGGCGACACTTTGGATGAAATGTTTTTTTTGACGAGCCAAAGTGTAATTTTAAATTTGTTACTTCTGATAACTCCCCTATAACCAATAAACTTCTTAGGACCCCATATGGAAATTCAATATTCAAAACGTATCAAACTCATGCATGCTTTGTGCCTAACTGATACTTTAAGTATGGATGAAGCTAGATTAAATGCAAATTTGAATGATTATGATGCACTGTCTGCTGCTGATTATTTGAGTTGCTATATTACATTCAGAGCTATTCAAGCAGCGGAGAGATCACCACAAGCTGAACGTGCTGACAACTTTGATATGTTAAGTGTATATCAGGCCTATGCCTTGTTGGTTTATGCGTTCTTAACCATGCCGTTGGCGCAGGAGGATATCGCACCCAACTTACAGTCAGCACAAATCACGATTGCCAAAACCCTTTTCGCAGGCTTAACAGACGGCGAGCTAATTGAAATTGTTGAAGCAGGCGTGAGTAAGTTTCAACTAATAGGCGATGCTACGGCAGAGCATTGGAGCGAATTTAGAGAAAATCTTGATAAGCTGACAGTGGCTTTTGTGATTGCAGGAACCGATGAAGATAGTCCTCACGATAAAGCAGAAATTTTACCTTTATTCGGTCAGGTATTAAGTCAGTTATGCGAAGCTTTTGACAATATCTAAAGCGTTAATTAATCAAGATTATTTGCGTTTATTATTCAGGATCTAGATGAATGCCTGAAATATAAAACCAGCGCCCATCAACCAATAGGAATTCACTGAGTTCATGTATACGGTGGGAGTTTCCTGCTATTTTATAGTGTGCAACAAATGTTACTGTTGCACTCTTTGCATTGATTTTTGCAGTGGATTTAATTTGCAACCCTAGCCACTGCGTGGGTTCATCATCAGCAAGATTAAGTGCAGGTGGGCGCGTATTCTTATGCCAAGTTTGCAGTAGGTACGGCTCCAATGCTAGGGTGAATGCTGTATAGCGCGAACGCATCAATGTTTCTGCAGTCGGCGCAGGCTGCCCTAAGTGAAAGGGTTTACAGCAATCTGAATAATGCTTTTCACTGCCACATGGGCAGTGATCTTCAGAAGCATTGTTAGATGATTTCACGTGTTTCTAGAAATTCTATATCTGGATATCTTTCCTGTGCCATTTGCAAATTCACGCGATTGGGCGCCAAATAAACATATTCACCAGCACCGTCTAAGGCCACATTAAAGCCATATTTATCAGCAATTGCCTTTAGATCATGATCTGAACCGCGTAACCAGCGCGCGGTATAGCAATCATAATTTTCAAACACAATATCAACACCGTACTCATGTTCTAAACGGTGGGCAACCACATCAAACTGCAAAATACCGACGGCGCCTAAAATCAAATCATTTGACAGCAGAGGTCTAAAAAGCTGAGATGCCCCTTCTTCAGCCAATTGTTGTAGGCCTTTTTGCAATTGCTTCATTTTCAGTGGATTTTTTAAACGCGCACGGCGAAAGAATTCAGGAGCAAAAGAAGGGATGCCTGTGAATCTAAGTTCTTCACCTTCAGAGAAAGTGTCACCCACTTTAATCGTACCATGGTTGGGAATGCCAATAATATCACCGGAATAGGCCTCATCCATCGTAGTGCGATCCTGTGCCATAAAGGTAATCGCATTATTGACCGCCATTAATTTTCCAGTAGCCACTTGTTTAATTTTCATACCACGTTCAAAACGACCAGAACACACACGTAAGAATGCAATGCGATCCCTATGCTTGGGGTCCATGTTTGCTTGGATTTTAAATATAAAGCCAGAGAATTTATTTTCATCAGGTGCAATGACTCGACTAGAAGTATTGCGCGCTAATGGCGGTGGTGACAAGTCAATCACAGCATCCAGCAAGGATTGAACGCCGAAGTTGTTGATGGCCGAACCGAAAAATACAGGCGTTTGCTTACCCCCCAAAAATCGTTCTTTATCAAAGCTATGCGATGCGCCTCGCACGAGTTCTACATCCACTCGCAGCTCATTAGCAACCCTGCCTAATAGTTCGTCTAAGCGAGGGTTATCTAAGCCTTGTATGGTTTCTGAGGTGCCTTTATCTGCACGTGGATCAAAAAATGAAATGGTATCGGTATATAAATTATAAACGCCTCTAAATCCTTTACCCATTCCGATAGGCCAAGTCATGGGCGCGCACTCCATACCCAATGTAGTTTCAATTTCGTCTAACAATTCAATTGGTGGACGGCTTTCACGATCCAGTTTATTAATAAAGGTAATAATAGGCGTGTCGCGCATGCGGCATACATTAAGTAGCTTAATAGTTTGTGCTTCAACGCCATTGACCGCATCAATTACCATGACTGCAGAATCAACGGCAGTCAATGTTCTATAGGTATCTTCCGAGAAGTCATCATGCCCAGGCGTATCTAGGAGATTTACCATATGTTTGCGGTAAGGAAACTGCATCACTGAAGAGGTGACAGAGATGCCACGTTGCTTTTCAAGCTCCATCCAGTCCGATGTCGCGTGGCGAGAAGCCTTGCGTCCACGAACTTCACCTGCCACTTGTATTGCGCCACCGAACCACAATAATTTTTCAGTTAATGTTGTTTTACCCGCATCTGGATGAGAAATAATGGCGAATGTACGGCGACGTTTGATTTCACCCTGTAATGGGGTGGTGGGAAGGGATGACATGTTATATAGGCGCTGGGTAAAACGCCATTTTACCAGATTAGTGCGAAAAGCTCCGTCCTTTAGGTTGGAGATGGATAGCACGGATGCCAAAGGCATCCTTTGTCTTAAAAACCAATCAAATAAAAGCACGGAAAGGCGCATTAAATAGGGCTTTAAGTCATATTTGGTTGCTATACTAT